>ERZ791830.633-NODE-633-length-32017-cov-6.486891_pt1 | contig 32017 bp, 30 predicted proteins | sample MGYA00509945_ERZ791830 | MGnify/ENA primary metagenome ERZ791830 (study PRJEB30046, sample SAMN00792021) | human gut metagenome | study: EMG produced TPA metagenomics assembly of the A metagenome-wide association study of gut microbiota in type 2...
ACCTATGACCTTCCGCACGTCAAGCGGATGCTCTAGCCAGCTGAGCTAATCGTCCATTTGCCTTGTGTGCCGAAAAAATGGTGGACGATATAGGACTCGAACCTATGACCTTCCGCACGTCAAGCGGATGCTCTAGCCAGCTGAGCTAATCGTCCATCTTCCGAAGCACACTCGGAACAGTAGGGATTATATCGTATTATGTAAGAAAAGTCAAGCACTATTTTCAGAAATTTACGTCTGCATCCTTCGGGCTGAGGGTTTCCAGCAGGGTATCCATGATCTGGCGGCAGGAATCCGGCCAGGGGTAGCTGTCGGTTTCAAAGCCCGCATTGCCCATCAGGTCCTTGGCCGTGGTGCTGTAGAGGGCCTCATAGGTATCCCGGATCAGGGAGAAAACCCGGACCATCTCCTGCGCATCCTGGCCCTGGAGCCAGGTGGTCAGCGCGGCGTTCATCTCATTTTCCGTCAGGCCCGTGGACTTGCACCAGTCCAGGAGCTTGGCCGTATAGGGCACCGCCGTCATGGTGCAGCCTGCGGTGCCGGGGAACACGTTGCCCGCAATCTGATCCAGCACCTTCGTCAGGTCCTCTGCCCCCTGGGTCTGTACGGCGGCCACGGTGGTCTTGGTCTGGGCCTCCGGCATGGTTGCAATGGTCGTGGGGGCAGGCCCGGTTCCCCTGCTCTGGCAGGCAGCCATACTCAGCACCAGCGTGCAGGCCAGCACACCGGTTCCCACCTTTTTTATAGAAAGCATTTTATATCCTCCGTTGATTCGGTTACATAATTCAAAGATTACAAATTGTATTATATCGAATTTCTTCACAAAATCAACAGGTATTTTTGATTCTTAACGTAATTTTAAGAAACACAGAAGATTTTTCGTGCTATGTATTTCATCTTCTTAAGTTTGTATTTTCGTTGTTATGGTAACATTTCGTTTTCCTAAAATGACATTTTTTATCTTTTTGAATATCCAAGCACAACGATAGCGGCAAAAACTGCCTCAGATGATCCGTTCGGTCATTTGAGGCAGTTTTCTCTTACTTAACGGAACAATCAGCCCAACTTCTGGGCGATGCGTACGCCGCCCAGGGCCGGTGAAACGGTGTTCACCACCACAGGGGCCAGCTTTTCCATGGCTTCCAATGCCTGGGCCCGGAAGCAGTCGCTCTTGAACAGGCCGCCGGACAGGACGATTTTCAAATTCTGCTCGCCCTGGGCGCGCAGATTTTCCAGCATCCGCCCGGCGTACAGCGTCAGACTGTCCACAGCCCCCTGGCGGAGCTTCTTACACAGGGGCGACTGCGCAGTTTCCAGGACGATGGAGGCAAAGGAGGCGATCTCGTCCCCCTTGGTCAGGTTGGTGAGGCGGTAGAGCATCTCTTCCCTGCCGCCGCCCTGGGGCAGCAGCTTCTTTTCCACCGCACGGAAGGTAAAGCAGTCCTCCCGGCAGCCGTCCAGCCACAGCGTCATCTCCCGCAGCAGTCGGCAGCTCATCCAGTAGCCGGAGCCAAGGTCTGAGAAGGAATAATTCCAGCCGCCGATGCGCTGCGAGCGGCCCTGGCTGTCAATGCCAACCACAATGGACCCTGTGCCCGCAATGACCACCACGCCGGGCACATCCGCCGCCGCCCAGAAGGGCAGCAGAGCATCGTTGACCACCGTGGTCTGCGCCTCCGGGAAACCGGCCTGCTGGATCATGGCCTCATAGACCACCCGGTCCGCCGGCGTATCGCAGCCGGACATTCCCCAGACGCTTCTTTGAATGTGTTCCGCACGGAAGCCGGCCCGCTCCATCTGGCGCACCAGCTCCCGCATATTGGCAAAGGCCGCAGCGTTGCCCACGGACTTGAAGCTGGTTGCCCCACCGTTCAGAGTCAGCAGGGTTTTCCCGCTGCCGTCTGCCACACACAGCTCTGTTTTGGAACCGCCGCCATCCACACCGAGAAAAAGCTTGCTCATTTTTCTTTCCTTTCCCGCAGTATTCCGACGATTCGGTTGTATTCCCCTTCGTCCAGAATGTAATGCTTGCAATAGAGTATATAAGAGGCCACCATGCACACCCAGGGCAGCAGGCTCATGACCAGCAGCAGACCATCGGTCTGGAAGTGAGTTGCCTCGGCCACCACGGCGTTGATCTGGCTCAGCTTCTCCGCCTCTGTCACCAGGCCCTGGCTTGCCATCTGCTCCAGCTCGGAGATGCGATTGGTATAGCCCGTAACGCCGAAGGCCAGATAGCTCAGGGTCGTCACCAGGACGATCAGAGCAGAGGCCATCTTGGTCAGGAAGGGCCGCAGGGACGCAATGATTGCCTCATCCCGGACGCCCCGCTTATATTCATTGTACTCCACCGTGTTGAGGATGGAGATCATCATCACCAGATAGAAGCAGTACTGCCCCAGATTGGAGATCATGTAGCACACGGTAATGAGCCAGAACTTTCCGGTCCCGCCCGGCAGGAAGAGCCCACCCAGAAGCATCCCAAGATACGCCGCACTGGCGGCGAAGACCATATACTTCATCAGGGTCTTTCTGGGCCATTTCCGGGAGATGGCCGGGTAGAACAGCATGAGGAAAGCCGTTGCCGCCACGCCGATGGTGTTGAACAGGGAGTAGAGCCCGCCCTCGTAGCCGAAGGCGAAATAAATATAGGCAGAGCCCAGGCCGCCCATGGCCAGACCGTTGCCCACCTGCTGCAGCAGGAAGATGAACGCGATACACAGCAGCTGGTCATTGCCCGTAACCGTATTCCAGATTTTCTTGAAGCTGACGGGAGGTGCTGCCTCCTGCATATAGCTTCTGTCCTCCCGGACACCGAAGATGGTAAAACACAAAAACACCGGCCCGATGATGCAGAACATCAGTGCCACCAGACCGTAGGCCTTCTGAGCGCTGCCGCCCAGGGTATGGCTGCCGGTGGTCAGCATGGGCACCAGGATGCCCGCCAGGGTACCGCCAACACCTGCAAAGAGCGTTGCCCGGGAGGTGAATTGGTCCCGCACCGCGCCGTCGCTGCCCAGAGACGGAATCATGCCCCAATAGGAGATATCGTGCATGGTGTAGGCAATGGAGTAGCAGAAATAGATCACCCCAAAGAACACCACAAAGGCCCAGCCCTGGAGCTGCACATTAAAGGCCAGATACACCACCACACAGGTCAGCGCAATGCCAATGGTCAGCCACGGCTTGTACTTGCCCCATTTGGTCCGGGTCCGCTCAATGATGTTGCCCATGATGGGGTCATTCAGCGCGTCAAATATCCGGGCTGCCACCATAATGGCGGTAATGGCCATAAGCTGTCCGGCGGTCAGCTGCCTGGTAAACAGGACATACACCAGCAGGAAATTGGTAAACAACTGGTAAAGCATATCCCGGCCCACCGTGCCCAGGGGGAACAGCCAAAGGTTTCGCTTGCGATATCGATCTGCTTCGTTCATTCGAATACCCTCCCATTTACCTGTTTATGTATAATTTATTACAATTTCCAGCAAATTGCAACAGGCAAATTTATGCCGCCTCTTTACACCGGCCCCAAGTTCGACTATAATCAAACGGAAAACCACAGATTTTGCAGCCGTTCTTCCGGAAATTGCCCCGGAACGGCTCTATGAGGACACTATGAAAAAATTTTTTGTTCTGCTGCTATCTATGCTTCTGCTGCTGTCCGGGTGCAGCACGGAAAAGAACGAAGCCTCCACCCGCTACCTGACCACCATGGATACCGTCATGACCCTGACGGCTTACGGCCCCCACCGGGAGCAGGGGCTGGATCTGGCCCAGGCGGAAATTGAGAACCTGAACAGCCTTCTCAGCACAGGGCTGCCGGGCAGCGAGATCTCCCGGCTGAATCAGGCAGGCGCAGCGACTCTTTCTCAGGAGCCGCTGGCCCTGCTGGAGCAGGCGCTGGAGCTGTATGATTCCACCGGGGGGCTGTTTGACCCCACCGTATACCCCTTGGTTAGGCTCTGGGGATTTTATGACAAGAGCTACCATGTCCCCACATCTGCGGAATTGGGCGACCTTCTTCCCCTGGTGGGGGCGGATCGCATCCGCATAGAGGGCAGCCGCGTCACCCTGGGGACGGGCCAACAGATCGATCTCGGCGGCATTGGAAAGGGCTATGCATCCCAACGGGCCTGTGAAATTCTGAAGCAGGCGGGCATAGAATCGGCGCTTCTCAGCCTGGGCGGAAACATCCAGTGCATCGGTACCAAGCCCGATGGGAGCCCCTGGAACATCGGCATCCGGGATCCCTTCGGCGATGAAAGCGCACTTTATGCCGCCGTAAAGGTGGAAGATCAGGCGGTCATCACCTCCGGAGGCTACGAGCGCTTCTTTGAGGACCCGGAAACGGGCAAAATTTACCGCCACATTTTAGACCCTCGCACGGGCTATCCCGCCCAAAGCGGCCTGAGCTCTGTTTCCATTATCACCAATGACGGCGCTCTGGGCGATGGGCTCTCCACCGCACTCTATATTATGGGGCTGGAGCAGGCCACAGAATACTGGCGCAGCCACGCCGACAGCTTTGAGGCCATCCTGATTTCCGACGATGGCACATTGTACGCCACCAGCGGACTAAAAGACCGCATTTCATCTGAGCATGAAGTTGTCTTTCTCTCCCGCTGAGCTTTTCGCAGCCGTAAACAGCATGTAAAAAAATCAATTGTAACATTTTTACGAACAGATGTGTCCCCCGCTTGCGAAGAGTCAGAAACGTGCTATAATAGGTTTTATAAGAAGCTATGAATTGTAATATTGCGAGGGTTTTTCCATGAAAAAATTGCTCTTGATCGTGAATCCCTATTCCGGGCAGAAAAAGGCCGCAAAGCTGCTTCCGGAAATCATTGCCATGTTCAACCGTGCCGACTACACCGTTCAGGTTTACATCACCGCCGGTCCCGGAGATGCCACCGTGGAGGCGGCCCGTGTATGCCGGGACGTGGACTTGGTGGTCTGCTGCGGCGGCGATGGCACCTTCAATGAGACCCTGGCAGGCATCCTGGAATCAGGCCTCAATACCCCCATCGGCTACATTCCCGCCGGCTCCACCAACGATTTTGCCTCCAGCCTGAAGCTCTCCTCGGACATTCTGGAGGCCACCCAGGACATCATTTTGGGCACTCCCGTTGCCTATGACGCAGGCAAGTTCGGCCAGCGGTACTTCTCCTATGTGGCCTCCTTCGGTGCCTTTACCCGCACCAGCTACGCCACCCCCCAGAGCATCAAAAACGCCCTGGGCCACACGGCCTACGTGCTGGAGGGCATTCAGGAGCTGTCCCAGATCCGCAAGGAGCATATCAAGATGATCATTGACGGCGAAGAGGTGGAGGACGACTTCCTCTTCGGTGCCATCTGCAACTCCACCTCTGTGGGCGGTATTCTGACCCTGGACCCCGAGGTTGTGGATTTACAGGACAATAAGCTGGAAATTCTGCTGGTGCGGGCTCCCAAGAATCTGGCGGAGATCCACGAGTGCATCGTAGCCCTGAACACCCAGAAATACAACTGCGCCATGCTGACCTTCCGGTCTGCCACCCATATCCGCATTTTTGCCGACCCGGATATGCCCTGGACTCTGGACGGCGAGCGGGAAGAGGGCCACAGCGAGGTGGTGGTCACTCCGCAGCATCTGGCCTACCGGCTGATGAAGCGTCAATAAGATGAAAAATACCACACTGTGCTATGTAACCCGGGGAGATCAGGTGCTGATGCTCCACCGGGTCAAGAAGAAAAACGATATCAACCACGACAAATGGATCGGCATCGGCGGCAAATTCCTGCCAGAGGAAAGCCCGGACGAATGCCTGCTCCGGGAGGCCTGGGAGGAAACCGGCCTGACCCTGACCTCCTGGCGCTGCCGGGGCGTGGTCACCTTCCTGAACACGGAGTGCGAGGGCGAATTCATGTACCTCTTCACCGCCGACGGCTTTGAGGGGGAAATGCACCTCTGCGACGAAGGGGATCTGGAATGGGTCAGCCGGGAATTTCTGAACAGCCTTCCCACGTGGGAAGGAGACAGGATCTTTCTGGATCTGCTGTGGCAGGATGCGCCCTTCTTTCTGCTGACCCTGCGCTACCGGGGGGATATTCTGGAAGAGGCCGTACTGAACGGCGAGGTAATTCATAAAATTTAATAAAAATCGAAAAAGCGTTCCTTTTTAGTCGGAACGCTTTTTTGCATATAAAAACAAAACCCACACCCTCGAAGTGTGGTTCTTGCCAATAACCTTTGAGATTTATCGCTCGCTGACGCTCTGGTCGCAGTCTTCAAAAATCAGGTCATCAATGTCCTCATTCTGGTTTGCTTTCCGCTTATCCATTTGGCATTCCCCTTTCATTCAATTTTTTCATATTATACCACAAAAATCGGAGGCTAACAATCAAAATAGCGTGAAACTTCTGTGAAAAATATGTAAAAATGGAGCTGTTAGAAAAGTATGTCGCTGCGAACCAGTGACCGACGTCACTGGTGTGGCAGCCCCCCGGTTGGATGGAAACAGCTTGGTTTTACGGCCAAGATGTTTGAAAATCCGGGGGATTGTGCCCGAAGGAAATACCCTTGGGGTACCACACCAGCGTGCGCGCTGGTTCGCAATGACAGTGCGTTTTCTAACAGCTCCATCTTTTATACCTCCTGAGGGAAGATCAGGGTTGCTTTGAACAGGTCTCCGTCCACCAGCAGCTCCAACGCGCCGTGCTGGAGCTCCATCATGCTTTTGGCGATATTGAGGCCCAGGCCGCTGCCCTCCTGGCTGCGGGAAGCCTCGCCCCGGACGAAGCGCTCCATGAGCTCGTCGGCGCTGATGTTCAGGGAGTCCCGGGAGATGTTCTTGAAGGAGATGCACACCTTTCCCTCCACCGCCACCATATCCACATAGAGCCGGGTATCCGGCTGGGCATACTTGGCGGCATTGCTCAGCAGATTGCTCATGGCCCGCCAGGCCAGTCTTCCGTCGGCGTGGACATAGAGGGGCTCCTTGGGTGCCCGGAAGACGGGCATCAGGTGGGCGGCTTCCAGCTTGTCCGTAAATTCGCCCAGAGCCTGGTTCACGGTCTCCACCGCGTCCATGGTAGTCAGATTCACCGTGATATTGCCGGTGGATGCCTTGCTCAGCTCGATCAGGTCGTCGATCAGCCGCTTCATGCGGTTTGACTGTCGGGAGAGCACCTCCAGATAGGTCTGCGCATCCTCCGGAGAATGGGGCTTCTGCAGCAGGTCTACATAGTTGATAATGGAGGTCAGAGGGGTCTTGATGTCGTGGGAGACGTTGGTGATGAGCTCGGTGCGCATCCGCTCGGAGCGCATCTGCTTCTGGGCCGCCACCATGACCACATCGGACAGGCCGTTCAGCTCCTGGGCCATATCCTTGAAGCCGCCGATCATCAGCTTTTCGTCCACCTTGATCTCCAGGTCGCCCCCCCGCATCCGCTTGGCCGCCTCCAGAAGGGTGGCATAGACATTGGCGCTGTAGATCACCACCGCCAGGGCGATGGCGAAGCTGATAAAGAGCAGCAGACTGCTGTCCCACAGCAGCCCGGGGAAGGTGCAGCCGCCGACCAGCAGCCCCCCAACCAGCCACTGCCAGCTCAGGGGCAGCAGGCCGTAGAGCTTCCGCACCCAGCCGATCAGCCAGGAGAAGAACTTCTTGATGGTCTTCCAGGCCCAGCTCACAAGGCCGATGGCCACGGTCCACAGGATCTTATAGGCCCAGCCCAGGCACTTCCAGCCGAAATGCCAGCACCAGACCGCAATTCTCCAGCATAGGCCCGTCACACTGCGGCGCCACCAGTAGAAATTCGGGGTCTTGAACTGGGCGGCGCAGGCAAAGCAGAAGCCCACGAAGAGCAGGCACCAGGCATACAGCCCATAGCCATAGATGCTGAGGAGGGTAAGTATACTCTGCTGGATGAAATAGTCCAGCCCCCCTGCGGCGCAGAATACATAGCCGACTGCACCAAGCACCACCGCCGCCAGATAGATATCCAGAGGGATGCAGTTCAGGCCGCCGGGGCGAATCTCCTCCGAGCCGGGCTTCCGGCCCGCAGCCATGCACAGGTATACCGCCAGCGCCGCAAAGAGCAGCAAGCTTCCTCCCAGCACCCCGGCACAAAGGGTCTGCCGCTCCCAGATGAACTGGAGGATGTCCGTCGCCTTTTGCTGCCGGTACAGCTCTCCCGAGCGGTCATTCAGCCGCAGAGTCACGGTGTAGGTTTCCTCCACAGGAACCCGCCGGATTTTGTAAATATACTCCTGGTCCTCCACACGGATGCCCAGAATCTGATCGCCGTTTTCCAGCTGGGTGGCGTAATAATACTGGATGACGTACATCATGTCGAAGAAGCCGTCCTTGGGGGTCTCCTTCCCCCAGAGGGCCAGAATCTCATCGGACTCCTCCCCCACTTCCGCTTTCAGGGGACCAGCCAGAATTTTGGGGTAGATGCAGCTTCCCTTGGTGATCTGGAAGGTTTTTTCGGTGGTGGTACCCTCTGCGTCCTCCTGCTTTTGAAGAAGCTTGCCCTTGGCATCCCGGATCTCATAATTCACGGCCCAGTCGCCGTAAATCCCGTTTATATGGTAGTAATAATGGGCTATAAATTCCTCGTCCGCACCTTTTTGCAGACCGGCCACATACCGGGAGACAATTTCTGCCCCATAGTTCTCCATCTGGGCCGTCAGGTGCCGTTCCTGCTTGTCCGCTGGGGATTCTCCCGGGATCAGCTGCCCCGCCATCAGTAATAGCCCGCCGCCGGAGACGATGGCCCCCATAAGGCACAGGGCGCACAGAGCAATGGCCAGGAACTTGAAGATCACATGATTTCTCATTTGCTCTCCCCCTCCAGCTTATAGCCCTGGCCCCACATGACTTTTAAGTACCGGGGCTCGGAGGGGTTGATCTCGATTTTCTCCCGCAGATGGCGGATATGCACGGCAACACTGCCCTCGCTGCCCAGAGCGGCCTCCTGCCAGACGGCCTCATAGAGGGCCTTGGTGGAATAGACCTTGCCGGGGTTGGACATGAGCAGATGCAGTATGGAATACTCCGTGGGGGTCAGGCTCACAGGCTCCCCCTCCACGGTGACGGACTTGGTGCGGTCGTCCAGGGAAATACCGCCGATGGTCAGGGTCTCCTTGTCCTCTGTGCGGCTGTCCATCCGGGAATACCGCCGCAGCTGAGAGCGGATGCGGGCCAGCACCTCCACCGGCACAAAGGGCTTGGTAATATAGTCATCTGCACCAACATTGAGCCCCAGGACCTTGTCCTCGGTCTCGGATTTCGCCGTCAGCAGAATAATGGGTGCGTTGGAAAATTCCCGAATTTTGGCTGTGGCCGTCACGCCGTCCATGACAGGCATCATCACATCCAGCAAGATCAGATCCATCGGTGTTTTCCGGCACAGCTCCACCGCCTCCTGGCCGTTGTAGGCCTCATACAAGTCGTACCCCTCCGGGGTCAGATAGATTTTCAGCGCGTTTACAATATCCTTCTGATCGTCACAAATCAAAATCCGATACATATCCATTCCTCCGTTTGTTCTCCATCTGCAACCATTATACCATTCCCTTTCTTAATTAGAAAGAGGGGGAATCATTAAGAAGTGATTAAAAAAGCAGAATCCCCCACTGGAAAATCCCTTTTGAATTCTGTATCATAGTCGCAGAAAAAGGAAAGCGAGGCAACGCTATGGCATACCAAATCTTCAAGCCCATCTCCCAGGTGCAGGGGGTTCTCTTTGATATGGACGGCGTGATTCTGGATTCCGAGGGGCTCTACACCCGCTTCTGGCAGGAGGCGGCTCTTTCCCTGGGCTATCCCATGACCCATGCCCAGGCCATCGGCATGCGGGGACTGAACCGGGGTGCGGCTGCGGCCCAACTGGAAGGCTATTTTGGCCCAGGCGTTGACTATATCCAGATGCGGAACAAGCGGATCGAGCTGATGGATGCCCATGTAGGAAGCCAGGGCATTCCGCCGAAGCCCGGAATCTACGTGCTGCTGGATGCCCTGGAACGCGCCCATATCCCCGCAGCCGTCTGCACCGCCTCTCCTATTGCGCGGGTAAAGCAGTATCTGGAGCCTCTGGGGCTGTTCCACCGCTTTGCTGCCATTGTCACCAGCTACGACGTTCAAAAGGGCAAGCCCGCCCCGGACATCTACCTGAAAGGTGCCTCGGTTTTAGGCTTGCCAAGTGAACGCTGTGTGGCCCTGGAGGATTCCAAGGCGGGGCTGCTCTCCGCCGAAAGTGCGCTCTGCATGACCGTCATGGTCCCGGATCAGGATAAACCGGATGCAGATGACCTGGCACGCATCCACGCTCTGTGCGACAGCCTTACGGATGTAGTCGAGCTGCTATCCCTCACATAAGCTCCGGCAGGGTCATGCGGCTCTCAAGCGCCATGGTCTGCCCGGTAATGGGGTGGATAAATTCCAGGCGCTTTGCCAGCAGCAGCTGGGTCTCAAAGTTCCTCTCCCGAGAAAAGGCCATGGATGCTTCGCTGCCATACTGGGGGTCTCCCAGTATGGGAAAGCCCATATAGGCGCAGTGCAGCCGCAGCTGATGGGTCCTTCCGGTAACGGGCTCCAGCTCCAGGCGGCTCACCTGTGCCCCCCGCTCCAAAACCCGGTAACGGGTGACGCTGGGCTTGCCGTCCGGCCGGATCTCCCGCAGAAGGCTGGGAAGCTCCTTTCGGGCAATGGGCGCATCAATGAGGCCCGCTTCCCCATCCGGCCCGCCGAAAACCAGAGCCTCGTAGGTCTTCCGGGGCTTGCGCTGCTGCAAAAGCGCATGGATATGGGAATTCTTGGCAATGAGTACAATGCCGAAGGTATCCCGGTCCAGCCGGGTCAGCGGATGAAAGGCCCCCTGCTGCCCCGTCCAGGCGTAATAGCCCTGGACAAGATTGGCAAGGGTTCCCGTGATTCGGTTCCGGGAGGGGTGGATCAGCATTCCGGCAGGCTTATCCACCGCCAGAAGCCAATCATCCTCAAAAAGCACTGTAAGAGGCCCCTGCTCTGCCGGATACTCCGGCTGCGCCTCTTCCAAACGCACTGCAATGACGTCTCCCGGCTCTACCTGGTAATTCGTGTGGCAGCTGAGGCCATTGACCCGGAGGCCGTCCGCCCACTTGACTTTATTCACAAGGCCTGTGGACATCTTCAGTTCGTTTTTCAAAAATGAGCTGAGCTTCCCTGCCCGGGCTGCGGTCATCGTCAGTTCCATAGCGTGTCCCCTCCGTAAACTTAAAAAAGAAGCTGTCATTGCGAGCCAGCGCGCACGCTGGTGTGGCAATCTCCCGGACTTTCAAACTTTTTCGGTAGGAAGTCAGGGCCTTCCCCCCTAACCGGGGGGATTGCCACACCAGTGACATCGGTCACTGGTTCGCAATGACAGCATTTTATGCAGTCTCTATAACCTCAATTAGTTCAGAGCAGCCTTGGCCTTCTCCACAACAGCGGCGAAAGCGGCATTGTCCTGGATTGCCATCTCGGACAGGCTCTTGCGGTTCATCTCGATACCGGCCTTCTTCACACCGTTCATAAAGGTGGAGTAGTTCAGACCGTAGGGAGCGACAGCAGCGCTCAGACGGGCGATCCACATGGTGCGGTAAGCACGCTTCTTCTGCTTACGGCCTTCGAAAGCGTAGTTGCCGGACTTCATAACGGCCTGCTTGGCCATCTTGAAGTGCTTGGACTTGGAACCCCAGTAGCCCTTTGCCAGCTTCAGGGTTGCATTTCTTCTCTTGCGCGTCATCATTGCGCCTTTAACTCTAGCCATATACTATAATCCTCCTGTCTATCCCTTATTTGTACGGAATCATCTTTTTGATTGCATCCACATTGGTCACGTCGGCGTAAGTGGTGCTGCGCAGATGACGGGTACGCTTGGTGGTCTTCTTGGTGAGGATGTGGCTCTTAAAAGCGTGTGCTCTCTTGATCTTACCAGTCTTGGTCAGGTTGAATCTCTTCTTTGCACCGCTATGGGTTTTCAGCTTGGGCATAGGTAGTTCTCCTTCCGTATCTTGTGTAATAAAACTTTACTTGCTATTCTTGGGGGTCAGGAACATCGCCATGAAGCGGCCTTCCAGCTTGGGATTCTTCTCCATGGAAGCAACCTCGGCACAGGCATCGGCGAAATCCATCAGCAGCTTCTCACCCAGGTTGGTATGGGCCATTTCCCGTCCGCGGAAACGAACGCTGACCTTCACCCGGTTTCCGTCTGCCAGGAACTTCTGGGCTGCCTTGACCTTGGTATTGAGATCGTTGGTGTCAATGCTGGGGCTCATACGGATCTCCTTGATTTCCACGACCCGCTGGTTCTTCTTGGCTTCCTTCTCCCGCTTCTTCTGATCGAAGCAGAACTTGGAATAGTCCATGATCTTGCACACGGGGGGCACAGCATTGGGCGAGATCTTCACCAGATCCATCCCCTGCTCCTCCGCCATGGCGTTGGCCTGGGCTGCGGAAACAATCCCCAGCTGGGCGCCGTCTGCACCAATGAGCCGGATCTCTTTGTCCCGGATTTCCTCGTTGAGCTGATGGTCTAACTTTGCGATGGTAAGCACCTCCAAAACAAATAACAAAAAAGCGGATGCCAAAGCATCCGCATACTCGCAAAAATCCCGAAAAGGAACAAGCTTGTATTGAACCGTTTCGCATGGCTTACGGTGAGGCGGATGTTCAGCCTTCTTGATTACCCGGAGATTTTACCATGGATTCTTTCCTTTGTCAAGGGCTTTTTTTCATTTTTCCTGCGGTTTTCGGAATAGCTGTCCCCTTTCCCGGGGAGCATTATTCCATGGGGCCCACGACGGTCCCCGGTCCCGGGTGAAAGGAGGACAGGACCTCCAAAGGCAGGCGGGCATCTCTTGCCATCTCCACAGACCGGTCGTGAAGGACCTGGGCCCCGCTGGCAATCAGGCGCAGCATTTCCCCGTAACCGATCCGGTCAAACCGGGTGGCATCCGAAAAGCGCCGGGGGTCCCGGTCATAAATGCCGTCTACATCCGTAAAAATCTGGCATTTGTCCGCCCCCAGTGCCGCAGCAAGGGCCACCGCCGTGGTGTCTGAGCCGCCCCGGCCCAGGGTGGTTATGCGTCCCGTCTCGTCCACTCCCTGGAAGCCCGCAGCCACCACGATCCGCCCCTTGACCAGTTCCGCGCGAATAGGGTCCGGATCCACCGCCACGATTCTGGCCGCGCCAAAGCTGCTGTCCGTGCGGATTCCCGCCTGCCAGCCTGTCATACTGATGGCCTTGCCGCCCAGGGCCCCAATGGCCATGGCCATCAGACTGGCGGACATCTGCTCCCCCGCCGCCAGGTAGGCATCCAGTTCCTGCCTGGACGGCCTCGGGTTGACCTGGGCCGCCCAGGCGATCATTTCGTCCGTCGTCTGCCCCTGGGCGGATACCACCGCCACGACCTCATCTCCCCGGCGGTGGGCCTCCGTCAGCCGTCTGGCTGCGCGCAGCATACATTCGCCGTCCTGCAAAGAAGTCCCACCGTATTTTTGAACGATCAGCATACCCTTCCCCCCGCAAATTCCGGCCCCTGTCCGGATGATTTTCCTTTGCTCTTTCATTGTCAGGATATGCGTTTTTCCGGCAGGAAGTGCGCAAAAAAGGCCGCCCCGTTCAGGAGCAGCCCTCTATGGGTGGATATGTCAGCCCGCCAATACATTGGCCTTGATCACACCGTGGGTACCGTTCAGCTTTTCGATCAGGTCCTCCAGGGAAATGGTCAGATCCATGGTCTCGGCGGAGATGGTCACAACAGCGGTGCCGTTTGTGGGTACAATGGAATTGATGGTCTTGATATTGGCTTTCACGTCGGCCAGAATCTGCAGAATGTCGGAAAGCAGCCCCGCCTCATCGTGCAGCAGCAGCTGGATGGTTACAATGCGGCCCATCATCATATTCTGAAATGGCATCACAGCGTCACGGTATTTGTAAAAAGCACTGCGGCTGATATCCGTCATCCGGGTAGCTTCGTTGACGGTTCCGGCCTCGCCCGTAGAGAGCAGGCGCTTGGTTTCCGCCACCTTCAAAAAAACCTCGGGCAGAGCGGACGCTTCGACGATATAGTATTGTGGTTGTTTGGACATATGGCCCTCCTATTAAAGATGCGCCATCTGCGGCGCACAACTGTTCTTGTATTGTTTACATTGTACCATACTTTTCAGAAAAAGCAAGCCCAATCCGATTTTCTTTCCTATTTTTGTCCACAAATCGAAAACACATTTCAGCACGGAGGTCATTTATGGAATTTCATTGGAAGAATACCCTCTCGTTCTGCGGCCTTCTGCTGCTGCTCTGGCTCTGCGCCCGGTTTCTGCTGCCGTTCTTTCTGCCCTTCCTGCTGGGCACCGGGCTGGCCCTGGCCTCAGAGCCTGCCGTCTGCTTTCTTACACGGCGGGGAAGGCTCCCCCGGGCTCTGGCCTCCGGGATCGGCGTCAGCGCCACCGTTGCCGGAGCGTTGGCCATCGTTATGCTCATTCTGGGGCTGCTGCTGCGGCAGCTCCGTCCGCCGGAAAGCTGGGTGCCCAGGCTTACCCAAACCGTTGGCAGCGGAATGGGCCTGCTCCAAAAATGGCTGCTGACGTTCTCGGATGACCTGCCCCAGGGGCTTCGGGCCGCCTATCAGAAAAATGTAGCGGAGTTTTTCTCCGGCAGCACCGCACTGCTGGAAAAAATGAGCACCTTCGCACTGGGCACCGCCGGGGCCATGATCACAGGTCTTCCCGATACCGCCCTGAGTCTTGGCACCGGGCTGCTCTCCGCATTTCTCATCAGCGCCCGGATGGCCGCCATCCGCCGCTTTCTTTCCGAACGTCTGCCCCAGAAGCAGCTGGAAAAGTGGCTCTGCACGCTGCGGCAGCTTCGGGACATTCTGGTTGGCTGGTTCAGTTCCCAGTGCAAGCTGCTCCTCATCACCTTCTGCGTTTTGAGTGTCGGCTTCCTGCTGCTGCGCATTTCCAGCCCCCTGCTGATCGCAGGGCTCGTGTGCCTGGTGGATGCCCTGCCCGTGCTGGGCACCGGCACGGTGCTGCTGCCCTGGAGCCTTGTGTGCCTGCTGTCCGGCGATGGGGGCAGAGCTCTGGGACTTCTGGGGCTCTATGCCGTAGCCGCCCTGCTGCGCTCCATACTGGAGCCGAAAATCGTGGGAAAGCACTTGGGACTGGATCCGCTGGCGACCCTGATCGCCATGTACTGCGGCTACCGCCTATGGGGGATCCTGGGAATGCTGATGCTGCCCATGCTCAGTGCCGCGGCCATGCAGATGCTTCCGGGCAGAACAGAACTTTCCGGTTAAATTTCCAACTACCTATTGTGTATTGCACGCATTTTTGTTATAATAGAGAGAAAATGTTTTAATTGGATGTGTGTGGTATTGAAATACGGAATTTGGAAGTGCGCCCAGCCCGAGGCGCAGGATGTGAACGCACTGGTCAGCGGCGGCTTCCCGCCTCTGGCTGCCATGGTCCTGGCCGGGCGGGGACTGAAGGATGCAAAAAAGGCCCAGGATTTTCTCTGCTGCAGCGGCGCGCTGCCGGACCCCTTTGCCATGACGGATATGGACAAGGCTGCCGGCCGGGTCCGGAAAGCCCTAGAAGCTCACGAAAAAATCGCCGTCTTCGGCGACTACGATGTGGACGGCATCACCGCCACCTGCCTGCTGACGGATTTTCTCCGAGGGCTGGGTGCAGACTGCATCTGCTATATCCCCGGGCGACTGGAGGAGGGCTACGGTCTGAACCCCATTGCCCTGCGTCAGCTGGCCGCTGAGCAGGTGAAGCTCATCATCACCGTGGACTGCGGCATCACCGCCACGGAGGAGGCCGACCTGTGCCGGGAGCTGGGAATGGATCTGGTCATTACGGACCACCACGAGTGCAAGGACTCCCTGCCCCAGGCTGTGGCCGTAGTGGACCCCCACCGCCCTGACGACGGCTATCCCCACCAGAATCTCTCCGGCGTTGCCGTGGCCTTTAAGCTGGCCTGCGCCCTCTCCGGAGATACCGAGGCCGTGCTGGACAGCTATGCCGACATGGTATGCCTGGGCACCGTGGCCGATGTGATCCCCCTGGTGGGAGAGAACCGGGTCTTCGTCTCCCGGGGTCTACAGTCCCTCAGCAGCACCAGGCGGCCGGGTCTGGCTGCCCTGATTGAAGAGTGCGGCTGTGCCAAGAACGACATCTCCGCCTCCACCATCGGCTTCATGCTGGCCCCCCGGATCAACGCCGCCGGGCGCATGGGGCAGGTAGACGTGGCCGTGGACCTGTTTCTGACCCAGGACCCGGAGCGGGCCCGGGCAGACGCCGCCCAGCTGTGCGAGCTGAACCGGCAGCGGCAGCAGATCGAATCCGACATCTACCGACAGGCCATAGCCATGCTTCCTGAGGGGACGCCGCCGGAGGCCATCGTTCTGGCAGACGAAAGTTGGCACCAGGGTGTTGTGGGCATTGTGGCCAGCCGTCTTTCCGAGGAATTTGCCTGTCCGGCCTTCCTCATCTGCCTGGATGGGAGCCACGGCAAGGCCAGCTCCCGGAGCCACGGCGGCTTTAACCTCTTCGCCTCTCTGCGTTCGCTGTCACCTCTGCTGGAAAGCTACGGCGGCCACGAATTGGCGGCGGGCTTTACCATCAGCCGGGACAACATCCCGGAGTTCCGGCGCAAAATCTGCGCCATAGCTGCCGAATTCTATGCCGATGATACCCATATCAGCACCCTGGACCTGGACTGTGCCGTCACTCCGGAAATGCTGACCATTCCTGAGATCCAGGGGCTGGATCTCCTGGAGCCCTGCGGCAGCGGCTGCCCGAAGCCTGTGCTCATGATGACAGGGCTGACCGTAGACCGCATTCAGCTGGTTGGAAACGGGCGGCATATGCGTCTGCGGCTTCACCGGGGGCGGAGCTATTTGAACGCCATCTATTTCTCCGCAGACCCGGTCTCCGCCGGAATTGCCCAGGGGGACCTTGTGGACGTGGCGTTCCATCCCCAAATCAATGAATTCCGTGGGGAACGCAGCGTGCAGATGAATGTGGTGGATATCCGCCCCAGCTGCGCCGCCCCCTGTTCCATGGAGGTCACGCGCTACCGCTGCCTGCGCCAGGGCTCCATCACCCGGGAGCAGGCTGCTGCCCTGCTGCCGGACCGCCCCACCCTGGCAAATGTATGGCGGTATCTGGCCTCCGCCTCCAATGGGGAGCTTCTGGAGAGTCCCCTGTGCCTGTGCCGGAAAATCGTCCGCAGCACCGGCGTGTCCATGCGTCTGGAAACCCTGCTGACCTGCCTGGACATCTTTCATGATGTGGGTCTGCTGGAGCTGAAACGGGTACATCTTTCTCTGTCCATCCGCCTGACCCCCGGCACCCAGAAGGCGGATCTGACACAAAGCCAAACCATGCAGCGTCTTCTGCATGCGAAAGAGAGTTGACACATATGGAAACCTTTGAAGAACACTATGCCTCCATGATGGACACCATCCGCAAGCGGATGCCCGATGCGGATTTTGCCCTCATTGACAAGGCTGTTGACTATGCCAATAAAAAGCACGCCGCCCAGAAGCGGAAGGACGGCTCTCCCTATATCATCCACCCTCTGGCCGTGGCCCAGATCGTCACGGAGATGGGCCTGGACATGGATGCCATCTTAGGCGCGCTGCTCCACGACTGCATTGAAGACACCGACGCTTCCCACGAGGAAATTGAGAAGCTCTTCGGCCCCACCGTTGCCGAACTGGTGGAGGGCGTCACCAAGCTGACCCGGGCGGATTTCTCCTCCCGGGAACAGGCCCAGATGGAAAATCTGCGGAAGATGTTCATGGCCATGAGCAAGGACATCCGGGTGGTGCTCATCAAGATTGCCGACCGGCTTCATAATATCCGCACCATGCAGTACCAGACCCCGGAAAAACAGATTGCCAAGTGTCAGGAGACCATGGACATCTACGCGCCCCTGGCCCACCGGCTTGGTATGCAGAAGGTCAAATGGGAATTGGAGGATACCTCCCTCAAATATCTGGCTCCCAAGGAATACAATGAGATAACGGCCTACCTCCAGGAGCACAAAGATCAGGACGAAAGCTTCATGCGCACCATTCAGGAGAAGATCACCCAGCGGCTTACCGCCATGGGCATCCACAACACCACCTATGGCCGCATCAAGCACGTCTATTCCATCTACCGGAAAATGCAGGCCCAGGGCAAGCGGATGGACGAACTGTACGACATCTACGCCTTCCGGGTCATTGTGGACTCCATCCCGGACTGCTACAACGTTCTGGGCCACATCCACGACCTGTTCAACCTGATTCCCGGCCGGTTCAAGGACTATATCTCCACCCCCAAGCCCAATATGTACCAGAGCCTGCACACCACCGTCATCGGCTCCCAGGGCATTCCCTTCGAGGTACAGATCCGCACCTGGGAAATGCACGAGACCGCCGAATACGGCATTGCCGCCCACTGGAAATACAAGCAGGGCACCGGCTCCGGTACGGAAAAGGACTTCGAGTGGGTCCGCCGTCTTCTGGAAAGCCAGCAGGATGCCGACGCGGAGGAATACGTCCAATCCCTGAAAATCGATATGTTCGACGACGAGGTCTTCGTCTTCACCCCGAAGGGCCGCATTGTCTCCCTGCCCTCCGGCTCCACGCCCATTGACTTTGCCTATGCCATTCACTCCGGTGTGGGCAACGCCATGGTGGGGGCCAAGGTCAACAACCGCATTGCCAACATCGACACCAAGCTGAAAAACGGCGACATTGTAGAGGTCATCACCTCCAAGGCCGCCAAGGGTCCCAGCCGGGACTGGCTGAACATCTGCCAGAGCAACCAGGCCCGGACCAAGATCAAGCAGTGGTTCAAGAAGGAGAAGCGGGACGAGAACATCATCCACGGCAAGGCCTCCTTCGAGTCTGAAATGAAGCGCTCCGGTCTGCCCCTGTCCGCCCTGAACGACCCCGAGCTGGAAGGCGCACTGCTGCGCAAGCTGGCCTTTGACAACTGGGACGATATGTATGCCGCCATCGGCTACGGCGGCCTCACTGCCGTGAAGGCTGTGGGCCGCATCCGGGACGATATCAACAAATCCATCAAGGCCCAGGCCGGGGAAAAGCTGCCCCAGTCGCCTCTGCGGGTGAATCCCGACAGCGAGGCCGTCAAGCAGAACCGCCACGCGGTCAACGGCGTGATCGTGGAGGACATCGACTCCTGCATGATCAAATTCGCCAAATGCTGCACCCCCGTGCCCGGGGATGCCATTGTGGGCTTTATCACCAAGGGCTTCGGCGTTTCCGTCCACCGGGCGGACTGCCCCAATGCCCAGAACCGGGAGGACCCCAAGCAGGCAGGCCGCTGGGTTCGGGTTCGCTGGGCCAATATGGAAGAGCAGCCCTTCGAGACCACATTGGAGCTGGACTGCATCACAAGAGACGGCCTGGTGCTGGATGTGGCCCAGGCACTGACCACCGCCCGGGTCCGGGTGAAGGAGCTCAGCGGCAGGGACCTTGCCAACGGCCGCAGCACCATTACCGTCCGCTTTGAGGTGAAGAACACCGCCGAGCTGAATGCCATACGCACAAAGCTCCTAAATATCCGCGATGTCACCGGCTCCAAGCGGGGCCAGAATTAAAGGAGGCCCTTTTATGCGTGCGGTTTTAACAAGAGTCAAATACGCCTCCGTCACCATTGGCGGAGAGGTCGTCGGGAAAATCGGGCATGGTTTTCTGATTCTGCTGGGCGTTGGTCCGGAGGACACCGAAGAAACCTGCCGTGTCCTGGCCGAAAAGGCCCTGGGGCTGCGGATTTTTGAAGACGAAAACGGAAAAATGAACTTAGGACTGGAAGCCGTCCGGGGAGAAATTCTGGTGGTCAGCCAGTTCACCCTCTATGGCAACTGCCGCAAGGGCCGCCGCCCCAGCTTTACGGAGGCCGCAGACCCTGAGCTGGGGAACAAGCTCTATGAGCAGTTCTTAAAGGAATGCGAGCGCCTGGGCTACCCGCCCCAGCACGGCCGGTTTGGGGCAGATATGAAGGTGGAATCCCTGAACGATGGCCCCATCACCCTGATTTTGGACACCGACCAGCTGATGAACACCCCCAGAAGGAGCTGAGTGTATGCTGAAAATTCACGTTCTCCCTCTGGGAGATTACCAAACCAACTGCTATATTGTTCACGAAGAAAACAGCACCGATTGCCTCATCATTGACCCCGGCTACGAGCCGGAGATCATTTCTTCCTATCTGGAGGAAAAGGGTCTGACCCCCGAAGCGATCCTGCTGACCCACTGCCACTTTGACCACGTGGGGGCCGTCAAGGATCTGGCGGCGCAGTATGACTGCAAGGTGTTCCTCGATAAGAAAGAGCTGGCCATGCCCCCTATGCTGACAAACGGGCCCCTATACTATACGGACGGCTATGGGGATGGCGACACGCTGACGCTGGCCGGTATCCCCATTCAGGTACTGGAAACCCCGGGCCACACCCCCGGCTCCGTGTGCCTGATTATGGAGGACACCCTATTTTCCGGAGACACCCTGTTTGCCGGTTCCTGCGGGCGGACGGACCTGCCCTGTGGGGATGCCCGGGCCATGCGGGATTCTCTGCGCCGCCTGGCAGCCCTTTCCGAAAACTACCGGGTCTGCCCCGGCCACGGTCCCAGCTCCACGCTGAACCGGGAAAAGCAGACAAATCCCTATCTATAAAAGGACGGACCCATGATTCAACTGACTTTATCCGGTCATGATGACCGTTACGCCGTAGAGCAGCTTCTGCTGTCTCTCTTCCCTGAGAGTGCCCAGGTCCAGGCATTTTCCGCCCTGCACCGAGGGCAAACCTGGCTCACTGCCACGGCAAAAATCACCCTGGACGGCCGGACCGTCAGCGCCTCCCGGCGCATCCGGGCAGCGGAAGAAACCGTCCGGCTGCGGCGCAGAGCCCTGCAGCAGAGCGTCTATCTGGCGGCAGTACAGCTGCTCCCCCAGGAGCCTGCCTGGGGTGCCCTGGCCGGGGTTCGCCCCACCAAGCTGACCACCAAGTGCCTTTTGGAGGGCGGAACACCCAAAAGCGCCGAAAAGCTCCTGAAGGATGTCTATTTCGTCACACCCCAGCGGCGACGTCTGGCGGTGGACTGCTCTGTCTCCACCGTAGAGGCTGTGCTCAAAACCCAGCCCTCCGATGTCAGCGTCTATGTGGGCATTCCCTTCTGCCCCACCCGCTGTGCCTATTGCAGCTTTGTCAGCCGCACCATTGGCAAGAAAACCGAGCTGATGGAGCCCTATCTGGAGGCACTGCTGAAGGAGATTCAGTGCACCGGCGCGCTTCTCCGGCAGTCCGGAAGAACAATACGCAGCCTCTACATGGGCGGCGGTACCCCCACGACCCTGACAAGCCCCCAGATGGCCCGGCTTCTGGACGCCATCCGGGACAGCTTCGATTTGTCCCGCTGCCTGGAATTCACCGTAGAAGGCGGCAGACCCGATACCCTGGATGCGGAAAAGCTGCAAACCATCTTTGACCACGGCGCAGACCGGATGAGCATCAACCCCCAGACCATGGAGGACTCCGTACTCCGGGCCTGCGGGCGGCCACACAAGGCCGAAGATGTCCTTCGCGCCTACGGCGAGGCGGTGGATGCAGGCTTCCGGGACATCAACATGGACCTGATTGCAGGCCTGCCAACGGATACCGTGGATGGCTTCTGCCGCAGCCTGGACAGAGTAATCGATCTGAACCCCGCCAATATCACCGTACATACTCTGGCGCTGAAAAAGGGAGCGGACCTGTTCGAAAAGCGGGAAAACCTGCCCTCTGCCGAGGATGTAACCAAAATGGTTGCCTATGCAGAGGACCGACTCCGGGCCGTAGGGTACAAGCCCTATTACCTGTACCGGCAAAAATATATGTCCGGCTCCTTCGAAAACGTAGGCTGGAGTCGGGACGGACGGGACTGCCTGTACAACATCTACATGATGGAGGAGACCCATACCATTCTCTCCCTGGGCGGCGGCGGCATGACCAAGGTAAACCTGCCGGATGGGCACCTCACCCGCTTCCACAACCCCAAATTCCCGGAGCAGTATATTGAGCAGATCGATTCCGTACTGGCGCAGAAAAAAGAGATTTTCGCGCTGCTGGATTCTCTGGATCCTACAAAGCAGGGGATCGTCTGATCTTCTCCGGCTTTATCTCACCGAAAGGAATTGCGTATTTTGGATACTTTCATTACCAACGTCACCGCCGTGACCATGACCCCCGGCACCGAGGTCCTCTTTGGGGTCAACATCGGCATTACCGATGGGAAAATCGAATTTATCTCCAAAAAGGTCCCGGAGGAAATGCCGAAGACCATCATCGAGGGCACCGGCATGGTGGCCATGCCCGGCCTCATCAACTGCCACACCCACCTGGCAACCTCTGTGCTGCGGTGCTTCACCGATGACCTGACCAATAAAGAGGCCCTGGAGGCCCTGCTGCAAAAGGAAGCCAAGATGGACTCCCGCAGCGCCAAAGCAGCGGCTCTGCTGTCCATTGCGGAGTGCCTGCGCTTCGGCGTAACCTCCGTGTCCGATCTTTATTACTACCCCAATGCCACCGCCCAGGCCGTGGCCGAAAGCGGCATCAAGGCCAATCTGGCCCTGTCCAGCTATCGCTACATCGACCAGAACGAGGAATTCGACTTTGAGACCGACGAGCAGTGCCGGGAGCTGCAAAAGGTTGTGGACAAGTGGCACGGCTATGACAACGGCCGGATCAAAATCGATGCGGGCATCTTCGCAGAATATACCTCTAACTATCCCCTCTGGGAATCTCTGGCGGGCTTCGCCAGCGAGAAGGGGCTGGGCATGCAGCTGCATCTGAGCGAAACCCGGAATGAGGTTGACTCCTGCCTGGACCGCACAGGCATGACCCCCGGGGAGCTGCTGGCCTGCCACCGGCTCTTCGCTGTCCCGGCCACGGCCTCCGGCTGCGCCTTCCTGGAGAGCGAGGAGGCCAAAATGCTGGGCAAGAAAAAGGTAAGCGCCGTGGCGCTGCCCCTGTCCGCCGCCAAAAACGGCCAGCCCTGCGCCCCCATTACAGACCTGGTGAAGGCCGGTATGAATGTGGCTCTGGGGACCGACGGGGCCATCCAGGCGGGCAATTTGGATATGTTCGAAGTCATGCGGGGCGCTGCCATGTCCGTCCGGGCCTCTAAGGGAGACCCCTCCGCCCTGCCCAGCTCCGCCGCCCTGATGATGGCCACCTTCTGCGGTGCACAGGCCCAGGGTAGAGCCCAGGAGTGCGGTATGCTGAAAGAGGGTATGGATGCCGACCTGGTGCTGGTGGACTTCACAGCACCCCACCTGATGCCCTGCCACAATGTACTCACCGGTCTTGTATATGCCGCCAAGGGCGGCGATGTAGCCATGACCATGGTCCGGGGCAACATTCTCTACCAGAACGGCCGCTTCCCCACCATCGACCTGAACACCGTGGTGGAGGAGCTGACAACCTACGCCATCCCCAAGCTCTTCACAAAGGAGGAAAATGATGTCGAATAAGCAGGAAGGTCAGAACTTTTTGCAAGGCACTGCCATATTGGCCATGGCCACCGTCCTGGTGAAAATCATGGGCGCTGTGTACAAAATTCCCCTGAACGCCATTATTGGCGAACAGGGCTTCGGCTATTTCAACACTGCCTACGAAATCTACAACGTCCTGCTTATGATCTCCACCGCCGGGCTTCCCGTTGCCATGAGCCGCATGATCTCCCAGGCCAATTCTCTGGAAAATTACAATCAGGTCCGCCGCATCTACGCCGCAGCCAGAAGTATTTTTTTGACCTTCGGTATCGTCGGCAGCGTGCTCATGACGGCCTTCTGCCGCCAACTGGCCCGATTTCAGAACCAGCCGGATGCCTGGGCCGCCATCGGCTTTCTGGGGCCCTGTGTGCTGCTGATCTGCATCATTTCCACCTTCCGGGGCTTCTTCCAGGGACAGGGTAATATGGTACCCACCTCCGTCTCCCAGGTTATCGAGGCCGTTGTCAAACTGGTTGTGGGCATGGGGGCAGCCGTGCTGCTGCTGCGCTCTACCGGCTCCGTCTCCCTGGCAGCCGGCGGTGCCATTCTGGGTGTCACTGCCAGCTGCCTGATCAGCGTGGTCTATCTTTTTATCGTATTCCGGAAGCATTTCCAACGCCTGCCTCGCTCCAAGGACAAGCCCTGGAGTTATCAGGAAACCGTCAAGGCTCTGCTCTTGATTGCCATCCCCATTACTCTGGGCTCTGCCTGTCTGCAGATCATTACGGCCCTTGCCAGCAAAATCTACATGGGGCGACTGCTGGCCTCCGGTATCTCCCAGCGTTCTGCGGACACCATGCGTGGCATCCATGTCATGACGCAGACCATCTTCAATATGCCCTGCGCCTTTATCACACCCATTACGGTCAGCATCATCCCCGCCATCACAGCCCAGCTCACCACCGGAGACCATGCGGATGCCCGGAAAACCGAGGAATCCGCTGCCCGGATTACAGGACTTATCGCCATCCCCTGCGCCATTGGCCTGGCTGTGCTTGCCCGGCCCATTACGGCGCTGCTTGGCGGCTACACCGGTGAAAAGCTGGACCTGGCTGCAAGGCTCATGACCATTCTGGGCATCTGCGTCTTCTTCAACGCCGTGGTGCTGGTCACCACCGCCATTATGCAGGCCCATGGGAACGTGATTCTGCCGGTGGTGAATATGGCACTTGCAGGCGGTATACGCCTGCTAAGCGTCTATATTCTCGCCAGGAATCCAAAAATCGGCATTGTTGGTGCACCCATCAGCAATCTGATGTGCTATGTGCTCATCTTTCTGCTGAATCTGCTGTCTATTCATCATCTTTACAACGATGCACCGCAGATTCTGCCCAATGTGCTGCGGCCTTTGCTCTCCGGCCTTCTCATGGGGGCCTGTGCCTACGGATGCTATCAGGCTATGCTGACGGCGCATATCGGCAGTCGGCTGCTGCTCTGCGCTGTGCCGGTATCTGTGGGTGCAATCGTCTATCTTGCCGCCGTCATCTTTCTAAAAGTTCTCCGTAAGGAAGACTGCATGCTGCTGCCCAAGGGGGAGAAAATTGCCCGTTGGCTGCATTTGGAAAACTGAAGTTGATACGATCAAGCATCAATAGATCCTATAAAATCAGCAGGGGACGCCCTTTCAGAAAGCCCCCTGCAGTCGTGTTCTGGCAGACAAAATCTACCGAAACCGCGAAAATCTCCGCTGCTGCAAAGAGAGGGGTATCCGGCTGTCCGGCCCTGCGCTGGGAAGGCCCAACGAGGAACGGAACAAGGTTCAGGATTACCAAGGCGAATGTGAGCGGGTAGAAGTAGAGCGCAAATTCAGCCTGGGAAAGCGGAAATGTGGAATGGGTCTGGTGACGGCGAAGCTGGAAGATACAGCTGCGCATGTGGTTGCTCTGTCCATTCTGCTGCTGAATCTGCGAAAGATTCAGTATGCTTTTTTACAATTTCTGAATTGGCTGCTCGGCTTTTTGCAACCGTGCGAAAAACTGAGGGTTGTTCAGTAGACATTATCATAAAGGGATGAAAATGCTAGTAAGCAGGGTAAAACGGCAGCACTGAACTAACGGCAGAGTCCTGATATTAGGATTCTGCCGATTGGAAAGATCTGCTGACCTCGGCGGAAGGTCTATTATTACCTCACCAATCTTCAGGGCGATGTAATGAGCATTGAATCCAGCGACGGCACCCCTGCGGCGAGTTATTGCTACGATGCCTGGGGCAAGATTCTGGCATGTGATGGTGCCCTTGCGGAGCTGAATCCTCTGCGGTACCGCGGGTATGTGTACGACCAGGAGACGGGGTTCTATTATCTGCAGAGCCGGTATTATGATCCTGCTGTCGGAAGATTTATTAATGCGGACAGTTATGCAAGTACTGGTCAAAGTATGATTGGACATAATATGTACGCATATTGCAATAACAATCCTTTTTGCAATGTTGATGCATCTGGTACATTTTTCTTTACAGCGCTTGGAGCTGTTACCGGATTTATTTCAGGGGCACTTAGTGCAATGGCAACAGAAGAGGACAGTGCAAAATGGTTCGATATTGCTACGAGGGGAGCCGCTGGTGGCGCAATTGCGGGTGCTGGAGTGGATGCTGCATTACTGATAATGGGTATTCCAGGTGTTGGTGTCCCTGCTGTTGTGGGAGCTTTCGCAATTGCATATGCGGCAGGTGGTGTAGGAAATGTCGTTACCTCATATTCAACTGCAAAAGTATGTGGATCAGAGTATTCAAGTGATCAAGCCATTGGAATGTTCATCATTGGAGGAACGTTTAATTGCTTGTCTCTTGCAACCGGATTGTCTGCTGCTTCTCAATCTGTTGAGCAATTGGTCTTCTACGGATATCAGGACCTTGTAGAGAACACTGTAGTAGGAACAACGATTGGTGTGACTACAGGTATCGCAACGACCGTAGGCACAACATCTAAACCCAAAATGTCAAAAAGAAATTTGAGAGGTCCTGCTACGAGTTCCAGCAGGCTGAGTAAAATGTTAGAATTCAAGGAGAGCGTGTATTTTTCATGAAACTGAGGAATAGGTATTTGGTTTTTTCGTCAAAGCGATATAGTATCTTACGACTCCTGCTTGCAATTATAATTGCTTCAAGCTTCTATATTTCAAATCTGACAGGGTATCTTTGGCTATACGGTGTTTCCTTTATCTTACTTTTGATTGTAGTAGCTACAATGAGTTTCCTATATTCCTACGTTGTTATTTCAGACATTGGTATAAAGTTGTGCTATGGATTGTGGAAAACCTACGAAATAAGATGGGAAGATATACAGTACTGCGGAGTGTTTTCTCTGGCTGTGTTGGGAGCCTGGCGTGATGAAGAGCAAGAAGAATACATTTATTTTTCGAAAAAGCCTGTACCATATTCTCAATTACATAGAAGTAATACGATTCCTCCACAATCAGGTGATTTTATATATTTTGTAAAACATGATAGCGTCCTGCTTACTATTAAGGAAATGTGGCATGATAAAAAAGCGAATAAGTTGTGCACAGAATCTTACTCTGAATTGAACAGTGATCAAACCAGAAAGTACAGGATAACCTTTTTTGTTGTTGCCCTTTGTTTGTCATGCGCTATTTGTGTTATTGCTTATATGCTATCCCTAGACTGGAGATGGATTGCTGGCGCATTTCTTTGTATTTTGGGACTATTCGAAGCAATCAACGTGATCTAGAGCACAAAGTAGGGGCTATGGCGTTCCAACATAGCCCCTACTATCCGGGTAGAGATGACCGCCGAAAGCGACGGTGCCCAGTACCGCTGCTTCATCACCGACGCCAATGGCGATATGGGCAGTACCCGCTGCGCAACGGTCAAGCTGGATGTTCGTGACTGGACCATGGAGTACGAGGCCGGCGGCCTGCGTACCAAGCGTTCCAGTGCCGAGAAGACCTACAACTACATTTACAGCGGCGATAAGCTGGTTCGGATGACCTGTGGCGATAACATCCTGGACTTCACCTATGATGCCAACGGAGCGCCTTTGACGCTGGTCACTGGAGGGAAGGTCTATTATTACCTCACCAATCTTCAGGGCGATGTAATAAGCGTCGAATCCAGCGACGGCACCCCTGTGGCGAGTTATTGCTACGATGCCTGGGGCAAGATCCTGGCATGTGATGGTGCCCTTGCGGAGCTGAATCCTCTGCGGTACCGCAGCTATGTGTACGATCAGGAGACAGGGTTCTATTATCTGCAGAGCCGGTATTATGATCCGACGATTCGTAGGTTTATAAATACCGATTGCTACGTTAGCACAGGACGGGGAATTGCAGGCTACAATATGTTTGCATACTGCAATAACAGTCCAGTTTCTCAGCTTGATCCCAATGGCGAAATTGCAATTACAACGCTAATCCTAATTGGATCTGCTGTTTTGGGTACAATAAGCGCCGGATATACTGCCTATAAAGAATACAAGGCTGGATGTAGCACTGGACGAATAATCGGAGATTCTATTTGTGCTGGATTTGCAAGCTTTAGTGTTGTTTATTCTGGTGGTATATCCCTATATCAATGCTATCAAAACTATTGCTATCTTCAAGGCCTTACACCAGTAACAGATATAACATTTTCTACTGGTACAACAACTGGACCATATGCTAATCTAACTGACCCACCCAATGTTGGTCCGGGAAAGGATTTTTCTGCAGCGCAAAAAGCTCAAATAATCCGTCAAAACAGACGTATGAATGGAGGCGTAGTGCGTTCGGATATGTCTGGTGTTGAATTGACAAGGCCTCAAAAAAGCATGAAGGGTGTAACCCCATCTCCTTTGGAATGGCAGATTGATCACATTATTCCAAAGAGTGCAGGAGGAACAAATAGTTATGCCAACGCTCAAGTCCTTTCACGGTTAGAAAATCGAGTCAAATGGGATCATTAGGAGGAATCTAATGAATATTACACATATACAACTATTGCATGGGTGTCTGCTATCATCTATTGCTCATGCAATTATGACAAATGAGTATCCTGAGTTAGCATATGAACAATCGTGGGATGGTAATAATTTTTCTGCTCAAGATGGATGTGGGCTCAGGGGTACAATTACTTTTGTAGATAATGCTTGTGTTGGGGCAATCAGAAATGAGCACAAAAAAGCAATTCAAGGCTATGATGCAATTAAGGTGTGTATGTCGGATTTCCCTGATATGTTGCAGCTTACAGCAGAGCAAGAAGCATTGCAATACTTACTTGTTGATTACAAGAACCAATATGTTCCTGCCGTGACAAGTCTATTCTGGTGCGATGACGACGGTTTACATATAAGTCGGGATTGTGCTGAAGCTTTTCAAAATGATATTAGCCTATTTGAGAGTTGCTGTTTGCCCGTTGACTTGGAAATTCAGGCCCTGTCGGATTATTACAATATGAATTCAAACGCTCGCTGTTTGTTATACGACTTATGGGAAAAAAAGAAAGACTGCTTTTCCCAAGAAATATTTCTTTCCAAGGAACAGAAGGCCATGATTCCTGGTAGTCAGATTCATATTGCCTGCAAAGAATCGTTGTCCGAATTGAATATTCTTGTTTGACTCACATGAGTGTTGCCATGGAGCCTTTAGACTCCATGGCAACTAATGACACTAGTCGCTGTTGACAGCATTTCCTTTACCTATCTGTCGACAATATCAAGTCCTTCTCTGACGGAACAACTACCCACACCTACGCATACGAAGATGCCGATTGGAAGGACCTGCTGACCTCGTATGACGGCCAGAGCATCACTTATGACAGCAACGGAAATCCTACCAGCTATTTCAACGGCAACCGTTGGACTTTCGGCTGGGAGAATGGCCGTCAGCTGACGACTCTTTCCAAGCAGGCCCCTGTCATCATCACGACCCAGCCCGAGAACTTCTTCGGCACCACCGGCAGCACCGCCACCTTCACCGTGAAGGCAGAAGGCGACCGGGTGACTTACCAGTGGCAGCGCAGCAAGGATGAGGGCAAGACATGGACGGACATCAGCGGCGAAACCTCCGAAGCCCTCAATGTGACCATTCAGAGCAGTGACTTCGGAAGCCAGTACCGTTGTATCGCCAAAGACTTCATGGGTCACGTTGCTACCTCTCAGGCTGGCAAGCTGGCTTCCTCTATTGCGAGCCAAAGCGCGTGGGACCCTGAGTACACCATCATCAACGAGCCGGACGATTACTACGGACGACCCGGTGACATTGCTACCTTTATCGTAGAGGCCGAGGGAAAGAACCTGTCCTATCAGTGGCTGTACCAGGCTCCTGGCTCCGATGAGTTTGTGTACTGCACCAGCAGTGACGCCACCACCAATACCCTCCGTGTGGAGATGACCACCGAAAGCGACGGTGCCCAGTACCGCTGCTTCATCACCGACGCCAATGGCGATATGGGCAGTACCCGCTGCGCAACGGTCAAGCTGGATGTTCGTGACTGGACCATGGAGTACGAGGCCGGCGGCCTGCGTACCAAGCGTTCCAGTGCCGAGAAGACCTACAACTACATCTACAACGGCGATAAGCTTGTTCGGATGACTGTGGGCGACGACATCCTCGACTTCACCTATGATGCCAACGGTGCGCCCCTCACGCTGATCCACAACGGGACTGTCTACTACTACATCACCAACCTGCAGGGAGACGTAATAAGCCTTGAAACCATGGATGGTATGCTGGGCGCACACTACTATTACGATGCCTGGGGCAAAATTCTGGCATGCGATGGTGCGGTTGCTGAGCTGAATCCGCTGCGGTATCGTGGCTATGTGTACGACCAGGAAACGGGATTCTATTACTTGCAAAGTCGCTATTATGATCCCATTATTTGCAGGTTTGTAAGTGCAGATAGCTATACATCTACAGGGCAAGGTGTCTCTGGTCATGATATGTTCATATATTGTAACAATAATCCTGTGGCGAATGTAGATATCGCTGGCTTTTGGACAGTTAGCGTTTCTATAACAGTGAGCGGAGTCTTTGGTGTTGGCGTATCCGGGAGCTTTGGGTTTGCATTTGATGGTCACGGTAATTTTGACTGGCAGTATGGCTATGCTGTCCCCGGAGTTGACGGAACCGCAGTAGTTGGTGGCTTAGGGTTAAGTGCAGGAGGTGCCATCCAAATTACACATGCAGATACCGTATACGATTTATACGGACATTCAACGTATATCGGGGCAAGTTTCGGGCCAATATGGTATGTCGGTGCAGATATTGTATCCTTCTCGCAAGCCAAAGATGTGACTAATACAGTTGACGGTATACAATTTGTCGGAGGTATTGGGGTAGGGTTGGATGTTCATGTGGCTGACTCCTACACGCGCAGTTTGAACAACTTGAAACAGGCAAAGAAGAAGCCCCCAAAGCGCAATAGTTCTATCAACAATACAAATAGGTTGCCGAGCAGTCGTACTATGTTCACTATGTTATTACAGTGAGGTAAAAATGACAATGTTGCTTCCATATTTTATAGCTTCTATTCAGCAGAATCTTTCAACAGATGAAGTAGAAAAGCGGATCAAGGAATTTGGATCCTATCAGCCAGTTGATTTTAAAGTAACGACCATGCGCAGAGAGGATTATAGAAGAATTCGTTTTTCCACAAAAAATGTGGATTTCTTAAGAAGAAATTCCTTTATGCCGGAAGTATGTATCGATACTACAGGGGTTAATGAGAATGCTCAACTAAGGATTCGCTTAGAATTGGCAAAGTCTGTAGAAGTATTTCTAGTGATATGGGATGCTTTAGTAATAGCTTTTGAAGCAATGATTCTCGTCCTTAATGCGAGAAATCATTTGGAACAACAAGTGATTATATGGTTACCTGCTGCTATATTAGTAATTGCAAACTGCCTAAGCTATGTTTGTTTCTTCTTTTCGGCGAAAAAAGTTTTAGGCACAGTCTCTGGATGGATTAGAGGTTCATCCAACATAGCGACAACAAAGTTAAAATTAGAATGGACGCCAAGAGTAGGTTTACTAAAGGAGCGTGGTAAGTCATTGCATTGATTCACAACTTGCATATTTTCTAATGTCGGAGAGTTTGAACTAGATCACCCGCATCAATGCCTCAGCTGATTTCTATGCGTGACTCTGCGGCATTGCTAAAGTAGCGAAATCGGCACAAAGAAATATAAACAAGGAGGGCTGTAACTTCAAATGCTACGGTCCTCCAATTTTAGTTTCAGAATGGTTTCTTCCAATGCAGCCACTTCGGTAGCGGAATATGTGGTTTTCTGCTGCGGTGTAGCCATAACTTTGGTGTCGGGACAAAAAGTGCCCCGTGAATGGGGATGAAAAAAGAGGACCGAATTTCTTCAGTCCTCTTGGCTCCCCCTGTTGGACTCGAACCAACGACACACGGATTAACAGTCCGTCGCTCTACCGACTGAGCTAAGGGGGAATCTTTGTGTTGGCTTTACCTATCTTCCCGGCAAGTCACCCTGCAAGTATTGTCGGCGCGGA
>ERZ791830.643-NODE-643-length-31769-cov-12.154096_pt1 | contig 31769 bp, 19 predicted proteins | sample MGYA00509945_ERZ791830 | MGnify/ENA primary metagenome ERZ791830 (study PRJEB30046, sample SAMN00792021) | human gut metagenome | study: EMG produced TPA metagenomics assembly of the A metagenome-wide association study of gut microbiota in type 2...
GGCGGCGTAGTCGGAATGATGGCGGCGCTGCCGCTGGTTGTGTGCGTGCGCGGGGCAGTTAGAGGGTGGCGAGAGTGAGAAAAGCACCTTGTATACAACCAGTCCGCAAAAAAATCATCGCCGCAGGGAAATTTCTTTCTCTGCGGCGATGATTGTATGCAATCAGGTTACATTGTGTGGGTTACTTCGCAATGAAGTTCACCAGACGACCCGGCACGAAGATGACCTTCGTCACAGTCTTGCCCGCGAGGATCTTCTGGATTTCCGGTAGCTGCTGGAGTTCCGTCTCCGCGCGTTCCTTCGTCATGTCGGCGGGAATCATCACGCGGCCGCGAACCTTGCCGCAGACCTGCACGGCGATTTCGATTTCCGACTTCACCAGCGCGTCTTCGTCCCATGTCGGCCACTTCTGATACGTCATCGTGCCGCCGAAGCCCTGATTCTCCCACATTTCTTCTGTGATGTGCGGCGCAACGGGGTTGAGCAGCAGGAGCAGGGTTTTGAGTTCCCCACGCGTCACACTGCCGGCGGAAACCATCTCATTCACCAGCGTCATCATCTGCGCGATGGCAGTGTTGTACTTCATGGCTTCGTAATCCAGCGAAACCTTCTTAATCGTCTCATGCATGAGCGCGTTCAGCTTCTCGCTGTACCCCTCGTCGGGCGTCACATTCTCCTGCAAGCGCCACACACGGTCAAGGAAGCGGCGGCAGCCCTTCGCGCTCTGCGTGCTCCACGGAATCGCCTGTTCGAACGCGCCCATGAACATCTCGTACACGCGGAAAGCGTCCGCGCCGATTTCGTCGATGATATCATCCGGGTTGACGACGTTGCCGCGCGACTTGGACATCTTCTCGCCGTTCTCGCCCAGAATCATGCCGTGGCTGGTGCGCTTCTGGTAGGGTTCAGGCGCGGGAATCACGCCAATGTCATGCAGGAACAGATGCCAGAAACGGCTGTACAGCAGATGTAGGGTCGTGTGCTCCATGCCGCCGTTGTACCAGTCCACGGGCAGCCAATAGCGAAGCGCTTCGGGCGAGGCAATGGCTGTTTCGCAGTGCGGGTCGCAGTAGCGCATGAAGTACCAGCTTGACCCTGCCCACTGGGGCATGGTGTCGGTTTCGCGCGTCGCCGGGCCGCCGCAGCACGGGCAGGTGGTGTTCACCCAGTCGTGCATAACGGACAGGGGGGATTCGCCGGAATCGGTCGGCTCGTAGTTGTCCACCATCGGCAGCGTCACAGGGAGCTGATCTTCCGGCACAGCCACCATACCGCACTTGTCGCAGTGCACAATCGGGATGGGTTCACCCCAGTAGCGCTGGCGGCTGAACACCCAGTCGCGGAGCTTGTAGTTGACCTTCTTCTCGCCCAGCCCGTTCTTCTCCAGATACTCAATGATCGCTTCCTTCGCCTGCGCGACCTTCATGCCATCAAGGAAGCCGGAATTGACCATCACGCCGTCCTGAATATCGGTATACGCTGCTTCCTCAATATTGCCGCCCGCGACGACCTCAATCATCGGGATGCCGAACTTATGCGCGAACTCCCAGTCGCGGGTATCATGCGCCGGAACAGCCATGATTGCGCCCGTGCCGTAGGTCATCAGAACGTAGTCGCTCAGCCAAATCGGAATTTCCTTACCGGTCACGGGGTTGACGGCGCGGACACCCTCCAGCTGCACGCCGGTCTTATCCTTCGCCAGCTCGGCGCGCTCAAAGTCACTCTTCTTCGCGGCCTCCGCGCGGTACGCCATGCACGCGTCGTAGTTGGTGATTTGGTCCTTCAGCTTGTCAATCAGCGGATGCTCAGGGGACAAGACCATGTACGTCGCACCGAAGAGCGTATCCGGGCGCGTGGTGAAAACGCGCACCTTCTCGCCCGGCACGGTCAGGGAAAAATCCACTTCCGCGCCGACACTGCGGCCAATCCAGTTGCGCTGCTGCACCTTCACCTTGTCGATGAAGTCCACCGTGTCCAAGCCGTCGAGCAGCTTCTGGGCATAGGCGGTAATCTTCAGCATCCACTGCTTCTTGACCTTGCGGATGACCTGCGTGCCGCAGCGCTCGCACACGCCGCCGACAACTTCCTCATTCGCCAGACCGCACTTGCAGCTGGGGCACCAGTTAATCGGCATTTCGGACTTGTACGCCAGCCCGTGCTTGAACAGCTGAAGGAAAATCCACTGCGTCCAGCGGTAGTAGGACGGATCGGTGGTGTTGACCTCGCGGGAATAGTCGAAGGAGAAGCCGATTTTCTGCAATTGCTCACGGAAGTGGTCGATGTTCTTCTTCGTCACAATGGCGGGGTGAACCTTGTTCTTGATGGCGTAGTTCTCCGTCGGCAGACCGAAGGCGTCCCAGCCGATGGGGAAAAGGACATTGCAGCCCTCCATGCGGCGCTTGCGGGCGATGATGTCCATCGCGGTATTGGAGCGCGGATGCCCGACGTGCAGCCCCTGTCCCGACGGATACGGGAACTCAATCAGGCCGTAGAATTTCGGCATGGTGTAGTCGTTCTTCGCCTCGAAAACGTGACTGTCCGCCCAGCGCTTCTGCCACTTCGGTTCGATGGCTTTGGGGTCATAGGGTTTGAATTCCATGATGCTTCCTCCCTGCTTTTCTCGGACGGAACAAAAAAACGTTCCGCCCCTGCAAATTCTGCAAAGACGAAACGGCTGTTTCGCGGTACCACTCTGCTTGTCCGGACGTGCCGAACCTCTCTTGCGCGTAACGTGCGCCATTCGCCGAACCCTTCGTCCGGTTTGCGCTCCGGGGCGAGCGGCTGACAGGCGTCTGACCGCGCTTCCACCAGCACGCGGCTCTCTGGAACAGACGGAACTTCCAGCGTTCCCCTTCATTGCGGGACAAGGTCAGTATAATGCTTTTTGCGGGTGTTGTCAAGGGTTTCGGTCTTTGCTTTTTCGGTGTTTTTACGCGCAGAATGGTTCGCTTCAGCCGAATTTTGTGCTATACTATTAGCAATTATGCTGCGGCAAGGAGGAAAGGCGTTATGCACCTGATTATCCCCAAGAATTACAATCCCGTGCTGAACCTGCGGGATACGGAAATCGCCATCAAACTGGTCAAGGATTTTTTCGAGACGGAGTTAGCCCGCGCGCTGAACCTGACCCGTGTGTCCGCGCCGATTATGGTCACGCCCGGCAGCGGTCTGAACGACAACCTGAACGGCGTCGAACGACCGGTATCCTTTGACGTTCTTGAAACCGGCGAAACGGCGGAAATCGTCCATTCGCTGGCGAAATGGAAGCGTCAGGCGCTCAAAACGTACGGATTCCAGCCCGGTGAAGGGCTGTACACGGACATGAACGCCATCCGCCGCGACGAAACGACCGACAACATCCACTCGATTTTCGTCGACCAGTGGGACTGGGAGAAAATCATCACCCCTAAGCAGCGCACGATGGAGACGCTGCAAGCGACCGTCCGCGCGATTTACCTCACCCTGCGCAAGACGGAGGGCTTCGTCTGCGCGCATTATCCGCACATCAAACCCGAACTGCCCGACGACATCACGTTCGTCTCGTCGCAGGAATTGGAGGATTTGTATCCCGACCTGCCGCCGAAGGAACGCGAATACCGGGCGGTACGCGAATACGGCGCGGTGTTCCTGACGGGCATCGGCGGTGCGCTGCGTTCCGGACAGATGCACGACGGCCGCGCCCCGGACTACGACGACTGGTCACTCAACGGTGACATTCTGCTCTACGACCCGCTGCTGGATATTGCGCTGGAAGTGTCGAGCATGGGCATCCGTGTTGACCCGGACGCGCTGCGCCGCCAGCTGGCGATTCGCGGCTGCGAGGAGCGCGCGGAGCTGCCATTCCAGAAGGCACTGCTCAACGGCGAGCTGCCCCAGACGATGGGCGGCGGCATCGGGCAGAGCCGCATGTGCGTCTATCTGCTGCGCAAGGCGCATGTGGGCGAGGTGCAGGCAAGCCTGTGGCCGCTGGACGTGCAGGACGCGTGCAGGAAGGCAAATATTCAGCTGCTGTAAGCAAAGCAATGAGGGCAAGCCTGAAATGCGGCTTGTCCCCCTGTTTTATTATCCCGTATGAAATTGCCCCATCATGCAGAGACTCTCGCCGCTGCCCCATCTGCTTCATACTGCACGATCCACCGCCGAAATGTTCTCTGACTTACGCCTGCCTCTGCTGCTGCGTCACGCATGCTTTTCTTTCTGAATTTGCCTTTTGCTGATATCCCATAAAATGCTCCCTCCATGATTGACAGTTTGGTTTTTTACTGTCTCTCATAGAGGGAGCATATCACATTCCCCAGCAGTGTCTTCATGTCCGCGCAGGGAAGCGTTCACTCCCCTGCGCGGACGTTTTTTGACTGGCTTATACTATTCCCAAATGAGAATTCGCGGCGCAAGCAGATGGCGCAGGTGAATTCGGAAATAGTATTATACTATTTCCAGATAAGAATGCGCCAAGATGCGCTGCGAATTTTTCATTCTGGCTAACGTGAATGAAACGCAGCGTAGCAGCGCTACGCTAAGTGGAATGAACGGACGCCAGAAGGGAAAAGGCGCAAGCAGATGGCGCAGTTGAATCTGGAAATAGTATTACTTCTTTTCCGACCCCATCGCGCCCGTCATCAGGACAGCACCCGAAATCACGGCGAGCAGCATCAGGATGAAGGAGAGGATGAACGGAACGCCCAGCGCGCCGATGGTGGACGTGCCGCCGAAAATCAGCACGAGGTCATCCATGCGGAAGTTGATTTCCGTCACCAGATAACGGAACCACGCAACCAGTGTGCCTGCCAGACCAGCCGCCGCCAGCAGACCAATCTTCTTCACGCCCGCGACGAGGTAGCACACTGCCGACACGAGGAGCAGCACCAGCACAACCGCGTCGAAGTTCATCTTCGTGGTCGCAGCCGTGTCAATGATGATGTAGAAGATAGCCGCCAGCACCGCAATCACCGCTGCGACAATCGAAAGCGTCTTACGGTCAGCGGACGCCGCCTTCTTCTTGACGTCCATGAAGTAGGACACCAGCATCGCGAGACCGAAGAGCGCGGTCAGCACAATCAGCACAATGCGCGCAATCAGCATGTCCGTCTCGACCCAAGACGTCGTGTGGACAACGTGGCTGGTTTCGTTCATGCCGTTCATGGCGGCGGAGTTCGCGTAGGCATAGAGGAAGTTCTTCGCCGAAGTGCGGAGGTTGTTCAGCAGCTTGCCGTCTTCCGCCGCCCAGCCTTCAATCTTCGACACCAGCCAGTCGCCGGAGGACAGCCAAGTGTCATTGCCCGCTTCCAGACCGATGGAAACGTCCATCCAGTTGCGGTTCGCCATGACAGCGTCCGTCAGCGTCACGCCGACGAAGCCCCATTCCTTGCGCAGAACTTCGTTGCAAAGTCCGCTGTGCGCACCTGCCCAGCGCGTGCCGATACGGTTGAAGGAGGTCATGGCGGCGTTCGCACCGCCCTCTTCCACCGCGTACTGGAAACCCTTCAGGTAGATTTCACGAATCGCCTGTTCCGTCGCGAAGGTTGCAACCGACTGGCGGTACGTCTCAAAGTCATTGAGCGCGAAGTGCTTGATGTAGACGACCAAACCCTTCGAGCGAGCCGCTGCCACTTCCTGCGCCGCCATCTTGCCGGACAGGAAGCCGTCCTCGGAGTAATACTCGAAGTTACGGCCGGAGTAAGGCGTGCGGTGGATGTTCATCGCCGGGCCGTACCAGCCAACCACGCGGTTGTCGGAGCGCAGCGCATCTTCGCCCATCGACAGACCGACATTGTAGAGGATTTCCGTGTTGAACGTCGCCGCCATGACCGGTTCGGAGGTATACGCCACCGTGGAGTTGTTGCCGGCATACGTCGCCTTGATGCCCTGCGGGCCGTCCGCTGCCACCGTCGCGGGCAGACCGATGGAGTCGATTGCCCGCGTGCCGTAGCCGGAGTGACCAACCAGTTCCGCCAAATCCGTCAGCGTCAGCTGATTGAGCAGATCCACCCACATCGGGTCGTCGTAGTCCTTGCCAATCAGGTTCGCCAAGGTGTAGTTCGTCGCGGTTGAACCCGTAATGGCCGTCTCGTCGGGCGCTTCCGCCGTATAGTTGAATTGCAGACCGTTGATAATAGCGTCGTTCGCCGTCAGGCTGTCATAAGAAACCGGCCAAGTGCCCTGCCAGTCGCTGCGGGACAGGTACGTCACGAGCTTCTCGCCGTAGCTGTTCAGATCCGCATCACCGAACTGATTGGTAATCTTGTAGCCCGTGCCGGACACGCTGTACGTCGCATTGTCGTCGCTGTCGACCGTGAACTTATAGACCTTTGCCGCGTCGCCAGGGGCATCCATCGCCGCCGCGCCGTTCGCGGTCAGCGTTGTGGTTTCCGCCTCTTCTGCGCCTTCCGCAGCCGGCGTTTCCTGTGCGATGGGGGCATAGCCCTTCGCCGCGAGGATGTTGTTCACCGCGTCGTGTGCATCCAGACCAACGCTCAGGTAGTAGTCACCCGCTTCGAGAATGTAGGTTTTGTTGACATGTTCGTCGTAAACCGTCAATTCCTTGCGGTCAACCGTCACGGAGACGGTCTCGGATTCACCGGGCTGGAGGACATTCGTCTTGCCGAAGCCGACAAGCTGCACGGATGCCTTCTCAATCGCGTTCGCGCGGTCGAATTCGGTGTACGGCTGCTGACCGTAGACCTGCACGACTTCCTTGCCTGCGACGTTGCCCGTGTTCGTCACCTTCACCAGCACGGTGAAGCTGTCGGTTGCCGCGTCGTAGGTCACGCTTTCCAGCGCCTGTTCAAACGTGGTGTAAGACATGCCATAGCCGAAGGGATACGCGACTTCCTCGCCGTACACCCAGCTGTCGCCCTTGGACGCGAAGATGCCCGCATTGCCGGACGCGTTGCCCTGCTCCATGACCGCATCTTCATAGCGCGTTTCGTAGTACTTGTAGCCGACATAGATGCCTTCGGATTCCACCAGATAGTGAATCGCATAGCGCACCTTCGTCTTGTCGCCCGGCACGCCGTCAATCGTCACGCCGCCGACCGCGCCCGTCTCTTCATCCGCATTGGTGTAGACATAGGAGCCGAAGTTCTGAATCGCCGCGGAGGACAGGGAGGACACGGAGTAGGTATCCACCAGTCGGCCAGAGGGGTTCACGTCGCCCACCAGAATCTGCGCCACCGCGTTCAGACCGTACTGACCGGGGCCGCCGATCCACAGGCAGGCATCCACGCCGTATTCCGGATTGTTCACCCAGTCCATCGCCATGGCGTTGGAGGAGTTAATCAGCACAATCGTCTTGCTGAAGCCCTGCGAAGCCACATACTTGAGCAGCTCGCGCTCGGAATCCTGCAATTCAAAGTACGACGTACCGTCGGTGAATTCGTCGGTGTACAGGTCAGCGCCTTCGCCGCCGGAGCGTCCGATAACGACAATCGCCGCATCCTTGTAGCCGTCCAGATTCACGCCGGAAGATGCCACCGCGTCCGCCGAAACCTCGGCAATGCGGGTCGCCGCCGGAACGTCCGCATATTCGGTGAACATGCCGGGCGTGGAGCGGTTGGTCTTGTCTTCCTTCATCTGCGCAATCTGCGCGCTGTACCAGTCCATCATCGCGGTGTTGACGTTCAGACCCGCCGCCGTGAGCGCGCTGGTCATTGTCGCTGCCTTGCTGGTATCAACCTGACCAGAACCCGTGCCGCCATAGATGGTATCAACTGCGCCGCGGCCGAAAACGGTCACGCCCAGCCCTTTTTCCATCGGCAGCGCGCCGTTGTTCGTCAGCAGCACAGAGCCTTCGCCCTGAATCTGCTCACACAGCGCCTTCTGCCACGCGGTCAGCGCATCATCGTCACGCGTACCGTCTTCCTTCAGGAAACTGGAGGCATAATAGGTAGCGTTCTTGCTGGGGTCATCCGTCACCACGCTCGTGGTCACGATGCCCAGTTCCTTGTTGATCATCATGGCGTAAGCAGCCGTGAAGTAACTGCCCACCAGAACAATCGTCAGGAGAACACAGGAGATGGATGTCAAGAGTGCCAAGAGTTTTGTGCGTTTCATGGACACCTTTCCCTTTCTATGAGGGCGCAGCGCCCCCTTTGATGTGCTGATTCTATCATAAAAAAACGACACGAATCGCATTCGTGTCGAAACTGGTTTCTTTTTGTGCGTAAATCGTCATGCCGACTGCTGCGGACGCGGCAGCAGAAGCGAGAGGATGAACACCTGGTCTTTCGTGTCGATGCTCATATGCCCGTCGTACTTCTCGATGATATAGCGGATGGAGCGCAGTCCGAAGCCGTGGTACTGTGTGTCCTTCTCCGTCTTCGGCAGTCCCTCGTGCATTTCCGGCGGCTTGCTGCAAAAATTCTCGAAGACAATCTGCGTCATGCCCACCACGTCGCTGACGCGGATATTGACGCTGCGGTTTTCGGGCGCTTCCGCCATCACCGCCTGGATCGCGTTGTCCAGCGCATTGCCGAAGATGGAATAGATATCGGACTTTTCAATGGGCGCGAGCAGCGACGCATCCAGCATCGTCGTCAGCAGAATGTGATTTGCGCTGCAATACAGGCTCTTTTCTGACAGCACCGAATCCAGCGCCGCATTGCCCGTGTGGAACGTGTACTCATAGCGCTGAATCTCCTGCTCCACCTCGTCAAAAAACGCCGCGTGTTCATCCAGCTGCTGTGCCCGGCGGTAGGTATCAATGTGATAGCGCAGGTCGTGGCACTTCATGTTGATGCTGTCAATCGTCTTGCCCAGCAGCTGATGCCTGGATTCCTCCCGTGCCAGCAGACTCTCGATGATTTCCTTCTCGCGGCGTATTTCGTCGGCGTACATGCACTGATAAATCAGCACCATCACCATAATGACCGAGAGAATCGAGAACAGGCGGTCAATCAGCGAAATATCCCTCGGCAGTGACGCAGAACGTACAAACACCGTCAGCAGCGTCACCAGCGTCAGGAGCAGCACCTTCCAGTTGCCGAGCTTCAAATCGCCGTTCTCCGGGAAACGCCGCACAAACATCAAGTAGCACATGGCATACACCACCACGAACGATACGCCGGAGAGCAGATAGAACAGCGGCTCGCGCGGCTTGGACATCCAGCATGTCGCCAGTCCGCCGACCTTGAACGCCAGATTCTGAATCGCATAAGAGGAAATGCCGATACAAAGTGCATTCGTCGTCGGGATGTCCATCGTCAGGCACAGCACCAGCAGCGATTCAGCAAAAATCGCCGCCACGCGCGCAAAGCGATGCCCCAGCAGCGGATGAAACCATGCCAGCACCAAGTAGCACAGCACCACCGGCAGCACAATTTTCAGCGGGCGCAGCCGCGACTTCATCCGCACAACGAACAGCCCCTCCGCCAGCAGAATCTGCACTGCGAAGAACATATGGAATGGAAAATCATTGTTCAGGTAATTCGCCAAGTTCATCAGCATCTTCGTCACCTCACGCCGTAATAGCGGTTGACCGCATTCAGAAAGTCCCTGCGCATCGCGCGCGACAGCGGGATCGCCTCGCCGTGAACCGTCACGTCGTTCTTTCCGACCATCGTCACGAAGCCCAGATTGACGATATAGGAATGCGAGCTTCGGCTGAATTCCGCGCCCAACTGTTCCTCCGCCTCCTGCAAGGACGAGCGGACGGGGAATTCGCCCTGCGCCGTATGATAAATGACATGGTGATTGCTGCCCTCGGCATAGTAAATCTCGTTTTTCTCCAAAAACAGGATGCTGTCTTTTGTTTTCAGGCAGATTTTCGACTGCCGGTACTCCACCCGCTTGAACGCCTTGTTCAGCTTCACAGTCAGCCCCGGCAGCGTCACCGGCTTGACCAGAAAGCCGATGGCGTCCACCTCATAGCCGCGGATGGCGCACTGGCTGAGGCGCGTGGTGAAAATCAGGATAGCGTCCGGGTGACTCCGCCGCAGCTGCTCCGCCGTCGAAAGGCCGTCCATGCCCGGCATGTCAATGTCCATCAGCACAATGTCCGGATGCTCGCACCCGACGAGAAACGACGCTCCGTCCGGGTAGAACACCAGCTGCGCCATGCGTCCCGTTTCCGCCAGATACTGCGCCACCAAGCCCTGCATATACTGGCGCGTCTCCAATTCATCATCCACAATGGCGATGGTCATAGGCTGCCCTCCGATTGTTTGGTTATTCTATTATAACAAACTGCACGGCGGATGTAAAGCCGCCTAAAGCCGCCTTGCTGAATAAAAAACTGCCGCTGACGTGAAGTTCGTCAGCGACAAACGTGCTGCGCCAAGCGGAACGACCAGACGCCTGTGCGGAAGCGGTGCAGGCAGATGGCGCAGGAGAATCCAGAAACAGCTTTATTTTTCCTGCTGCAGCCCGTACTTCTTCATCCGCCGATACAGCGTCGCACGGCTGATGCCCAGCTGCTTCAGCACCGCGTCCCGGTCGTTCGGATGCTCACTGAGGGCACAGCGCAGTTCCCGCTCCTCGTCGCTGCTGATGACCAATACTTGCTGCTGCGGTGCGCTGCCCGTGCGCTCCGGGGCCAGCAGCTGCTGCACAAAATCCGCGTCCATGCGGTTGGTGCGCGTCAGCAGAAACGCCTTCTCGAAGAAAATTGACATTTCCCGCTGATTGCCCGGCCACGAGTAGCTCATCAGCAGCTTCAGCGCATCGGGCGTGAAGGTCGCCTGTTTCCGCGTGTGCACACGCGCAAAGGCAATGTTTTCCTCCACCAGCTGGGCAAAATCCTGCTGACATTCGCGCAGGGGCGGCAAATCAATGCGGTAGTCGTTCAGTTTGTCCGCCAGCGGCAACAGAAATTCGCCTGCCTTCGCCATGGCCAGCAAATCCCGGTTCGTTGAGCAAATCACACGGATAGATGCCCAAATCGGCTTTGACTGCCCCGGCGCGTAGTACTGCTCGTAGCGGATGACGTTCAGCAGCTGATGCTGGCTTTCGGGCGTAAGCAAATCCACATGCCGCAGGTACAGCGTTCCCTTGTGCGCATTGTATACAAGCCCGTTGCTCGTCGCGCGCCCAAAGAGCAGTTCAGTTTGATTCGCAATCGGCAGGGTGCTCACATCCGCCTGAATGAACTGCTTGTCGCGCCGCAAACTCTCGTTGTGGATGCACTCCGCCAGACGCGTCTTTTCCGTGCCGGGCTCACCGCAAATCAGCAGCGGCAGCTCGTACTGCGCGTACATCGCGGCGTTTTCCAGCGCAAGGCGCATTTTCGGCGCGTGGGAGATGAACTTGCCGAATTTTCGCGTTGCGGCATCGCCCTGCTGCACATGGTCTTTGCGGATGCTCTCCTGCATGTCATCCACCGAGCCGAACGCATACAGCGACAGAATTGTGCCGAAGTTCTGCCCGCTGACATCAATGCAGGCGATATTGAGCAGATACCGCTCCTTCTGTATCATTACGACGTGCGAATACAGGTTTTTCCGCTCCTTGAGCGACTCGAACACAGCACTGGTCAGCGTCAGGCCCGGCAGTTCCGTGAAGCGCTTGCCGACCAGCTGTGCCTGTGTGCAGTGGAACGCGTTTTCCGCCACCGTGTTTGCAATTTCAATCACGCCGTCGGGATTCAGCTTCAAAATGGCATCAAAGGAGTAGTTCAGCAGGGAGGAGAACTCCGCCGTCCTGCGCTGCTCCACTTTGATGGCATCCATTGCCAGCCGTGCCCGGCGGAGCGCATCGCGGATGCACTCGTCCGAGCTGTCGACGAACACCGTCGTAATCCCCTGCGCCGCGGCATAGTTGCAGGCGTTTTCGCTGCCGATGATGGCTTCCGCGCCGTCCTGGATGGCATTCCGCGTCACCTGCGCGACCATGTCCGAGCTGCCCGCATAATACACCCTCACATCCGCGTTCGCCAGCGCACCGATGTTCTCCACATCGGAATACATATGTCGGAAGCCGACGAAGGCGATTTTCGGATGCTTATGCGGTATCAAATCGCACGCCTGTTTGACAAAGCCCGCCATTTCCTGCCCGGAAAAGGTGATCTCCGACACGGGGTACTCCACATGCTTTTTGAGCAGCTGCGCCTGATTGCCGCGCGCAACGACAATGCCTGTGCAGCCCTCCATGGCTTTGGATACGTCCTCCACCACCTGCCGCGACGTTGTCTGGATGACCTCGGCATCGAACTTCGTCGTCTGCACAATGCGGACGGTTGCGTCATACACCGTAGGGTTCGGCGTGACAACCAGCAGCTTCAACATGGCGTTTTCTCCCCTTGATCGAGCTTGATGCTGTTATTGTATCACGCGCGTCAATACCTGTCAAACGTGCAGCTTCTGCCCGATGCGCACAGCGCGGAAAAGGCGCTTGGCGGCATCCAGATACAGCGTCCGCGCGTTTTCAATCGCTTCTGACAGCGCCATGGGTTTTGATACCGTCGTCTGAATCGTGCTTTCGCAAACGTCGAACAGCCCTTCCGCGCCCGCGCCGATGCCGCCGCAAATGCACAGCACCGGCACATTCGCCTTCGCGCACCGCCGCGCCACGCCAATCGGCACTTTGCCGAACTGCACGCTCTGTCCGTCTATTCTGCCCTCGCCCGTCACAACCAAATTCACCTGTTTGAGCTGCTCGTCAAAGCGAACCGTTTCCAGCACCGCGTCAATGCCGCTTTTCAGCGTTGCCTTCAGCACGCCGCCCAGCGCCGCGCCCAATCCACCCGCCGCACCCGCACCGGGGAAATCCGCAATATTGCGTCCAATAGTGTTTTCGACGACCTGCGCATAGTGTTTCATGCCCGCTTCCAGTTCCGCGCAGATTTCCGGCGTTGCGCCCTTCTGCGGACCGTAGGTGTATGTCGCGCCCGTCGCGCCCAGCAGCGGGTTCGTCACGTCGCACAGCACGGTGATGCGGCAAGCCGCAAGTTCCGGCATCAGCCCGGAAAAATCCGCATGGCAGACATCCGCCAGCGCTCCGCCTGTTGGGGGAACCGGCTTTCCCTGCCGATCTGTGAACACCGCGCCCAAGGCGCTTAGCATCCCCAGCCCGCCGTCATTCGTTGCGCTTCCGCCAATGCCAATCAGCAGTGATTTCGCGCCGCACCGAATGGCTTGCGCCATCAGCTCGCCCGTGCCGAAGCTGGTCGTTTTTCGCGGGTCGCGCTGCGCCGCCGGCACATACGGCAAGCCGCTCGCCTGTGCCATTTCAAGCACCGCCGTCTGTCCGTCGCCCAGCAAGCCCCACTGCGCATCCACAGGCGCAAAGAGCGGGCCGGTCACACGCGTCGTCATCCGTTTTCCGCCCATTGCGCAAAGCAGCGCATCCACCGTGCCTTCGCCGCCGTCGGCAATGGGCAGCGACACCGTTTCCGCATCCGGGAAAATGTCAGCCGCGGCTTCTTGCAGCAAATCGCAGATTTCTACCGCCGTCAGCGACCCCTTGAACGAATCGGACGCAAAGAGCATTTTCATCAGCAGATTCTCCTTTCTTCCATCGGGTTCATCATACCACAAACGGCAGACAGGAGCAATCTTTCCTGCCTGCCGAGAATGAATCTTTCAGCGAATCAGTGATGCAGCACTTCGCCGGTCAGCTTCTGGTAATACTTCAGCAGCGCGCTATGGTCGCAGGCGCCGCAGCCGTCCTTGTGCAGCACCTTCATCATCTCCAGCACCGCCTGCGTCAGCGGAATCGGGGCATCCACCGCGCTCGCCGCGTCGACGACGTTCTTCAAGTCCTTGATGTGCAGGTCAATGCGGAAGCCGGGCTCGAAGTTCTGATCCATCATCATCGGCGCTTTCGCGTTCATGACGGTAGAACCAGCCAGACCGCCGCGAATCGCCTCGAAAATCTTCTGGGGCTCAACGCCGCACATCTGACCCATCTGCATTGCTTCCGCCAGCACTGCGATGTTGACCGCCACGATGGTCTGGTTGCACAGCTTGGTCACGTTGCCTGCGCCAATGCCGCCGCACAGCACCACGGACGAGCCCATGCTCGCCAGAACGGGCTTGAAGCGGTTGAACACTTCTTCCTTGCCGCCGACCATGAAGGACAGCGTGCCGTCAATCGCCTTGGGCTGACCGCCGGACACAGGCGCATCCAGCATGTCAATGCCGCGCTTTTCCAGCTCCGCCGCGATTTCGCGGGACGCAACCGGGTTGATGGACGAGCAGTCAATGAACACAGCCGTCTTGGGCATTGCATCCGCCAGCTTGTCCTCTTCCAGCATGACGGACTTCACCTGCGGGCTGTTCGGCAGCATGGTGATGACCAAATCAACGTTCTTCACCGTGTCAGCAGAAGAAGCGCAGATATTCGCACCCGCCGCCTTCATTTCCTCGTTCGCCGCCGGATTGCGGTCAAACACAAACAGCTCATGACCCGCCTTGATGAGGTTCTTCGCCATCGGCTTGCCCATGATGCCCAGACCAATGAATGCAATCTTCATATCAAAAATCCTCCTTAATTACGCAATTCTATCTTTCAGCCTGTTTGAATCAGGCGGAAAAGCAATTTACAGCAGCCCCATGTCCGTGAGGACAGTTTTCAGCCGCGCGCGCTGTTCGTCGTTCAGCGGCTGAATGGGCTTCACGCAGTCGCCGCAGTCGTGTCCGATGAGCTTGAGCGCTTCCTTCAGCACAACGGGGAACGTGCCCATATTGGTTGCGATTCGCAGGGCGGAGAAGCGGAACTGCGCATCCAGCGCGCCCGCCGCATCACCCGCGCGGAACTTCTCGTAGATATCCACCGCAATCCTCGGCGCAACGTTGGCGCAGGATGCAATCGCACCCGATGCCCCGTAGCACAGCGCGGCGTAAATCAGCGTGTCACGTCCCATCATGACGTGGAAGTTGTCCATTCCGCGCGTCAGGCGGAGATACTCTTCCGTATTCGTCATGTCGCCCGTGGAATCCTTCACGCCGATGATGTTGTCGATTTCCGCCAGCTTGGCAACGGTTGCCGGTTCAACGGTGACGTTTGTCTTAGGGCGGTTGTTGTAGATGATAATCGGCAGATTCGTCTCGGAGGCGATTTCGCGGTAGTATTCGGACACCTCGTACTGCGTCTGGCTGACGAACATGGGGGTCAAGACGCTCAGCGCATCAATGCCGCCAACCTGCTCCACCGCCTTGGCGATTTCCACCGCGCCGCGCGTGGTGATATTGTTCGCCCCGGCGTAGATGTCCATGCGCCCGCGCACCGCATCCTTCGTCACCGCCAGCACCTCGCGGTAGAAACCCATGTCATGCGCATAGAACTCGCCCGTCGTTCCGAAGGGGAACACGCCGTGAATCCCGCTGCTTGCCAGATACTCAATCAAATCGCGATACGCCTTCTCGTTGAACTTGCCATCCTGCGTGACAGGCGTTACAATCGGCACAACGATGCCATGAGGCTTGAATGCCATAAAACCGCTCCTTTCAGCAATCGTGAATCATCACCAGCGGACGCACATCCGGCCTTTCCGTCTGAATGACATTGTTCTCAAAGCGCACATCCTCGCAGAAGCGAAGCGTGAACGCCGCCCCGGAGGACAGCCCATGCCGGTCGTACTCCGGGTACTTCTCCCCGATGGGCTGCGGCGCATCCACGCTGTGCCTGCATCCGCCCGGCAGCAGCAAATCGCAGTCCGCCACCAGCGCATCGCGAATTTTGTTCTCCGCGCTGTCGCCGATGAACAGGCTTTCATAGACCGTTTTGCAGCGGCTGAACAGATACGGTGCGCGATAGCCGATGCGCCGGAATACGATGTGCGCCATCGACCCCATTCGCACCGGAAACTGCGGCGCTTTGCGGTTTCTGTGCCCGATGGTCATGTACATCGGGCCGCCGCAGTCCGTCATGTCAATGTCCTCGAAGGTGCAATTGCGAATCGCCGCGCCGTCGACGGTTTCCACTGCAATACCGCATCGGTTGACATTTTTGAGGATGCAGCGCCGCACCGTGACGTTCTCCACCTTCGCGTAAGAATCCGTGCCAATTTTGATGGCGCTCGCCAGCGACTGGATGACCAAATCCTCCGCAAGAATGTTCCGGCAGCCCATTCTATCCGCCGTTTTCAGGCAGAAGCCGTCGTCGCCCGCCATGATGCAGCAGTGGCGCACGCTCAGGTCGTGGCAGTCCACGGGGTCAATGCCATCGCGGTTGGGGGTGTTCATGCAGTCCAGCATCAGGTGCTCCAGCGTCACAAAGCGGCTGGAGAGCGGAACAAGCGTCCAGTAGGCGGCGCTGGTGAACCGCACGTCGGACACGCGGATATCCTCGCAGCAAGCCATATAAAGGTTGTCCGGGCGCGACGTGTACAGCTTGTTGATGCCCTTCGGGTCGTTGACCTTGAAGCGGCAGCGGCCGTTTGCGTTCAATTCGCCTCCGCCGGAAATGCTGATGTTCCGCGCACGCTCGGCATAGACCAGCGCCCGCCCGGTGTTGCGCACAGCCACCAGACTTTCGCACGGCACGACATGCGGATAAGTTGCGTAATTCTGCGATGCCAGCAGCACCGCGTTTTTGTCCAGCCAGAGCATCGTATCCGAGCGGAGCTGCACCTGTTTGGTCAGGTACGTTCCTTCCGGCACGACGACCACGCCGCCTTTGCCTTCCGCCGCATCCAGCGCCCGCTGAATCGCCAGCGTGTCCAGCGTACTTCTGTCGCCCTTCGCGCCGTAGTCGCGCACATTGAATTTCTCGCCCGGCGGCAGCATGTTCCGGCTCAGGTTCGAGGCGTCCCACACGCGCAATCCGCACCAGTCCGCCGCGCCGTCCGCAGCCGTCAGCAGCACCTGCGCCGCGTTCTCCGCGTCAAACGCCATCCGGAATCCTTTCGCCCGAAGCGCGCCATCCACATTCACATCAAACGTGTGCGACGCAAAATCCAGCGAAATCGTCATGCGATACCAGTTTCCGCCGGGGAAATACTGCCACGGGGCATATCCGCCGCAGATTCGTCGCCATTCCTCGCCATCGGAGAGGAACAGACTGTTTGCAAAGAGCGCCGCCCTCATGATTGTGTGCCCGTCCGCATCCCGAACTTCCGGGAACACGGCGGATTCTTCACCACTTGCACGGCAGGTGATTTCCACCATTGCTTCCCGCCGGATCGCCGGGAACGTCACCGCGCCGCTGCCCGTCACGCGCAGGAAGCTGCCAATGCCGCGCTGCTGCAGGATGTTCCCCTGTGCCTCCGCCATCAAGCGGCAATTCATCGGCATCAACGTGAAGTTTTCCACCAGTATCGGCACATCCGTCTGGTCTTTCCAGTCCACGCGGTTCAGGCGGATTTCACCCGTTTCCGATGCTGTCAGTGTGAACGGCGTTTTCGCTGCCGCGTCGCACGCGCACATCATCGCTGGGCGATTATTCAGCCACACCTCGCAGCGCTGTGGTGCATGGAAGCGTTTGAACGCCACCACATAGCGGCTGTCCGCAATATTCGGCACGTTCTGCCCGTTGATGCTTGCCTGTACGCTGCCCAGCTGCACGGTTACGCCCGCAAAGTTGAGCGCCGCCGTGCCCGCGGGAACATCCAGCACCATCGACAATTCATCCTGTCCGCTTGTTTCGCAGGCGCGCGAAATCCCCGCGCCGCTTTGCAGGCGGAGATAGTGCCGCTTGGGGTTGTCCGCTTCCGCGCAAACCCGCACGTCGCCGCGGCAGTCATAACCGGACAGATTCGCCTGTGCAAAGCATTCATGCACAAACCAGCATGTTTCGCGCGTCTCGTGCCGTTCCGCCACGGAGAAGCGCTTTGCTTCGGGCAGCGGCTTTTCCGTTTCTGTTTCCGTCGGGCGAAAGACCACGAAGAAGTGCCGTCCGGGGCTGGAGAAAGCGTCCAAATGAACATGCGCACCGCGTGCGTAGGGGCGCATGAACAGGCGATAAGTATCGCCTGCGTCCGTCCTGACGACCAAATCCGTGCGTGCAAAGCCCGTCGGAAAATCCGCAGGGGCGTCCGCGTCCAGCGCCGCGTATACTTCGCCGGTCTGCTCGATGAAGAAATCCACTTCCTGCTTATCATCGAAGCCATCCGTCGCGGAATCGTATGTCACGATGTAGTCGCAGCCCATGAGAATTTCGGGGCATTCAGTCACGGTGATGTCGGCATTGCTGTAAATCCGGCATCCCGGCGCGAAATGCTCCGCCATGAAATACCAGCCGCTGGTATCCCACGGCGCGACAAAGCGGCTGATTCCCGGTTTTTTCGGGTACTCGCGTATGCTCATACGATTCTCCCTGTTTTTCGGCTGACCTTTATTTCTGCTGATGATACGCCGCCGCCATCAAGCCCTTCATGTAGCCTGTTGCATAGGCAAAGGAGGTCTTTTCGCCGCCGGTCTGCTCGTCGTAGCGCAGGACGTGATCGACGTAAATCGTCCCGTCGTAGCCGTTCTTCACCAGCACATCCATGATTTTATACATGTCCATGTATCCGTCCTCCAGCAGCGTCTCCTCAAAGTAGGGAAGCGGAGAAGAAACGTTGCGGAAGTGGACGATGTGAACGCGCTTCTGCTGCACAAAGTCCGCCAAATCCGTCAGGACGTTGCCAAACTTTTCGCCGCCTTCCAGCCAGCAGCCGCAGCAGAACTTGATGCCCAGATAATGTTCGTCCGTCCCCAGCCCCAGCTCCTGCTGAATCTCATCGGCGCGGCGCAGCGCCTTGCGGTAGTCGTCGCCGCTGATGATGATGCTCGCGCAGCCTTCATAGAAGCGCACGGGCGGGTCGCAGGGATGGAGTGCCAGCTTCATGCCGACTTCCTTGCACACCGGCAGCGCGGCACGCAGAAAATATTCGAAGTTGTTCCACATGGTGTCGTAGTCGTATTCCTGACCAAAGGCGGGCTTGCGGGCATAAATCTCGTTCATGTCCACAATGCGGCCCACTGCCCCGTGGGTATGTTCGCCCGCTTTCCACCACGACGTGCTGACGCGCCCCGTATCCCATGTCGCATAGCCGACCTTCACCCCGGCGCTGCCCAGCCAGCGGTTCAAATCGTTATACTTGGCAATCCATTCATCCCGGTCAGGCAGACCCAGCTGAATGGACGGGTGCTTGTAGATAAAGCCGTTGCCGGCATCATCCACCGTCAGCCCTGCCGCCCGAACGCGCTCCAGCGTCCGGTTCACGGCGTCGTAATTCGTCTCCTCGTTGCGGAACATGACAAAGCAATGGGAGATGTTCATCTGGCGGAGATAGCGCAGATAGTCGTCCGTAGCATTCGAGCTGACACAAAGCTGGGGTTTCATTAACATCTCCATAGCCATTCTCCTTCGTTGGTTGAATCAATTGCATGTAGAGGAAGAATTCACCGCCGCCGCACCAAGAGGAAGAAAGATACGGCGGCGGCTTCCCTGCGCACCCGTTGTTAGCGGATGCGCAGGGAGAAACGCTTGTTAGGAATGATTACTGTTCCTTCCACGCGCAGTTCGGCGTCCACGCTTCAGCAGTCGTGGTGCAGACGCCGGTGTCATGCACGCCTTCCTGCGCGAAGCAGTACGCGGGCTGATAGCCGGTCGCCACCACCAGCGCATAGTCGTGGCTGAACAGGCGGGCAGCGGTCTTGAGCAGTTCCTTCTTTTCTTCCTGCGTCTTGGCAGCACGCGCGCCGAAGAGGGCTTCTTCGTAATCGGCAGGCTTCACCATCATGTTCTTGTAGTTGACGCCCTCGGAGGAGTACAGGCGGATGTAGTTAGCGGTGAAGTCCAGCTTGGAGGAACCGTTGTTGACCATGATTCCAAGATCATACACGCCTTCCGCCTTCTGGGCGTTGAAGTCCGCACTGGTCAGGCTCTTGATTTCAGCCTTGATGCCGACCATTTCCAGATACGCCTGAAGAATGATGGCGCACTGCAGGTTCGCGGCATTGCCTTCGTTGATGGAGATGGTGGTGCTGAAGCCGTTCGGGTAGCCCGCTTCGCTCAGCAGAGACAGTGCCTTTTCCATGTCATAGGGATAGACAGACAGGGTATCGTCGTAGCTCCACGCACCGGGCACAGCAAAGACAGGAGTAGAAGCGCCCAGACCGTCGTAGATGCCTTCCGCCATCGCTTCCCAGTCCACCGCGTACATCACAGCCTGACGGACGCGCAGGTCATAGAAGGGAGACTTTTCGTCGCCGGAGCAGAACATCATGTAGGTGATGCCCGCGAGGTTAGGCGCGTCGGAAGCCGCGTTCTCGTAGCCCAGAGAGAGCAGCTGCTTGATGTTGGAGGAGTTCGGGTTGCGCAGCACGTCCAGTTCCTTGTTGATGAAGGACGCGTACTGGGTCATGCTGTCATTGATGTAGAGGAGCTTGATGCTGTCCAGATAAGGTTCACCCGCGCGCCAGTAATTGTCATTGCGCACATAGGTGATGTGGGAATCCTGCACATACTCACTCTGGATGAACGCGCCCGTGCCGACCGCGTGCAGCGTCGCCCATTCTTCGCCGTTGGCTTCAAAAGCCGCGGGGCAGTAGATGTAGCACTCGCCCAGAATGTCCACCCATGTGTTGTTCCACGCGGTGTAATGCAGCACAACGGTGTAGTCGTCGGTCTTTTCGTAGCTTTCCGGGGAGCAGATTTCGGATGCCTTGCCGTATTCGACCAGCTTGTCGAAATTCCAGATGACCGCATCGGCGTTGAAGTCGCTGCCGTCGGAGAACTTAATGCCTTCGCGGAGCTTGATGGTCAGCGTCAGCGCATCCGCGTCCACGGTGAAGGATTCCGCCAGCCACGGCTCGGTGTCACCGGTCTCCGCGTTGCGGCGGCCAAGGGCTTCCACAGCAGGGCTGAAGTTGAAGCGGTTAGATGTCGTGCTGGACAGCGCGGGGAACATGCTGTTGCTTTCCATAGCAAGCACGGTCAGCATGCCGCCGTACTGGGGCGTCGCGTCTTCCGCCAGCGCTGCCGGCAGAACGGACAGGAGCATCAGCACGGAGAGGAACAGTGCAGTGAGCTTCTTGAGTTTCATGGGGTTTCCTCCTTCAATGTGTCGTTCTATTTTCTCTGCTTTTCGCAGATTGGAACCGAAATTGGTTATTCCTGCCCGTAGAGGTGGCAGGCAACGAAGTGGCCGGGGAATGCCTCGTGCAGCTGCGGCGTTTCCTGCTTGCAGCGCTCCGTGCATTGTGGGCAGCGATTATGGAACGGGCAGCCGCTGGGGCGCTTAAGGATGCTGGGCACTTCGCCCTGCACCGTCGTCACCTCGCGGTTTTCCTCAATTTCCGGGTCAGCAACCGGGATGGCAGACAGCAGCGCCTGCGTGTAGGGGTGCAGCGAATGCTCATACAGCTCCTCGCAGGGGGCAATCTCCATCACGCGACCCAAATACATGACCAAAATCCGGTCAGAAATATGCTTGACGACAGCAAGGTCATGGGCGATGAAGATGTAGCTGATGCCCATCTCCGCCTGAATCTGTTCCAGCAGGTTGATAATCTGCGCCTGAATGGAAACGTCCAGCGCGGAAATCGGCTCGTCACAGATAATCAGCGACGGATTGGAGGACAGAGCGCGCGCAATGCCGATGCGCTGGCGCTGCCCGCCGGAGAATTCGTGTGCCACACGTTCCTTCAGCGCCGGGTCAAGGCCGACTTTGCGGAACAGCTCGTCCACGCGCTTTTCGTATTCCGCATGGTCTTTCACCAAGTGGTGAATTTTCAGCGACTCGCCGACAATCGAACCGGCGTTTTGGCGCGGGTCAAGGGACGAGAAGGGGTCTTGGAAAATCATCGAGACTTTCGGGCGATAGGGCTTCAGCTCCTTGTCGCTCGCGTGGGCGACGTCCTTGCCCTCAAAGATGATGCTTCCTTCATCCGGCTCGTACATGCGCATGATGCAGCGCGCCAGCGTCGTTTTGCCACACCCGGATTCGCCGACGACACCCAGCGTTTCGCCGCGCTTGATGGTAAAGCAGATATCCTCAATCGCCTTCACTTCGCCGACTTTGCGCTTCATGATGCCCTTGTAGACCGGGAAATACTTGCGAACATCCTCCACCGCCAAGCAGTTTTCGCTCGACGGATGGCGTTCAGGCGACGCGCCGTAGTCCTTGTGGCGCAGGCGTTCCTCGCCCTCCGCCAATTCCTCTTGCGTCAGGCAGCAGGCGGAGTAGTGGCCGGGGCGAACTTCCTTCATCGTCGCGTCTGTGTGCTTCAGGCACCGGTCACAGCGATATTCGCACCGCGCGTAGAACGGGCAGTACTCCGGCCGCTGCGACGGCACAGGCGGCAGACCGTCAATCGGAATCAGGATGCGGTTTTTCGCATCATCCAAGCGGGGAATGGCGCGGAGCAGCGCGCGGGTGTACGGGTGCTCGGTGTGGTGGAAAATCTCCTTGCAGGTGGATGTTTCCATCATATGCCCGCCGTACATGACGTAGATGCGTTCCGCATAGCGCGCCACCAGCCCCAGATTGTGCGTCACCATGATGACGGCAGTGTTGGTTTCCTTCGCAATCTTGCGAATCATCTCCAGCAGCTGCGCCTGCGTGGTCACGTCCAGCGCGGTGGTTGCTTCATCAGCAATCAGAATATCGGGGTTAGGCGCCATCGCCATAGCAATCATGATGCGCTGGCGCATACCGCCGGAGAACTGCTGCGGGTAATAGTCGTAGCGGGATTCCGCGTCGGGGATGTTGACCATCTTCATGGCCTCAATCGTGCGCTTCTTCGCTTCCGCGGGCGACAGCTTCGTGTGCAGCAGCACGTTTTCCTGAATCTGATAACCCACCGTCAGCACGGGGTTGAGGCTGGTCATTGGCTCCTGAAAAATCATGGAGATTCTGCCGCCGCGCACCTGCCGCATCGTTTCGCTTTCCTTGCCGTAGGAAAGCAGGTTGCCCTCGACACCCTCCAGATAGACCTCTCCGCCCGCTACTCTGCCGGGGCTTGCAATCAGCTGGAGCACGGAGAGCATCGTCACCGATTTGCCGGAGCCGGATTCGCCCACGATGCCGACAATTTCGCCGCGGTCAACGTGCAGGTTGACGCCCTCGATTGCGTTAAACTCTTTTCCTTCGTTCCGGAAGGTCGTCACAAGTCCTTGTACGGACAGCAGATGTGCCATTTTCGTTGCTCCTTCCGTTTTGATTACACTTCACCGCGCAGGCGCGGGTCAAGCGCGTCGCGCACGCCGTCGCCCAGCGTATTCAGGCAGATAACCAGCAGGGCAATCGCAATGCCCGGCGCGAGGGAGTAGATCGGATTCGTCAGCAGGAAACTGCGGCCGCCGTTGACCAGCGCGCCCCACGTTGCCGTTGGCTTGGAAATGCCCAGCCCCAAGAAGCTTAGGCCCGCTTCGCTCAAAATCGTGTTGCCGACCTGCTGCGTCATGGTGACGATAATCGGAGAAATACTGTTGGGGAGGATGTGGTGAAACATCAGGCGGAAGTTGCTGTTGCCCTGCAGCTTGCCCGCCATGATGTAGTCGCGTTCCTTGATGGACAGCACCTGTGAGCGCATCATGCGGATATACACCGTCGTGTTGGAGATACCAAGGACAATGGCGAGGTTCAGGATGCCGCCGCCGAACACGGCGCACAGGGCAATGGCGAACACAATCTGCGGTATAACGCGGACGGCCTCGCTCGTGCGGTTGATGATGTCATCGACGATGCCGCCGAAGTAACCGGCAATCATGCCCAGCGTCGTGCCGATGACGCAGGCGATGATAACTGCCAGCAAACCCACAATCAGCGACACGCGGCTGCCCGCAATCACGCGGGAGAGCAGGTCGCGGCCGTATTCATCCGTGCCCAGCCAGTGGGCGGCGCTCATGCCTTGATTGCGTTCGGGAATCGAAATCTGGTTCGGGTTATAGGGCATCAGGAAATCCGCAAAGATGGCAATGAGGATAATCAGCAGAACGACGATGGCGCTGACCAGCACAATTTTGCGGGAGAATAACGTTTTGAAGAAGAGTTTGCGCTTCTTGGCGCGATAGGCCTTGCGCTCTTTCTGCGCTTGCTTTTTTTCCGTCTGTGTTGCTTCACTCATATCGTTATACCTCCTTTTCTCAAGCAATTTTGATGCGCGGGTCAACCAAGACGTAGATGATATCCGTAATCAGGTTGACGACGCTGGTGAACAGTGCAATCAGCAGCACGCACCCCTGAATCAGCGGAATGTCCTGCATGGAAATGGCATTCACCAGCAGCGACCCCATGCCCGGAATCACGAACACGTTCTCAACGAACACCGATCCGCCCAGCATACCGCCCATGCGAAGACCCATCAGCGTGATGACCGGCAGCAGCGCGTTCTTCAGCGCGTGGATGTAGATGACCTTCTTGCCCTTGAGTCCCTTTGACTTCGCCGTGCGGATGTAATCCTGACGAATCACTTCCAGCATAGAGGAGCGGGTCTGGCGGGTGATGGAGGCGATGCCGCCGATGGTCAGGCAAGTCAGCGGCATAATCGTGCGCCGCACGCTCTCGCCGAAGTCCTCCCACGGCCACACCCAGCCGCTGGACGGCAGCCATTTCAGCACAATCGTGAAAATGTACATCAGCAGAATGCCGAGCCAGAACTGCGGCAGGCAGCAGCAGACGTTCGCCGTCAGCGTCACCGCGGTGTCCGCCGGTTTGCCGCGCTTCACAGCGCTGATGATGCCGAAGAGGATACCCAGCGGCACGCTGATGAGGAACGCCAGCACGCTCAAGTACAGCGTCACCGGCACGCGCTCGCCGATAATCTGCAGCACCGGCACACTGTACGATGCTGAATGTCCGAAGTCACCCATGAGGGCATTTTTCAGCCACAGCACATAGCGAATCAGCACGGGCTTATCAAGATTCAGCTCTTGATACCACCAGTCATACGTTTCCTGCGAAATCTCACCGCCGAGCATCGCAGCAATGGGGTCGCCGGGCAAAAAGTCAATCAGCAGATACGTAATAAACGATACGATCAGCAGAATTAACAGCGTCTGCCCCAAGCGCTGGAGGATATACCGGGCCACAGTCTGCATCTCCTTCCACTGCGTTCCGAAACGCCGCATTTGCTTTCCGGTCGCTTTCTGACGGTATTATACAAGGAAATCCGCCTGCCGGTCAAGGCAAAGCAACTGGAAATTCGGCTGTTTTTGTGTGATTTTTGCGTGAAAATCTCATTTCGCGATACAAACGTGCGAATCTCGTGAAATTGTCGCAAGTATGAGACGGCTATGAAAATTGTGAAATCGAGATATGCAAAAAAGCCCGGCGGCAGAATGCAAAGGAATGCACTATCTGCCGCCGAGCATGGGAAAACAGTTATAAATTTATTCTTCTTTTGTCATCACATAGGTCAGGTAGGCAGTCTTGCGGCCGTCCTCCTGCCCCTTCACGCCATCGTAGACCGTCAGATACAGGTCGGTGAAGACGTTCGGGCAGTCCCTCTGCCAGCAGACGACGTAACCGTCCGCCGTGATTTTCGCATGGATTTCCGCGCCGCTGCCGACATCCACCACGCCGGGAATTTCCGCCGCAGCCGTGCTGCTCACCACATCGTAGACGTGAAAGAGCGTGTCCTCCGCCGGGATTGTCCCCGCGAGCAACTGCCGCTCACTATCAAGAATAACGTAATCCTGCACCAACAGCTGCTGTGTTTCCATGTCAGCGGCGAACGTCGCAACAAGCGTCTGTCCGTCCCGCTTCCAAATGCCGACGGTATAGTTGAGCAGCTTTTCGGGGCTTCCCCACTGCGCGGTGATTTCGTCCTGCGGCACGCCCGTCAGCGTATCCTCTGCCGCAAAGGCGCAGCAGGACAGTCCCAGCACCAGCAGCAGAAGAAGGCAGAGAAGTTTCCTCATGGCACACCATGCTCCTTTCGTTTTTCGCGCCGCAAACCTTTCAGTTACGCCGCTTCGCTCGCCGATGCAAACAAAAACACCTGAAATTCCTTGCCGGATTGGCTTTCTGCAATCATTTCGTCGCTGTAAACAGACTTTTCGCCCACCCACACCTGATGGAAGCGCAGCGTAATGCCTTCTTTCACGTTGATTTCCACATACAGGCGAAAGTTCCCGTCGGGGTACGTCATGCTGAGTTTCTCATAGAGATTTTTTCCCACCGCAAGTGCAAGTTCTTTGAGCATAGCAAGCTCCGAATGCTTGATTGTGCCCGTATACAGGTGAAAGTGGTTGCAGAACGATTCGTATGCCGTGCACCCGGATGCAATGCACGCATCGGGAATCACCTTCGGCGCTCCCGTCATGCTCAATTCGTTCTCTTCGGCGGCGCGAATCAAGATGGCATCCTTGCAGCGAACCTGCTGGAATCGCATGGTCAGCAATGACGGCAACTCGCGCAGCATTCCTTGAATCTCTTTGCGCATACATCCTCCTTTCGATTCCATTTTTCGCCCTCCCCTGCCTATTTCCCTGCTGATTCCCCATGTTGGCAGAAAAATTTACAATTTGCAGGGAAATTCTCCGCCACGCAAAAAAGCAGCCCTCCGGATCTTCATCCAAGAGGGCTGCCAATGCGCAATGCATCAGGCTTCCTGCTGCTTTTCGCGGAAAATTGCTCGGAAAATCAGGCGCACAAGCGGGCCGCAATAAAACATCTGGTAGCAGATTGCCATCGGGAAATTCATCGCCCATGTCTGCACCCATGTTGCAAACGTCTTTGTATCCTTAAACAGAATGGTCGCGACCAAGCTCATCAGCGGGCACATGATGCAGCAGATGCAGATAGAAATGGCATAGGTGATGAACTGCGGTCTATCCGTCGGCCGCATGACCGTAAACGCCAGTCTCCTTGCAATTTTCCCGACGGCAAAAAACTCCAGCACAAAGGCAATGGGCACCATAATGGGCAGTTCATGGAGCGCAAGCAGGAAACTTTCAGCAGTTAGTCCGCCTGTCGCCAGCGCAACATTGTAAACCACCATACCATAGACCATGATGGTCGCCATGATAGCAGTCAGCACAACATCCTGAAACTTGTTCTTGGGCATAAAAAAAGACCTCCCTAAAATGATAGCAAATCAGCAGACGATGTGTTGTTCGTTATCATCCCATAGGAGTGTGCGTTTCCAATATTAACCACTATTCTGTTTGCAGATTGATTATATCACATTTCCTTTTTCTTTTCAAGCCTCCACGCAAATTTCCCCTGCACATAAAAAAGCAGCCCTCCGAATTTTCATCCAAGAGGGCTGCCCATTTTATCAGCTTACTTCGCCGCGTTTGCCGCCGCGAATTTCGCCTTCTGCCGCTTGTTGCAGCGCACCGTGTGCACAATCGCCAGCACCAGCCAGACGCCCACGAGGGTGAATGCGCCGATGTTAATCCAGTGCAGGTATTCCTGCCAAATCGGGGGATTGTAGCCGATGACCTCCGCGTTCATGGCATTGGAGTTCACCAGCGCGTACATCACATCCTTCACCGCGCGCATCAGCACAATCGCGTCGCCCGCGTCGGAAGTGTCACAGTCCGTCCACATGGCGCTCTGCTGCGTCGCAAGGTCAAGGCTGCCGCCGGCGTAGAACATCATGCGCGGAATCATGTACTGCGGAATGGTGTTGAAGTCGCAGATAACCAGCCCGTTGAAACCCCATTCGTTGCGCAGGATTTCGGTCAGCAGACGGTAGTCGCCGCCCGTCCAGCGCGTTCCGATGCGGTTGAAGGAGGTCATGATACCGCGGGTTTCGCCCAGCTTGACGGTATACTCAAACGGCTTCAGGTAGATTTCGCGCAGCGCCTGCTCGCTCAGCCAGCTCAGGTCGCCGCCGATGGAGCGGTGCGTTTCCTGCTCATTCGCGACGAAGTGCTTGACCGTCGGCAGCACGCCGCGGCTCTGGATACCCTGCACTTCCGCCGCGCCCATCATGCCGGAAATGAACGGGTCTTCGGAGAAATACTCCGAGCAGCGACCGCCGAAGGGGCTGCGGTGGATATTGACGCCGGGCGCGTAAATGCTGGAATATGGCTGACCCGTCGCCTTATCGCCAATGGTGCCTTCTTCGCCGATTGCTTCGCCCAGTTCGTTCATCAGGTTGATGTTCCAAGTGGACGCCATCACGGGTTCGGAGACATACTGGCAAGTGCCGTTGACCTGCTCTTTGCTCATGAAGCAGGTGAAGCCCGACGGGCCGTCGCCGTGAATGGTCGCCGGCAGACCGACGTTCTCCATCGCCAAGGTGTGGTATGCGCCGTTGTTGATGAGGGCAATCATCTCTTCCTCGTCGCAGCCCATCATCAGCTCTTCCCAGCGTTCGTCGTCATAGGAAACAACCGGCTCATAGCCCTCCGCTTCCGCAGAGGGCAGCAGGTCGCGCAGAGTCAGTGTGGGTTCTTCGCCGAACCACGGGTATTCTTCCGAATCAAAATCAGTCGGATTATTGTGCTCTTCGCTGCGGATTTCCTCATACAGGCGATCCGTGCCCGCGTGCTGCTGCGCGGTCTGCGGCGTGGGCCAAGTGCCCTCCCAGTCCGCGCGGCTGAGCATGGTGTCCAGCTGCCAGTCGCTGTCGAGGAAGTTCTCGGAATCGGTGTAGCGGTTGACGACTTCACTGTCCGTCGTCGGGTCGGTGCCAATTTGCACATCCGTCGCCAGATTCAGCGCAATCGCCTTTTCGGATTCATGCGCGTTGCGGGAGACATACAGCGTGTACTCGCCCGCTTCCAGTTCATAGCCGCTGAAACCGTTGCTGTTTGCGTCGCGGTAATCGTAGCTCGCCGCGGAATACGGGTCAAAGCTGACCGTCACCGTCTTGCTCTCGCCGGGCTGAAGGAGCTTCGTCTTTGCAAAACCGACAAGCACCTTGTGCGCCTTTTCGATGCCGCCCAGCGTGTAGGGCGCGGAGGCGTACAGCTGCACCACGTCCTTGCCTGCGACGCTGCCCGTGTTTTTCACCGTCACCGGCACGGTGATGGTCGTGCCAAGTTCGATTTCGCTTGCGGAGGCGTCGCCCACCGTCCAGTCGAACGTCGTGTAGCTCAAGCCGTAGCCGAAGGGATAGACGACGTTGGCATTGTACCAGTCCTCGCCGTCGGTTTCGCCGCGCGTCTCATAGTAGCGATAGCCGACGTAAATGCCTTCTTCGTAGTCCACGGAGTAGTACATGCCGCCATCATACTTGTCGGTCGTGTCCGGCAGGCAGCCCGTGCCGAAGTTTACGAAGGACGGATTCTTGGTGAAGTCCGCCGCCCATGTGTCCACCAGACGGCCGGAGGGGTTCACGTCGCCGTTCAGAATTTCGCCCAGCGCGGTGATGCCGTTCGAGCCGGTGAAGCCAATCCACACCGCCGCATCAATTTTATCCGCAAAGGCGGCGTAGGCGCTGTCTTTGAGGAATGTCGCTTCAAAGCTGGAGGGCGTGTTGAACACAACGACAACGCGCTTGAACGTGCCGTCGGTGACAGCGGTCAGCAGATCAATTTCGTTCTGGTCAAGCTCCAGATAGTGGCTGTCCGGAGACACAGCGCCCTCACTGTCGCCCTGATAGCGGGGCAGGTCAAAGCCCTCGCCGCCAATGCGGGTGATAACGACCAGCGCCGCGTCGGAATAATCCGCATAGCTGTTCTTCACCGCGTCGGCGTACTTGCTCTGGGGCGTTTCAGCGGTTGCAATCTTCTGATTGTCGCCGTTGTCAAGGTCGCTGGAGTTCGCGGTGCGCACCGGGCCGGACTGGCTGCTCTCATAGAAGCGCTTCAGCGTCGGATTGGTGACGAAACCCGCGTCGTTCAGGCTCTCATACAAGTTCTTGTTATTGCTCGTATCGAAGCCGCCCGAACCGGAGCCGCCATAGGACAGGTTCACACTGTTCTTGCTGAACACGGAAATCCTCGCGCCCTTGTTCATGGGCAGCGCAGCGTTCTCGTTCTTCAGCAGCACAAAGCCTTCTTCCGCCAGCTTCAGGTTAACTTCCTGCGCATTCGCAAAGGCTTCTGCCTTGTTCGTTGCCTTCTGTGTGGGGTACACAGAGGTCACTTCGTCACTGTAAATCGGGCGCTGGCTGCCAAGCAGCGTGTCCATCAAGCCGCCGAGTTCACCCGCGCTCAGTTTGAAGTCGATGGCTTCCCCAATCGCCGCCATCGGCTTGTCCAGCAGGCTGTTCATGCTGCCCGGCAGACCGACGACCAGATAGTTGCCAACGCAGTCCGCCAGCAGCACGATAACCGTCACAATAGCCCAGACGACCAGTGCTTTGCTCTTCTTCGGACGATTCTTCTTTGCCATAGGTTTGACTCCTTATTTTGCAGAAATGGCGGTGTATGCGGCGGAGTTTGCCGCATACACCGCTGCTTGAGGAGGAGCAGAGGGGAAATGAGGAGAATCCCCCTTGCTTATGGATTACTTCTGGTAGTTGCCCGTCGCCGGCTCGTTGTGGTTCTCGTCCCAAATCAGCACAGCTTCCGTCGTCACCTTCACGCAGTCCACAATCGGGGCATACGCCTTGAAGGTCGTACCGTCCACCTCATTGGTGTTGTTCGTCATCAGCTGAATCAGGTTCGCGCCCTTGTTCAGGTGCACGCCCTTGATGGAAATCAGGTCGGCACACTGCGGCATACTGCTCTGCGTCGCCTCGATGGTCACGCGCGGATAGCTCTTCGCTTCGCCGTTGACAATCACCTGATAGTCGTTGCCGTCATAGGACATGGTAACAAATTCGCCCGTGATGCTCACGTCGATGGTCGCGTCATCCACATCCATATCGGACGCGATGTAGAACTCCAGCGAGATGCCGCTGGCGTAGAGGTAGCCGACCATGCGGTTGCCGCTCGCGCCGACGGACTCATTGTAGATAATCATGCTTTCTTCCTGCGCAGAACCGGAGTAGCTGGGGCCAATCTTGCCGGTCAGGTCGGTATCCTCCGCCTCAAAAACATAGGTGTTCTGACCGGACACGGTTTTGTTCCACGCCGCCTTGATGGTGGTGTCAGCCATAATCGGCTGGGAGAAGTCGAAGTCGCTGCCGTTTTCGTCCACCCACTTGTCGAAGGCATATCCCGTGCGTTCGGGGTTGGCGACAGGCTGCTTGACCTGCGTGCCGACTTCAACGGGGTAGGAATACTGGTTCAGGAGAACGCCATAGTAGTCATAATCAAACGTCACGGTGACAAAATCCGCGCCAACCTTCTTCCAGAAGGCATACACGGTCGTGTCGCCCGTCACGGGAGCTGCGAAATCATAGGTGTGCGTGTAGTCCGCATCGGCGTACCACGCGACGAACTCATAGCCGTCGCGCGCGGGCGCAGCAGGTTCGCTGGCAGTGCCGCCCTTGGAAACTTCCTGCGTGGATGCAGCGGGCGCGCCGTCGTAGTTCAGGTCAAAGGTCACGACGCACATGCCCGCAACAACCTCAATCTTGAACACGACGCGCTTTTTGCCGACCGTCGCGGTCACATTCTTGGTGTTCGCGGTCTTCATCGTGGGTTTGGACAGCTTGACGCCGCTGTCCGTCATGGCGACGATTTCCGTCGTGCCATCGTCGTAGGTAACTTTCAGCGTGCCGCCCTCGGCAGAAAACTCTTCGCCGATGACGTACACCGTCTTGTTGGGCATGGTTTCGACCTCAACGGAGGTCACTTTCTTGTCATCCGCCAGCGCCGAGCCTACCTGCGCCAAGAGGCAGACAGACAGCACCACAGCAAGGCACAGAGAACCGAATTTCTTCAGCCAGTTCATTTTTTTCTCTCCTAATTGTAGATAGTAGGCTTGGCAAAAAAGCCAGCCGCCAGACCGCCGACGCGCAGCGTTCGACAGCCCGGCGGCTTTTGCCCCGCCCCGCGCCTGCGCCGCAAGAGGATGCAGCGTCAGGCGCGGAGCAGACGTTTGTTCACAAACCGTGAGGATTCATACTAATTCGATTCTAAAACATGGCATCGAGCATAGCAGATTTTTCGTT
>ERZ791830.655-NODE-655-length-31315-cov-3.841107_pt1 | contig 31315 bp, 16 predicted proteins | sample MGYA00509945_ERZ791830 | MGnify/ENA primary metagenome ERZ791830 (study PRJEB30046, sample SAMN00792021) | human gut metagenome | study: EMG produced TPA metagenomics assembly of the A metagenome-wide association study of gut microbiota in type 2...
AGAGCAATTAACCTACGCTCATTTCCAATAAATTACACTCTTTTCGTAACTTCTTGCTGCAAAGATAGGGCTTCGGTTTTATACTACCTAACCTGTGTCTAAAATTTAGACAGATAAAATATGCGTACAAAACGGATAAATGCAGGTTGTCTAATAATTATACACCACTGTCTAATTTCTTTACACTTCTGAAAAAGAACGGTTTTTACAATTTATTGATAAATAGTGTTTTATCAGGTTTGGCACGCTCTTTGCCCTTTTGTTGGCAGAAAATAACACAAAAATGAAACAGATAATAGTTACATCGATTCTTTCGCTTAGCCTGGCAACAGTTACCATGGCCCAGGAAAAACGCTGGACAATGGACGAGTGCATGCATTATGCCGTTGAAAACAGTCCGAAAGTCAAGAAACAAACCCATACGAGCGATTCTTATAAAGCAGAGTTGAATTCAGCAGTAGCTTCTTTCTTCCCTTCCATGAGTGCAAGTGTGGGAGCACAGTATAGTTTCGGACGTTCCATTGACCCGGAAACCAACGTCTATAACAATACATCTACATTTAATAACGGATATGGCCTGAGTGTTTCCATACCTATATTTAATGGGGGACAACTGATCAACCAATGGCGTATGGCAAAAGCGAACCGTCAACTGGGTATGAATGATATCCAGAAGGAAAAGGATGATCTGGCAATCAATACGATGCAGGCTTTTATGGATGTCGTATATTATCAGGGAACAGTAAAACTGGCTGCTGAGCAACTGGAAGAGAACAGCCGTATCCTGTATAAGACTCGCCGGCAGGAAGAACTGGGACTGAAAGGAAAAGCCGATGTCGCCCAGATCGAAGCGCAGGTCGCTGCAAACGACTATAACCTGACGCATCAGCAGAATCTGCTGAATACAGCCATATTGACTTTGAAACAAAATATGAACTTCCCGTCGGATATGGAGTTGGACGTAGATACCATGCTCCTGGATAAATCGTATGCAACCATGTTGGAATCGGTGGAGGAAATTTACGATTATGCATCCGATAATAACCCGACAGCTTTGCAGGCACAACTTCAACTGAAGTCTTCTAAAATGCAATATCTGATGGCTAAAGGACGCATGTTGCCCTCCATCTCTTTCTCAGCCGGTGTTTCTACCAATTATTATGAGAACCTGAAAGGAGAACAGGCTCCTGCTGCATTCGGAAGCCAGTTTAAGAACAACCGGGGGGAATACATTTCCTTTAACCTGAGTTTCCCGCTTTTTAACGGCCTGGACCGTCTGACAAATCTGCGCAAGGCCCGCAACAATATGCGTATCGCCCAGGAACAGCAGACCGAGGTGCTCCGCCAGTTGCAGACGGCTATCGAACAGGCTATCCTCGATCGTGAAGGGTACGCCAAGGAAACGATCCAGATGGAAAAGAAAGCCCAGGCGGACGAAATAGCTTACCAGGTGACTCTTCGCAAATTCGAAGAAGGCCTGATGAGCCCGATCGACTTACAGACCAGCGCCAACACTTTACTGCTGTCGAAAGCTGATTTGCTGCAACGGAAGCTGATGTATCTGCTGAAATGCAAGTTGGTTGATTACTATAAAGGTAAACCGTTGATTGAAGGTATAAACTGAGAATAAACAGAAACTGATAATAAAGAAATAAAAACATACAACAATGGATATACAATTAGAAAAGAAAAGAGGCATTCAGAAGAAACATTTACCTTATGTAGGTGGCGGTGTTTTATTCCTGGCATTGGTCGGATGGATCATTTTCGGCGATCATGCATCGACATTGAAAGTGGACGCCCGCGGTATCAGTATCGGTGAGGTTACGAAGGAGCAGTTCAATGATTTCGTTCGTGTAAACGGACAGGTGCAGCCGATTACTGTGGTACAGTTGAGCCCGGAAGAAGGCGGTATCGTTCAGGAGAAAGTAGTGGAAGAAGGTGCCCAGGTGAAGAAGGGCGACGTTATTATCCGCCTTTCCAATTCAAGCCTCGATTTGCAGATATTGGATGCCGAAGCTCAGCTGGCGGAAAAACAAAACTTCCTGCGTAACACACAGGTGGCCATGGAACAGGACAAACTGAACAATCAGTTGGAAAAGGCGCAGCTTGATGTCGACATTGCCCGTTCACGCCGTGCTTATTCACAACAGAAGAAATTGTATGATGAAAACCTGATTGCCAAGGAAGATTATCTGAAAGCTAAAGAAGATTATGAACTGGCAACAAAGAAATATGACCTTGTTGTCGAGCGCCTGCGTCAGGATTCAATTTCCCGTACGATCCAGATGGACGAAATGGAAACCAGTCTGGCCAACATGCGCCGTAACATCCAATTGGTTCATGAACGTAAGGAGCATCTGAATGTCCGTTCACAGATTGACGGCGAACTGGGTTTGCTGGATGTCGTGCTGGGACAGAATGTTTCTGCCGGTTTAAAGATCGGCCAGATCAACGACCTTTCCGACTATAAGGTGGAAGCGATGATCGACGAACATTATATCGACCGTGTTAAGCCGGGACTGGATGCCGACTTCGACCGTCAGGGAACAAGTTTCGCACTGGCCGTACGCAAGGTGTATCCGGAAGTTCGCGACGGTAAATTCCGTACGGACCTGGTGTTTACAGGTGAACGTCCTGACAATATCCGTAGCGGTCAGACTTATTATATCAATCTGGAACTGGGACAGCCGACAGAGAGTATCATCATCCCACGCGGAACATTCTTCCAGAGTACCGGCGGCAGCTGGATCTTCGTACTCGACAAAGATGGCAAGAAAGCCTATCGCCGTAAGATCAAGATCGGCCGTCAGAACCCGCAGTATTATGAAGTAACAGAAGGCCTGGAAGCAGGAGAAAAGGTAATCGTTTCCAGCTATGAAAGCTACAAGGATAACGAAGTCCTGGTGTTGGAGTAATATGCAAAGGTAGGGGGGCAGACCCCCTACCTCCAAGGCCGGTCATATTGGTTTTCTGTCAGCAATAACAAAACGAATCTGTTACAATGAAGAATTTTTACATATCTTTCCGCACCCTGTTCAAGAAGGGCAGACATAATGATATTAAGATACTGTCGTTGGGCGTAGGTCTGGCAATGGGATTGGTACTCATTGCTAAAGTCTGCTTCGAGTTGTCGTACGATAATTTCTATCCCGAATCCGACCGGATTTTTGCTATCCAGGAGAACTTTAGCATCGGAGATAAGAGCAATGACGGCTTCCCCTGCGTAAGTGGCGGCGTAGCCCCCGGCATGAAAGCCGAGATCCCCGGTGTAGTGGCTGCTACCCGTTGTGAAAGAACAGGCGAGATGGTCATGAAAACACCCGACAATAAGAAGTACACCGCCATCTTCATGTTGGCCGACTCCTGCTTCTACGACGTCCTGCCCCGCGAAATGCTGGTCGGTAATGCCCGTGAGACACTGTCGCGCCCCCTCTATGCCCTTGTTTCGGAAGAAATGGCCAGCAAAATCAACCCCGACGGAGCAGACGTGATCGGCAAAACCTTCGAGGTACAGACATTCCCGGGCGTTCAGATCACCGTAGGCGGTGTGTTTAAGGATGTTCCGAAGAATACCCATCTTTATTACGACGTACTTGTCTCCCTTTCCACCTTCAAAGCTATTACCGGATGGTCGAAGGACGACCAATGGCTGGGCGGTGATAGCTTCAACGCTTACGTCCTCCTGCAACCCGGCCTGTCGGCAGACGATCTGCTGCAACCTATGGCCGAAATGCTCGACCGTCATGTCGATTCGAAGAAACTGAAGGAGCAAGGCATGACGTACAGCATCTTCCTGCGTCCGCTCGGCGAGCTTTATGCCAGTTCTCCGGCCACCAAGCGTATGGCCGTGATGCTGACTGCCATTGCTTTCGCCATCCTTTTTGCCGCCCTGATGAACTATGTGCTGCTGGTCATCTCCTCGATGGTGACCCGCTCGAAGGATGTGGCGATCCATAAATGCTACGGCGCGACGGGCTGGAACATCACCGACATGATCTTCTCGGAGGCATTTCTCAACCTGTTGATATCCGTTGGCCTCTCCACACTCCTCGTATTCGGTTTCCGCCGGATCGTGGAAGAGCTGCTGGGCACCTCGCTGTCGTCGCTTTTCACGCCCGACACGCTGATGATCCTGTTGAGTGTCTGTGTGCTGGTGTTTCTGGTTGCCGGCCTGCTGCCTTCGCAACTGTTCGCCCGGATACCCGTGGCGTTGGTATTCCGTTCGTACACCAACTCCCGGCGGTCGTGGAAGAAAGCCTTGCTGTTTATCCAGTTCGTGGCGGTAGGTTTCCTCGTTTGCCTGCTCATCGTTATTGGTTGGCAATATAGTTTCATGGTGAATGATAATCCCGGCTACTCCTACGAGCGGCTGGCCTTCTGTAATCTGGAAGGCGTTCCTCAATCCTCCCGCAAAGCGCTGATGGATGAAATCCGCAAGCAGGGGGAAGTGGAAGACGTTACGACCTGCTACGAATTGCCGGCCTTTTCCGGTTCGGGCGATATCGTTTATCGTCCCGGTTCGGAGGATGCCGTAGCCCATTTCCGGGATCTTTACGGTACCAATGCCAACTTCGTCTCCCTGCTGGAGATGAAGGTGATAGAGGGACAAGCCTTCGACGAATCCTATTCCGACTCCATGCAACTCGTCATGGTGAGCCGCCAGATGGCTACCGAACTGGCCAATGCCTTTCAGTGGAAAGACGGTGTGGTAGGCAAGAAGCTCGATATCGGCGGGCATGGCACGGACGATCCCTTTACCGTTGTCGGCGTCTACGACGACGTACGGATGGGCCGGATCGACCAGGAAGGCATGGTCAACTCCGCCATCTTTTTCAGTAAACGGGCCGAGCAGACCCTCGTCGTAAAATTCCGTGAAAGGAATGCGGAGAATCTCGCCCATATAAATAATGTAATAAAAGAGTTCCTGCCCGACCGCGAGATCAATCTCATAGATTACCGTTTCAGCCTCACGAAGCTCTACGATACCTCGCGTATTTTCCGCGACTCGGTGATGGCGGGTGGCATCATTACCCTGATCATCGCCCTGATAGGCCTGATCGGTTACATCAACGACGAGACGAACCGCCGCGGGAAAGAAATTGCCGTACGCAAAATCAATGGGGCAACCGAACGGGATATCCTCCGTCTGATCTCCTCCGACATTGTATGGATGGCACTGCCGGCCATTCTGATCGGTGCGGGTGCTTCGTGGTTTGCCAGCGAAAAGTGGTTGCAGCAGTTTTCGGAGAAGATCCCGATGAATGCCGGCCTGTTCCTGACCGGCTCTGTGGTCGTGCTGGCGGTTATCCTCCTGACGGTGGTCTACCGTACCTGGATGGTGGCGAATGCCAATCCGGTGTTGAGTCTGAAATCGGAATAGAAAAAGTATATATATCCGGAATAAAATAAAAAGACAATAATAGATATGAAGAATTTTAACATGGCACTCCGTTCCCTCTTCAAGAAGGGGAGGAGTAACGGGATTAAGATCCTTGCGCTGGCCGTCGGACTGGCGATGGGACTGGTATTGGTAGCGAAAGTCTGCTTCGAGCGTTCGTACGACAACTTCTATCCGGATAACGAACGGATTTATCTGGTTAAATCCGACCTGAACCGGGACGGCAAAAAAGATTCCTGGGGACAGGTGAGCGGTGCCATCGCCCCCGGTATGAAAGCCGAGGTGCCCGGAGTAGAGTTTGCCACCCGCTACACCCGTATCGGCGAGAACAACGAACTGATCATGACTCCCGAAGAGCAATACCTCACCGCCACGATCCTGTTGGCCGACACCAGCTTTTTCGACATTTTCCCCCGTCCCCTGTTGGTGGGCGACCCGAAAGATGTCCTGGCACGTCCCGGCTACGTGATGATCTCCCGTTCGTTGGCCGAGAAGATGGGCGGCGTGGGGAATGCGGTAGACAAGACCTTCGTGCGCGATGCCAACCATGGCTCTCCCTTCACCATCGGTGGCGTGTTTGAGGATATCCCCGAAAACAGCCACCTGCGCTATGATGCCGTGGCTTCGCTGGCCACCATGCCCGAATGGAGCACGACCAACTGGCTGGGCAACGACCGTTATATCGCTTACGTGAAGCTATTCCCCGGCACCGATCCCAACGGGCTCGCCCCCGCCATCCGCCGGATGCAGGAGCGCAACCAGGATATGGAAGGCCTGAAGAAAGCCGGGGTAGACTTGTCGTACTCCATCTCTCCGTTGCAGGACATCCACAATAATAATAAGGAGGTGAAGGACATGAACTACATGCTCATTTTCATGGCGATCATCCTGATCTCCATCGCCGTCCTCAATTATATACTGGTCGTGATTTCTACGCTGATCGGCCGCGCCAAGGAGGTGGCCGTACATAAATGCTACGGTGCGTCGGGAAAGAATATCTTCGGGATGATTCTTTCCGAGTCGTTCCTGCACCTGCTGTTGTCGTTGTTGCTGGCGGCTTTCCTGATCGTCATTTTCAAAGGGAAGATAGAAGATTTGTTGTCCGCCTCGCTGTCGGCGCTCTTCACGTTGCCTACGATGTCGATCCTGCTGGCCATCTGCGTGGTGGTATTTGCGGTGACGGGCTTCGTACCGACCTGGCTTTTCATGCGCATTCCGGTGGCTACGGCTTTCCGCAGTGTGAAAGAGTCGAAACGCTACTGGAAGCTCTGCCTGCTGTTCGTTCAATTCGTTGCCACGGCCTATCTGGTGGCGCTGTTGATTACCATCAGCCGGCAGTATGACACGATGATTTCGAGTCATCCCGGTTACGCTTACGAGAATCTGGTTTATTGCAATACACGCGGTGTCGATCCGCAGGTGCGCGACCGTGCGATGGCCGAATTGCGCCGCCTGCCACAGGTGAAGATGGTATCGTGCAGCACCGAACTGCCTTTCAGTTATCCGTCCGGCAATAACATAAATATTCCGGGAGACGATCGCGATCTTTTCAATATAGCCGACATGTATTTCGTGGGCGACAATTATTTCGACCTGATGGAGATACCCGTCGTTGAAGGCCATGCCTTTCGTCCCGATGAGGCCAACGGCGATAAAATCATGGTCAGCCGTAAATTCGTCGACCTGATGGAAAAGACGGCAGGCTGGACGGGCAGTATCATCGGCAAAGGCGTCATGGTGTCCGAGCATAGCAAGGGAACAAAAGTGTTCACTGTCTGCGGTGTGTTCGACGATTTCCGTATCGGCTCCCTGAAAGGCCCGGATACGCGTGCGTCGATTTTCTTCTACGCCACACCGGATTGCTATAATCCCCCTGCAAACATCCTGATCAAGATGAATACGATGTCGTCGGACAACCTGGCGGAAGTGAACCGCGTCCTTACCGAAACGATCACCGGCAAGGTGGTCGAAGCCTCCGTATATAAAATGGATATCGTCCGCCAGTATCAGGACGACCGCGATTTCCGCGACGCGATCATGATCAGCGGTATCGTCACCCTGATCATTGCCCTGATCGGCTTATTGGGATACACAGCCGACGAGACGAACCGCCGCGGCCGCGAAATAGCCATCCGTAAGGTAAACGGGGCTACGGCCGTGAATATCCTCCGTATGCTTTCGCGTGATATTTCCTACATCGCCCTTCCGGCTCTTGCGATCGGGGTGGCTGTCGCTTATATCAATGCTTCGGGCTGGCTGGAGAAATTCGCCGAACGCATCCATCTCAGTTTCTTTATATTCATCGGGGCGGCCTTGTTTGTCTATGCCGTTATCATCTCCTGCGTGCTGATACGAGCATGGAATGTGGCGAATGAAAATCCGGTGGAGAGTATAAAGGCGGATTAGAGAAGAGGGTGAAAATGCCGGAAACAATGTTTCCGGGGACTTCCCTTACCGACGAAATGGAATTTACAATGTTTCCGGCAGCTTGTCCCACCGACGAAATGAAATTTACAATGTTTCTGAGAGGTCGACAGTGGGTTATCCTCCCGGAAACATTGTAAATTTCATTTTTACCCTCCGACAAGTCCTTAGAAACATTGTTTCCGGAGAAAAACTGTGTTTTTCAAATTCTTTTGAAAGAAAATACAGAATTTCCTTGTCCCATGAAAATAAAAACCTACTTTTACGACCGAAGAAAACACTTGTATAATATTAAATAAAGAATACCATGGAAACACTTGCAAGAATTATAGATTTAAGTCTGGAGCGCTTGAACAATGCCGAATATGCCAACCATATGACCCGTTTTTTAGCCCTCATACCTGTGAAGCAGGAAGATCGTCCGGAAATAGAAAGTGTCGATCTGACCGGCCCTGCTGCCCTGGGTTTTACCGACGAGCAGATAAATACGTTCAAAAACGAATTGAATATCCTTACCGATGTGGTGAATAAATCGCTTATCAGTGATGAAACAGCTTTACTGGCCGAAACGGATAAGCAGCGCGACGAGTTGGTCGTTTATTTTACCTCGACAGTCCGGCAAATGACTAAAAGTCCGGTTTCGGCTCAAAGAAATGCCGCAATCAGCCTTTACAATCAGGTGAAAATCTATGTCGGTATCCAGAAGTTGGCCGACCAGCAGGAAACCCAACAAATTTTAGGTTTGCTGCTGGATATGGAAAAGGAAGCGAATAAATCGAATGTAACGACCCTTGGCCTGACTTCCGTCCTGGAGGAACTGAAAACTTGCAATGATACATTTATAGCACTGACGGAACAACGTTCGGCTAATAAAATCTCAGCCTCTATCGACAGCGGGAAGGTCGTTCGCGGTCGCATGGATCAGATTTACGGAGATATGACATTGTTGGCGCAGTCGTACAACGTCGTTCAACCGACCGGCGAAACGACCGCTTTCGTTACGGCCCTCAATGCCTTGATCGGTGAAACCAAAGCACGCTACAACCAGCGTGTCGGTATCGCCAAGGCAAACAAAAACAAGAAAAAACCGGACGACCGTCCGGAAATAGAATAATATTTTGGGGTGACAAAGACTCTTTATAGTCACCGATATTAGTTTAAGTTTTAATTAAACATGTGCATCCGGCCTGTGAAGGTCGGATGTTTTTTCTGCCGCAAAGTGTCTAATAAATAGACATGACTGTCTAAATATTAGACACTGCCGTAAAAAAGACAAAACAGTATAATGTTGAAAACTAGCTTCTTATTAAGTTTGGCACGTAATTTGAATTATATAGAGAAAAGAGAGTGGATTTTAAAGAGGAATATAAAGTATAAATGTAGAATTAAATAAATAACATTATGATTAAGATTGAAGGATTAAGTAAGCACTTCCGTACAGAAGAAGTAGAAACAATCGCATTGAACAATATTTCGATGGAAGTGAAGGATGGTGAATTTGTAGCTATCATGGGACCTTCCGGTTGCGGTAAATCAACCTTGTTGAATATCCTGGGTTTGCTTGATAATCCGACTGGCGGTAATTACTATCTGGTTGATAAAGAAGTGGGCCATCTGAAAGAAAAAGAACGTACACAGGTTCGTAAAGGGAATATCGGTTTCGTATTCCAGAGCTTCAACCTGATCGACGAACTCAATGTATACGAAAATGTGGAACTGCCGCTGACCTACCTGAAGGTAAAGGCTTCCGAACGTAAACAGATGGTAAACGATATTCTGAAACGTATGAACATCAGCCATCGTGCCGCTCACTTCCCACAGCAGTTATCCGGAGGTCAGCAACAGCGTGTTGCCATTGCCCGTGCCGTTGTCTCCAACCCGAAGATCATCCTTGCCGATGAGCCGACCGGTAACCTGGATTCAAAGAACGGTGCCGAAGTAATGCAGCTGCTTACCGAACTGAACAAAGAAGGGACAACCATCGTCATGGTAACCCACTCCAAGCATGACGCAAGTTTTGCACACCGCATCATCAACCTGTTCGACGGTAGCATCGTGTCATCAGTGAGCGAATTTATTTGATGAATTAGATTTTACACATGGACATATAGCTAAATTAAGAATGTAAGCAAACACGAACATATCCTACCTGTGAAGGCGGGATATGTTTTTATTCTCGCCAACTGTAGAACAATTAAACCATTAAAAAGATGAACAACCTATTAAATATAAAGTCTTTCCTGAAATTCCTGGGTAAGAATAAAGCATATACGGTGATCGATGTGTTCGGACTGTCTGTTTCACTGATGTTCGTCATTCTGATCTCTATTTATACGGTACAGGAGTTGTCGGTCGATAAATTTCAGGAACATGGAGACCGCATTTATGCGGTAGCTTATGAAGAAGGAGTAGTGACAGGCGTTCCGGTGGCTTACCGGTTGCAGGAACGTTACCCGGAGATAGAAAGGGTTTGTCCGGTCATCAGCAACAATTTCAATTCGATGATCGTTTGGGCAAATGATAAAAAGATGAATGCCAATTTATGTTTTGCCGATTCTTCCTTCTTCAATTTCTTTTCGTTTAAACTTTTGAGTGGCGACAAGAATCGGGTGTTGCAGGCCCGTAACAATGCTGTCATTTCCCGGACATTTGCCAACAAATTGTTTGGCACGGACGACCCGGTAGGGCAAAGCATCCGTATCAGTGACTCAACATCAGTGATGGTGACAGGTGTGATGGAAGATATCAAAAATTCGGCAATCCCTTATACCGACCTGCTGCTGCGGATCGAAGGCGTCACCGAGTTTAACGGCTCGTTGGGCATGGACCGCTATAATAATGCCGGTGCTACGACCGCTTTTCTGATGATGAAACCGGGGGCCGACCTGCGTCCTAAGACAGATGATATTGCTACCTATATGAAGGAGTTCTTCTGGCCGTATAAGATGGAACTGTGGAAAAAGGTAATACTCATCCCCATGAATGAATTGTATTTTTCACCGATAAAGGGAAACGGAAATTCGGGGGATAGACGTTTTGTCATTGTTCTGATGTCGGTGGGTATATTGATCCTGATATTTGCCGTGTTCAATTATATCAACCTGACGGTGGCACAGGCGGGCCAACGGGCAAAAGAGATGGCTACACGCCGTTTGCTGGGTTCGTCGCGCGGTGAATTGTTTATGCGACTGATGGTGGAATCGACGTCGCTGACGGTTATTTCATTCATACTCGGCTTGCTGTTTGCCATGGCTGTTACCTCTTATGCCAACAACCTGCTGCAATCCGATATAAGTCTGGCCGATGCCTGTACGCCTCTCTGGATCGGTACGGCGATTGTGGTCGTTTTATTGATAGGTGGTTTGTCGGGACTGTTACCGGCCATTATGATTTCTTCAGCCAAGCCGATCGATGTGGTGCGCGGAACTTTCCGCCGACAGACGAAGATGGTGTTCAGTAAGGTTTTTATCACGTTCCAGAATACGATCACGATTGCCATGATCGCAGCTTCTATTGTGATGATTCTCCAGATCAACCATCTGATCAATGCTCCTTTGGGATATAATACAACGAATATATTGGAAACCTCCAATAATTTTGAGAATGTAACGGATCGTACAGCTGCTTTAGACCGGGTGCGTCAGATGCCGTTTGTCAAACGGATAGGGCTGGCGAGCGGGATGCCTTTCAGCGGTAGTAACAATATGACTGGTACGTATGAAGACAAAACACTCAGTTTCCAGCAATTTATTATGGATAGCGTCACATTTAATATCCTGGGACTGGAGATTATCCGCGATAACCACCTGGCCGAAAATAGTTGGTACCTGACCGAAAAAGCAATGATGGATATGGAGTTGCCTATGGATGCGCCGGCTTTTAAATGGGGAGAAAACAGTACCCCGATTGCCGGTGTGATCCGCAACTTCCAGCCCCGCGGCAATATAACCCGTGAGAACCAGCCGTCTATGCTTCGCATCAATAAACCGGAAGAAATGTATCCCTGGTCTATTATCATCGAAATAGATGGAAACCCGTACACGGCTTATGAACAGATCCGTAAGGCCTACGAACAGACATCCGGCCTGAATTTCGAAGGCAAATTCATCGACCAACAGATTCAGGAATCGTTTGAAGCGCAGCAGCGCATGGCAAAGATTGTCTCTATCTTTGCCGGTATCGCCATCCTGATCTCTTTGCTCGGGTTATTGGCTATGTCGACCTACTTTATCCAGCAGCGTTCGCAGGAAGTGGCAGTCCGTAAAGTATTCGGTTCGGACAATAAAAGCATCCTGTTACGCCTGGTCAGTGCCTTCCTGATCTATGTTGTCGTAGCTTTTGTGATCGCAACGCCCATCATTTGGTATGCGATGAACCAGTGGTTGTCTGACTATTCATACAGGATCGACCTGAATCCGCTTATCTTTATTGTTTCCGGCCTGTTCTGCCTGGTTATTTCATTTGCTGCCGTATTTGTCCAGAGCTTCAGGGCAGCCAATGCCAATCCGGTGAATAGTATTGCTAATAAATAACGATACGAGTATTATAAATTTAAAGGCGGAAGTTATTCATAAGAATGACTCTCCGTCTTTAGTTGTTTAAGAATAGCATGGATCTCTTAATTATACAGGTTTATATGCTACCTTTGTGCGGTAGTTAAACGGGTGCTTATCTATTTTCAAAACATATATGTTTCGTTGACAAAGCATATATGTTTTGCAATCAAAACTCCTTAGTTTTGTTTTCAAAAGATACTACCTTTCAGTTTATGTTATTGAAAGGTAGGAGATTCTTGCGGCTGGTGTCTGAAACGTCTAATGTGAATACTTTTGGGGGGGCGGATAGGATGTAAAAAAACTGGACAGGACTGTCTAATTATTAGACATATCTTGAAGTTTTGTTGTTTTGTATTTTGTTGATATCTAATGTTTTATTGTTTTGGCACGTATTTTGGTTGTTGGAATGTGTAAATAACTGAAATAACAAAAAATAGTATATCAATGAGAACGATATTGCGAAACTTTCTGAATGTACTGCGCCGTTTCAAGATGGCGTCTTTCCTGAATATAGTAGGGTTGTCGGTGGCTTTTACCGCTTTTCTGGTGATTATGATGCAGGTTCAATATGAGCGGACTTTCGACCGATGTTATCCGACCGCTTCACGTATTTGCCGGGTGGACGTGCATCATGGAGAAGAGGATATTTATGCCTCGATACTGCCTCGTGCACTGGCGGATGCTGTTTTTGCTTCATCCCCTCATATAGAAAGCGGTGTACTGCTAAGTCCCTCTACTGGACATTATTATGTGACCGTGGGAGAAGAGGGGAATGAGAAAGGTTTTAAAGAATCAATCATCTCCTGTTATTCGGATTTTGTACATGTTTTCGAACCGTCTATACTGGAGGGTACTGCCTCCTGCCTGGAAGATCCGGAAAAGGTAATCATACCGGAAAGCATGGCCAAACGGATGTTTGGTAAGGAACCAGCCGTGGGAAAAAGCATTTATTGTAAGGATGAAATATGGTATATAGACCAGAAGAACTTCACCGTCGGTGGCGTCTATAAAGATTTTCCGGAGAATGCACAGATGAAAAATAGCATTTATATTCGTATGAAGGAAGATTGGGGGAAAGATGACTGGTATTCCCAGAACTTTATGGGATATATCCTGCTGGATTCGCCCGAATCGAGACAGGAGGTGGAAGATAACTTCAACAAGACATTCGACTTTTCTAAATATGGAACCCAGGATAAGACCTTCCTGCATCTGATTCCTGTCACGGACATTTATTATACGGCCGGCCAGTATGAAGATATGATCAAAGCCGGAAATATCGGTACGATGCGGTTGTTGGTATTGATCGCTTTGCTGATCATTATCATTGCCGGAATCAATTTTACGAATTTCAGTACGTCACTGGCACCGATGCGCATCAAAAGTATCAATACGCAGAAGGTATTGGGCAGTTCGACTGCCAGCCTGCGGATCAGCCTGATGATCGAAGCGATTGCCATTTGTCTGTTTTCCTGTCTGCTTTCTTTCTTGCTGACCTGGATGCTGAACAGGTCGGGAGTTCTTACCTTTGTGGAGGCGGACACGAATATGCTGCATTATATACCTTTATTATTTATGATGTTGGGAATGGCTGTTTTGCTGGGAGTGATAGCGGGACTGTATCCGGCGTGGTATATGACCTCTTTCCAGCCGGCATTGGTCCTGAAAGGGAGTTTCGGGTTATCGGTTTCGGGACGGAAATTGCGTATGGTCCTGATCGGTTTCCAGTACGTTGTCTCGATCGGTTTGATTATCGGCTCCTTCTTCATACAACTTCAGAATAATTATATGCGTTCCTACAAGCTGGGATTTGATAAGGATCAGGTTGCAATGGCAGTTTTAAGTACCGAGATGGTCGAAAAGTCAGGCGATCTGTTGATGAACCGGCTGAAAGAACATGTCGCCATCGAAGATGTAGGCTTTGCCAGCGATAAAGTGGGAGCATCGAATAACTATTCCGCAAATAATTTCGTTTGTAACGATAAAGAGTTCAATACTGAAATAGTATATACCTCGTGGAACTTTCTCGATGTCGTAGGGATTCCGATTATCAGCGGACATAATTTCAACCGCTCGGATGCAGAGAGTGATTCTACTTATGCCTGTATTTTTACCCGCCGGGTACAGGAACTGGCTCCTGATATGGAACCGGGGCATCTGTTGAAGAAAAGTTGGATGGGGATAGGCCGTGTTGCCGGTTTTGTCGATAACATAAAGATTTCATCGCTACGCTCAATAACCCGGCCGCTGGTTTTTATAGTAACCAAAAAACAGGTAACGCCTGTCTGCTATATCCGCCTGGCTGCCGGAGCCGATGTGGAAGATGCCGTCGCCCATATCCACCGGGTAATAGCTGATATCGATCCGGCATATCCGTTCGAGGTGGAGTTTTATGATACGGTATTCAATAATCTGTATCATAAGGAACAGTATCTGAAAAAGATGGTCACTCTGTTCAGCCTGCTGGCTATCGTGCTGTCGATCGTGGGTGTCTTTGGACTGGTTGTTTTTGAAACGCAATACAGACGTAAAGAGATCGGAGTGCGTAAAGTGTTCGGTGCTACGGTAGGGGAGGTTTTGAATATGTTCAACAGGTCTTATCTGCGTATTGTCTCAATCTGTTTTGTGATCGCTGTCCCGTTTGCTTATTACGGTGTACATAAATGGCTGGAAAACTTTTCCGATAGGACCCCGATCTATTGGTGGGTGTTTGTGCTGGCTTTCGGCATTGTGGCCGGTATAACCATGCTGACGGTTACATTCCAGAACTGGAAAGCAGCAAATGAGAATCCGGTGAACAGTGTAAAAAGTGAATAATGAATCTAACAATAGATATATCATGAGTTATTTGTAAATGAGGGCAGTCCTGTAAAAAAATTAGACAGGACTGTCCATTTATTAGACAATACCGGAACTTTGACCTTGTGAGTATTTGTTTGACAGTTAGTTAGTTGGTTCTTTTGGCATGAGTTTTGAGTTGAAAAGAGTATCTAATGAATAGTATATAGTACAGGGAATGAGTAAAACCCAATAATTGATGAACCATGAGTAATATTTTGAATTTTAAATCTTTCCTTAATTTCTTGGGAAGGAACAAGGGGTATACGGCTATCGACCTGTTTGGTTTGTCCGTGTCGCTGATGTTTGTAATCCTGATTGCAACCTATGTGGTCGGTGAATTATCGACCGACCGTTATCATGAGAAGGGAGACCGTATCTATGCGTTGACGAATGGAGAGTCGACGGGTTCGGCCTACCAGATAGGATATCGCTTGGAAGAACGTTATCCGGAGATTGAGAAGAGTTGCCATGTGCTGGCCCGGGCATTCTATCTGCCGGTTCAAAGCGGAGAGCATAAGCTGAATGCTGGCCTGATGCTTGTCGATACGACCTTTTTCGACTTTTTCAATTTCCCTCTGGTAAGAGGTAACAGGGACCAGGCCTTTGCAGCCAGGAACTATGCTGTGATCTCCGAGTCGTTTGCCAATAAGATTTTTGGTAATGAAGATCCGATGGGGAAAACGATCCGTGTCAATGATGAGTTGACGGTGGTTGTCAACGGGGTACTGAAGGATATCCGCCACTCCGTGATCCCCAATGAAGATATCCTGTGCCGCATCGATAACATCAGAGCGGTGGGACAGAATATGTTTGACGATTATAACAGTGCAGGGTCTGTGAATATATTTGTGATGAAACGCGAAGGTGCCGATCTTGCCTCTAAATCGGATGATATCCGGGACTGGTTCAAGACTTTCTTCTGGATATATGAAAGAGAGTTATCGACGGTCGTCGAGTTTGTTCCTTTGAAACAGTTGTATTTCTGGAATCATACATATTCACCCGGCATAGAGAGGGGCAACCGCCAGTTCGTGATCATTTTGTTATCGGTCGGTTTGCTTATCCTCCTGTTTGCCATCATTAATTATATTAACCTGACGGTGGCGCAGACCGGTTTCCGGGCAAAGGAGATGGCTACCCGGCGGTTGTTGGGTTCTTCACGCAAAGAATTGTTTTCGAGGCTGATTATAGAGTCTACTTTACTGACGGCTATTTCTTTCTGTATCGGTTTGTTTCTGGCATTCCTCTTTGCTCCTTATGCCGGCGATCTAGTACAAAAACAGATTTATCCGGCAGAAATGATCACCCCGCTGAACGGGATCATTGTCATCCTTCTGATCACACTTATCGGATTTATTGCCGGGTTGCTGCCCGCGATTGTCATATCGAATGCCAAACCGATCGAAGTGGTGCGAGGAACTTTCCGAAAACAGACGAAGATGGTATTCAGTAAGTTTTTCATCATCTTCCAGAACACAATTACCATTTGCCTTATTGCCGCCTCGATTACTATGTTTTTGCAGGTAAAGCATTTGGTTAAAGCGCCGTTGGGATATAATTCGGAGAACATCATCGATATAACCGGAGAAGCATTGTCGAACCGGCAGACTTGCTTTACTCTGGTAAACGAGTTGGAACAACTGGCCAGTGTGAAACGGGTAGGAGTGGCAGAAGGTACTCCGTTCAATATGGGAATGAACTTTACAGGCCGTTTCGGTGATAAGAATATCAGTTTCCAGGAGTTTAGCGGCGATAAGAATTATTGGGATATGCTCGGTTTTGAAATCCTGCGCGATAATAATGTGGCCGAAACGGTTAAATATTATCTGTCCCAGGAAACGATGAGGGTACAGGAACTGCCGGAAGATGTGATGGCTTATAAATACAGAGGGTGGAAAGATGTGACTGTGGCCGGTATCGTCAGGGATTTCCAGTTGAATAATATCCTGATGGACAAACAACCGACTATCCTGATGCTTTATACAAACAGGGAAGACCTGCATCCGCGTAATGTGTTGGTGGAAGTAAAAGGCGATCCGTTTACCGCCCGTAAGGAAGTGGCGGCTGTCTTTGAGAAACTGACAGGGTTGGAGTTTAGCGGCCGGTTTATCGATGAGCAGATCGAGCTTTCGTTCGCCGACCAGGAAAGGACGTTGAAGATCGTTTCGATCTTTGCCCTGATTGCTATCCTGATCTCTTTATTGGGATTGCTGGCGATGTCGACCTATTTCATCCAGCAGCGTTCTTCGGAGATAGCGGTACGTAAGGTTTTCGGTTCGACAAATGTGCAGGTGCTTGTACGGTTGGTAAAGGCCTTCCTGACTTATGTAGGAATTGCATTCATCATCTCGGTTCCGGTGATCTGGTATTTTATGAACGGGTGGTTGTCGGAGTATTCTTACCGTATTGTTTTATCGCCGTGGATATATGCAGCATCGGGATTGTTCTGCCTGCTTGTTTCATTCGTGACGGTGTTCCTTCAAAGTTATCTGGCGGCTATTTCAAATCCGGTTGAAAGTATAAAAGATAATTAGGCGGAGGCAAGGGGTTTGTATTGTTCTTTGTCTAATTATTTTACACCAGTGTCTAAATTTTAGACACATCTGATAATATCTTGATTCGTCAAGGTGCTATTTATTAGATGATTACACGTTTGGCATGCGTTTTGAACCTATTCGGGTAAAAATAAATATATAATGAAAACAATTCTTCGAAATTTCATCAGTGTATTACGTCGTTTTAAGATGGCGACGCTTCTTAATATTTTAGGACTTTCAGTGGCTTTTTCTGCATTTATGATTATTATGATGCAGGTCGATTATGATCAGAATTTTGACACTTTTCATAATGAAGCCGATAATATCTACCGGGTGGAGCTACAGTGGGGTAAGGAAACGCCTCAGGCTATTGTAAGCCGGCCCCTGATGGATGTGTTTTTCAACTTTTCACCGCATATCGTTGCCGGAGCCATTAGTTATCCTATCTATAGTGAGACGGTTTTTATTGTAGATAAAGACGGGAAACAGGATAGTTATATGGAACCGAATATGACTATTTATCCTTCCTTTACCGATGTGTTTACTTTTGATATGTTGGAAGGAACGGAGGATGCCCTGAAGGACCCGGAAAAGATCTTGATTTCGGAAAGTCAGGCTAAAAAGATATTCGGTACGGAATCGGCTGTCGGCCGGAGAATGAAAGCGAAAGATACCAGAGGGCGGTTGGCCGGCCTTTTTACCATACCAGAGATGGATTATACGGTGGGAGGTGTCTATAAGGATTTTCCGGTAAACGGTATCCTCCAGAATGCTGTCTATGTGAAACTGGATGATAAGGAGGGTTTGAATGATTGGGGAAGTTCTAATTATTATGCTTATATCCGTTTGGATAGCCCTGAAGCCGCAAAGGATTTGACAAATGATTTTCTGGATTATTATAAAAAGCACGAGATAGGGAAAAATATGCCGTGGTCTACCGATGACCTGAATTTGCGGCTGACTCCTTTGACGGAACTTCATTATGTAACGGATGTTCTTTATGACATGGTTCCTAAGACTAGCCGCCAGACGATATTGGTTCTGATTGCTATCGCATTTGTTATTATGCTTATTGCCGGTATCAATTTTACCAATTTCAGCACGGCTTTGACTCCGATGCGTATGAAAAGTATCAATACGCAAAAGGTGCTGGGTAGTTCTAATGCAACATTACAGTTCTCCTTATTGATGGAAGCGGTTTGTATCAGTGTCGTGGCTTTCTTGCTGGCATTATGGATCGTCCGTATGACGGCAAGCAGTCCTATAGCCGGCCTGATCAATGCGGATATCTCTTTTTCCGCTCATCCGGTGTTGATTTCGTTGACGGCTCTGCTGTCTGTGCTGGTCGGAGTGCTGGCCGGGATTTATCCGTCTTATTATATGACATCTTTCTCGCCGGCGCTGGTGCTGAAAGGTAATTTCGGACTTTCTCCCAAAGGAAGGGTATTGAGGAACGTGCTGATCAGTGTGCAGTTCATTTCTTCATTTGTTTTGATTATGGGCGCTATGTTCATGTATTTGCAAAATAACTTTATGCGGACCAGTTCGTTGGGATATGACAAAGATCAAATCATCGTGACAGACCTGACGGCTACAGTCTTAAACAGTAAAGACGCTTTCACGAATCGTATGAAATCGTTCTCCGGTATTGAGGATGTGACCTGTGCGGAGTTTCTGCTGGCCAGCCAGGATCAGTATATGACCTGGGGACGTGAACTGAATGGTAAAAATATTCAGTATCAGGTGATGCCGGTCGATCCTTCTTTCCTGAAGGTACTGAATATTGCAGTAAGTGACGGGCGGGATTTCCGGGAAGAAGATACTTTGACGGAGCATGGTGCCTATATATTTAATGAACGTGCGCGAAAGACTTACGACATTCAGCTGGGGGATAAGATCGGTGATATGGAGGTGATTGGTTTTGTTCCGGATATCAAGTTCGCTTCTTTCCGTACGGAGGTGGTTCCGATGGCATTCTTAGTGCGTGGTAAAAGTTATTCGGGAGGTGCGGCGTTTGCATATATCAAGGTAAAAGCCGGTTCGGATATGGGAGCAGCCATGGCGCATGTCAAGAATGTAATGAGTGAGATTCATCCGGATTATCCTTTCGACATTACTTTCTTTGATAAAGTGCTGAATAATTTATATGAAAAAGAAACGAGTCTGGGAGCATTGATCACATTATTCAGTCTGATAGCCGTCTTTATCTCGATGGTGGGTGTCTTTGGTCTGGTAGTATTCGACAGCCAGTATCGCAGAAAGGAAATAGGTGTCCGCAAGGTGATGGGGTCTTCCGTGTCGCAGATTCTGATTATGTTTAACAAAACGTATGTCCGTATCTTGTTGATATGCTTTGTACTGGCCGCTCCGTTGACCTGGTATGCCATTCATGCCTGGTTGGAGAACTTTGCTTACCGTACTCCGATCTATTGGTGGGTGTTCATACTGGCTTTCCTGCTGGTGTCGGCTGTGACGATCGTCACTGTTACCTTCCAGAACTGGCGGGCGGCAAGCGAAAATCCGGTGATAAGCATAAAAACAGAATAGCAATCATGCAACATTTCTGAAATTATTACGTATTTATTAAAAAGTTGTTTGGTGAACAGCCTTAAATCGGAGTAATAATTCAATTGATATGAAAACTATTTTAAGAAACTTTATCAGCGTGCTTCGCCGTTTCAAGATGGCAATGTTGCTGAATGTATTTGGACTAAGCATCGCTTTTGCTGCTTTTATGGTGATTATGATGCAGGTGAATTATGACTACACGTTCGATTCCTGCCAGCCGGAAGCTGATGCAATCTACCGCATGGACATGGATTTTCAGGGAAAAGCGAGTGCCGTTTTCAGCCGTCCTTTTGCAAGAGGCTTTACAGAGTCATCGCCCCATATTAAGGCCGGCATGATTATGGCGTCGTGGAATTCCGAACTTTTTTATAGTGTCGAACGGCAAGGGGAGAGGCTGAATTTTCAGGATCCGGTCGTGAATGCTTCGCCCGGGATTACCCGTGTCTTTCATTTCGATATGGTGGAAGGAGATGAAACGGCACTGGATCAGCCGGAAACTGCCATCATTCCCGAAAGTATGGCGCGTCGCTTGTTCGGAGACGAGTCGGCTATAGGAAAACGGCTGATGAATGTAGAGACGGGAAGTACGGTAGCAACAATAAGCGGCGTCTTTAAAGATTTCCCCCTTAACTCTTCTATCCGGAATATTATCTACCGGCAGATGCACCCGAAAGAAAACTACGATACTTGGAGTAATCAGAATTATTTCTTCTTTTTCCGAATGGATGATCCTGCCAATACGAAGGATGTGAAAGAAAACTTTATGAAGAATTTTGATGCATCCCAACAGTTCGGTAAGGATTTTGACTGGGAGAAAGATGGTATTGACCTGCGTATCACACCGCTTCCCGAGTTACATTTCCTGGAAAATGTCTCTTTCGACTCAATGCCGAAGGCCAGCCGTCAGACGGTGCGTGTCTTGTTTGCCATAGCTTTTGTCATCTTACTGATTGCGGGTATCAACTTTACCAATTTCAGTACGGCACTGACACCGATGCGTATTAAAAGTATCAATACGCAAAAGGTGCTGGGAAGTCCGGATAGTGTGCTTCGCTTGAGTTTGCTGGCGGAGGCGATTATCGTCAGTGCGGTGGCTTATCTGATTTCGTTGGGGATGTTGTTTATAGCCGGTAAGACTTTTATAGCCTCTTTGGTGGATGCCGACATGGCTTTTTCGGCACAGTCGGGAGTTATTACTACTACGGCGGTTATTGCTGTGGCTGTCGGTGTGTTGGCAGGTCTTTATCCGGCCTGTTATATTACCTCTTTTCCGCCGGCACTGGTACTGAAAGGCAGTTTTGGACTGTCTCCCAAAGGGAGGTTGCTCAGAAGTACATTGGTCAGTATTCAGTTTATAGCTTCATTTATCCTGATTATCAGTTCCCTGTTCATGTTTTTGCAGAACCGGTTTATGCAGAATACACCGCTTGGATATGACAAGGACGAATTGATCGTGATGGAGCTGAACGGAAAGGTGAATAAGAGCCAGGATGTATTGGCGAGTGAGGTAAAAACATTCTCCGGGATTGAAGATATCACTTTTGCCGAACAGGTTTTATCGAGCCGGGATTTCTATATGGGATGGGGACGCGAGTATAAAGATAAGGATATTAACTTTCAATGTATCCCGGTGTCTCCTTCTTTCCTTCGTGTAATGGGGATTAAAGTGACCGACGGACGCGATTTTCGCCAAGAAGATGACCTGAAAGATACGGGATGCTATATATTTAATGAGAAAGCCCGTGAGATGTACGATCTGGAACTGGGGGATAAGATTGACGGTGGCGAGATTATTGGTTTTATGCCTAATATCAAGTTTGCTTCTTTCCGCAATGAAGTTTCACCGATGACTTTCTATGTCTGGGGAAAATACTATTGGGGAGGGGAAGTCGACAGTAAATATTATGCAGCAGCCTATGTCAGGGTAAAGGCCGGCAGTGATTTGCGTGCGGCAATGAAACATATTCAGGCTTCATTAAAGAAGATCGATCCGGTTTATCCTTTTAAAGTCTCTTTTTATGACGAGATATTACAACGTACCTATGTAAAGGAACTGAAGATCAGTAACCTGATCACCCTGTTCAGTGTTATTGCGATCTTAATCTCCATAGTGGGAGTCTTCGGGCTGGTGGTGTTTGAGAGTGAATACAGACGTAAAGAGGTGGCTGTCCGCAAAGTATTGGGATCGTCCACTCCGCAAATATTGGTGCTGTTCAACAGGAGTTATCTGATTATTCTGGTTATTTGTTTTATCTTGTCGGCTCCTGTGGCTTTCTATGGTGTATATCGTTGGCTGGAAAACTTTGCTTATCGCACGCCGATGTACTGGTGGGTATTTCTGGCAGCCTTTATAATTGTTTCGGTCATCACTTTTATAACCGTAACTTTCCAGAACTGGCATGTCGCTAATTCAAATCCGGTGGAGAGCATAAAGTCGGAGTGACCGGAAAGTTATTTTCCTTTATGAATGTCTAATAATTTGACACGACTGTCTAATTATTAGACATTCATTTTTAAGGCGTGAGCCAAATGTTTTTGATTGATAAAGAGTTATCGCTTTGGCATGAAATTTGAAGAATTGGATAAAAAGAGGTCAATATGAAAACGATATTACGAAACTTTATCAGTGTACTCCGCCGTTTCAGGATGGCGACTTTGTTGAATATTCTGGGATTAAGCATTGCTTTTGCCGCATTTATGGTGATCATGATGCAGGTAAGTTATGATTATACGTTTGATTCCTGCCAGCCGGAATCGGAAGCGATATATCGGATGGATATGCAATATCAGGGAGAACAGGTAGCCATTATGAGCCGTCCTTTGGCGAGGGCTTTTACAGAATCGTCGCCGCATATCAAAGCAGGAACTCTTATGACATCGTGGACTTCCGATGGGTTTTACAGTGTCGAACGGAGCGGTGAGATACAAAACTTTCAGGATCCGATAGCGACAGTGACCCCCGACTTTACCCGTGTTTTCCATTTCGATATGGTGGAAGGCGATGAAACGGCGCTGGAGCAACCGAAGTCGGCCATGATTCCCGAAAGCATCGCTAATCGCCTGTTCGGTAATGAATCGGCTATCGGTAAACAGTTGATGGGTGGGACATCGGGAAAGGTAGTCGCGATCGTCAACGGTGTTTTTAAAGACTTTCCCCGTAATTCTTCTGTCCGCAATATCATTTACCTCCAGATGGATCCGAAGGAAAATTATGATGAGTGGGGTAACAGTAATTATTTTTTCTTTTTCCGTATGGATGATCCGGCAAATGCGGAAGATGTGAAGGAAAACTTCAAAAAGAATTTCGATAAAACAAAAATGGCCGGTTCCGATCTGGATTGGGAAAGGGATAAGATCGACCTGCATATCACTCCGCTTACCCAATTACATTTCCTGACCAACGCTTCTTACGATTCGATGCCGAAAGCTAGTCGTCAGACAGTACAGGTGTTGTTTGCCATCGCTTTCATAATTCTGCTGATTGCCGGTATCAATTTTACGAACTTCAGTACGGCATTGACGCCGATGCGCATTAAGAGTATCAATACGCAGAAGGTGCTCGGTAGTCCGGATAGCCTGCTACGGCTGAGTTTATTGGGAGAGGCTGTCATTATCAGTTTCGTGGCATTCCTGATTTCACTGGTCGTATTGCATCTGGCTGAAGATTCGTTTATTGCTTCTTTGGTGGATGCCGATATGTCTTTGGGGGTACAATGGAAAATTATCGGTGTCACAGGGATCATTGCCCTGCTGGTCGGTGTGTTGGCAGGGGCTTATCCGGCTTGTTACATCACCTCTTTTCCGCCGGCCTTGGTGCTGAAAGGGAGTTTTGGGTTGTCGCCTAAAGGACGTGTGCTACGAAGTACGCTGGTCAGTATTCAGTTTATTGCATCCTTTATCCTGATCATCGGTTCTTTGTTCATGTTCCTGCAAAACCATTATATGCAAAGTGCGCCGCTTGGATATGATAAGGACGAACTGATCGTTGTCGAGCTGAATAGTAAGATCAATAAAAACCTGAGTGTGCTGGAAAGTGAAATAAAAACATTTTCAGGAATAGAAGCTATCACGTGTGCCGACCAGATATTGTCGAGCCGGGACTATTATATGGGCTGGGGACGGAATTATAACGATAAACCTATCGATTTCCAATGTATCCCTGTTTCTCCGAGTTTTCTGCATGTCATGGGAATAAATGTGATCGATGGCCGTGATTTCCGGCCGGAAGATGATCTGAAAGATAAAGGAACGTATATATTTAATGAAAAGGCACGCGATATGTATGATCTTGTGGTGGGTGAATCGGTCGAAGGTGAAGAGATTGCCGGAATTATTCCTAATATCAAGTTCGCTTCTTTCCGTAACGAAGTGTCGCCAATGGCATTTTATATCGGCGGAAAGTATTGGAAAGGAAATGACGGAATCCGGTATTACAGTGCAGCTTATATCAAAGTAAAGGCAGGTAGCGACCTGTGGGCTGCCATGGAACATGTAAAAGCATCGTTGAGCAAGATCGATCCGGTCTATCCGTTTAAAGTCTCTTTTTACAATGAGGTGTTGCAACATACGTACGACAAGGAGTTGAAGATAAGTAACCTGATAACCTTGTTCAGTCTGATAGCCATATTTATTTCTGTTGTCGGTGTTTTTGGGCTGGTTGTTTTCGAAAGTGAGTATAAGCGCAAGGAAGTGGCGGTACGGAAAGTATTGGGTTCTTCTACTTCGGAGATACTGTTTATGTTCAACAAAAGTTATCTGTTGATCCTGTTGATCTGTTTTGTGCTGTCGGCTCCGGTTGCATTCTATGGCGTATATCGCTGGTTGGAGAACTTTGCTTACCGTACTCCGATCTATTGGTGGGTATTTCCGGTAGCCTTTGTTATTGTTTCGGCCATTACTTTTATAACCGTTACTTACCAGAACTGGCAAGTAGCAAATTCGAATCCGGTGGAAAGTATAAAGTCGGAGTAATCCGGCTTTAGAATGGATGCCATAAAAACAAACTGATATGAAGACAATATTACGAAACTTTTTCAGCGTGCTGCGCCGTTTCAGTCTGGCCGCTTTCCTGAATGTTGCGGGGTTGGCTGTTGCTTTTGCAACCTTTATCATTATTATGATACAGATCAGCTTCGAACGTAATTTCGATCGTTGTCATCCGACGGCCGACCGTATTTACCGGGTGGAATTAAGTGGCGAGGTGGTAGAGGCAGAGGCCGGGACATTTTCCCGTATCCTTCCACGAGGATTGATCGAGGCTGTTATAGGATCATCTCCCCATATCGAGGCTGGTAGCCTGATTTTCCCTTATAGTCCGGCCATCTATTTTACGGTGACGTCGAACGTCGAACGGGAAGGCTATCATGAATTGATTCAGACTTGCCATCCGGCGCTGACCCATGTATTCGATTTTCCGATCATCGAAGGAGATATCGATTGCCTGAACGATCCTGAAAAACTGATTTTACCGGAAAGCATGGCTCGTAAGATATTTGGAAAACAGTCGGCTGTAGGTAAAGCATTACATGCCGAAGAGCAAATAATGAGCAAGAATGTAAGGGATTTTACTGTCGGAGCCGTTTATAAAGACTTCCCGGAAAATACGCAGATTCGTAACCTTATTTATACGGGTATCGATAATACTATGCGTGAGAATTTCGGATCCAGTAGTTTTATATGTTTCCTTTTACTGGATAATCCGGAATCGGCCCGGCTTGTTACGGACAACTTCAATGCGAACTTCGACTTTTCCAAGTTGGGGAGTGGGAAGGTACAGATAAAGTTGACGCCTCTTACGGACATTTATTATATGAATGAAAGCCAGGATGGTACGATTTTCCGCAGCGGTAATAAAGAAGTGACCTGGTTGCTTTTTTTTATTGCCTTACTGATCATTATAGTGGCTGCCATCAATTTTACGAATTTCAATACTTCGTTGACACCGATGCGTATCAGGAGTATCAATACCCAGAAAGTGTTAGGCAGTCCGGATTGCGTATTACGTCGGGCTTTATTGGCCGAAGCTGCTATTACCAGTCTGGTGGCCTGGCTGGCGAGTCTGTTCATTGTGCATGTGCTGGCTTCGACCGGTACCATGCCGTTTATAGAGGCTGATTTGAGTATAATAGATAACCTGCCGATTGTCTTGTTGACCGGTGTTATTGCATTGGTTACCGGCATACTGGCCGGATTATATCCTTCCTGGTACGTGACCTCCTTTCCTCCGGCCCTGGTGCTGAAAGGAAGTTTTGGGCTTTCACCGTCGGGACGCAAATTACGTACGGTGTTGATCGGTATCCAATATGTGGTATCTATTTTATTAATTATCAGTGCTTGTTTTGTTCATTTGCAGAATAAATATATGCGTGGTTATTCGCTGGGATTTGACAAAGATCAGATCGCGATCGTTCCTTTGAGCAGTGACCTGTATATTAAATCTCATGAGACCTATGTTAATCGCCTGAAGGAATTTTCCGGTATCGAAGATGTGGCTTTTTCTCTGGAGAAGGTCGGTTCGCAGGATGGTTACAGTACGAACAGCGGTTCTGTCAAGGAAAATGATTTCCACTTCTTTATGATCTTTGTTTCCGCAAATTTCCTGCGTGTGATGGGAATCCCGGTAGAAGAGGGGCGTGACTTTTATCCGGCCGATGAAATGGCTGAAACTCCTTCTTACATTTTTAATTGTACGGCAAAACAGGAAGTAGGCATGGAAGTGGGGGATAAAATGGATTCGTGGGCTTCGGGTGATATTGTCGGGTTGACAGGCAATGTCAAGTTTACTTCGCTTCGAGAGGGAGAAAGTAATATCGGTTTTGTGACAGGGAAACTGCCTTATCCGCTAACTACTTCTTATATACGCCTGAAAGCCGGGGCAGATGTCGATGCAACCGTTTCACATATTTATAAAACACTGGCTGATATAGATCCGGCTTATCCGGTCGAGATCGAGTTTTATGATGCTGTGTTCAACGAATTATATCATAAGGAAGAGAATTTGCGTAGCCTGATCACGGTATTCAGCCTTTTGGCGATCATTATTTCGCTTGTGGGTGTCTTTAATCTGGTGGTATTCGATACACAATATCGCCGGAAAGAGATCGGTCTCCGAAAAGTGCATGGTGCGACTATCGGTGAAGTTTTGAAGATGCTGAACAGTTCCTATATTTATATTGTCCTGATTTGCTTTGTGCTGGCAGTACCGGTTGGTTATTATGGGATCAACAAGTGGCTGGAGAGTTTTGCCTATAAGACACCGATGTTTTGGTGGGTCTATCCGCTGGCTTTGCTTATTGTACTGACTATTACTGTCGGTACGGTGACTTACCAAAGCTGGCAGGCTGCTAATGCTAATCCGGTGGATAGTTTGAAGTCGGAGTAACAGCGTTTTACATAGAATCTGTTTCAATGTCTAATAATTTGACAGCATTGTCTAATTATTAGACATTGTTCTTTTCTGACGGTTGGGCTAATATTCTGTTATTCTGTGCGTTGTTGCTTTGGCATGCAATTTGAATTACCAAAGTAAACATAAATAGTAATGAAGACAATACTAAGAAACTTTTTAAGCGTACTGCGTAGGTTCAAGATGGCAACCTTTTTGAATGTGGCGGGACTGGCTGTTGCATTTGCAGCCTTTGTTGTTATTCTGATACAGGTAAATTATGAACGTAGTTTTGATCGCTGTCATCCGACGGCAGAAAGAGTTTTCAGAGTGGAGTTGGAAATTCCCGGTACATTCGGTCTTATTTTACCCCGTGGATTTGTAGAAACTGTTATCCAGTCATCCCCGCATATTGAGGCCGGATCGTTGATCTATCCTTATAATCCGGCTATTTATTTTTCCGTTATGGAGAATGGAGAGAAGGTTGGTTACCGCGAACCGGTATATACTTGTAACCCTGAGATTACCCGTGTCTTTGATTTTCCGATATTGGAAGGGGATGTCGATTGTTTGAAAGATCCCGATAAGCTCATTTTACCTGAAAGCATAGCTCGGAAAATTTTTGGAGACCAACCGGCTGTAGGTAAAATGTTGCATGCCGAAGAGAATGTTGAGACCAAAGATAACCGTGAATATACCGTTGGTGCCGTTTATAAAGATTTCCCCGGGAACACCCAGATGAGGAATCTGATCTATACGGCTATCGGACCGACTTTTCAGCGGGATAATTTTGGGGCGAGTAATTTTGCCTGTTATGTGTTGCTGGATAAAGCGGAATCTGCACAGGATGTGGTTGATAACTTCAATGCAAATTTTGATTTTACTAAAATAGGAAAGAAAGATCAACAGCTTAAACTTACCCCTCTCACTGCTATTTATTATCTGAATGAAAGCCAGGACGGAATGATTTTCCGCAGTGGAAATAACGAAGTGACCTTGTTGTTATTTTTTATTGCCTTATTGATCATTATCGTAGCTGCTATCAATTTTACCAACTTCAGTACGGCCCTGACACCTCTTCGTATTAAGAGTATCAATACCCAAAAGGTATTGGGCAGTTCTGATAGATTATTACGAAACGCTTTGCTGGCGGAGGCTGCTATTGTCAGTCTTATAGCCTGGTTGATCAGTCTGGTTTTGGTCTGGATGCTCGGCAGGGCAACCGCTTTACCTTTTGTGGAAGCTGATTTGAGTATCCTGAAGAATTTACCGATTGTTTTGATCACGGGTGGAGTGGCATTGATAACCGGAGTGGTCGCCGGATTATATCCTTCCTGGTATGTGACCTCTTTTCCACCGGCACTGGTACTGAAAGGTAGTTTCGGACTTTCTCCGTCCGGTCGTAAACTGCGTACCATTCTGGTCAGTGTACAATTTATAGTTTCTATCCTGTTGATTATCGGGGCTAGCTTTGTGCAGTTACAAAATGATTATATGCGTAGTTTCTCGCTTGGTTTCGATAAGGATCAGATCGCTATTGTGGAATTAAGCGGAGAACTTTATAACAAACATCATGAGACATATGTAAACCGGTTGAAGGAATTTCCGGATATCGAGGATGTTGCCTTTGCCATGGAAAAAGTGGCTTCAAAAGATGGTTACAGTACCAATGGAGCTGTTTTGAAGCAAAAGGAGTTTCAATTTTTTATGATCATGACTTCTTCCAATTTCCTCCGGGTGATGGGTATTCCGGTTGAAGAGGGGCGCGATTTCTCTTTGTCCGATGAGTTATCGGAAGAACCTGTTTATATATTTAATGAGGCAGCCAAACTGGCGGTAAATATGGAACAGGGAGATATTCTTCAGTCATGGGTTCCCGGACGTATTATCGGATTTACCGGAAATGTGAAGTTTACCTCTCTTCGCAACGGAGAGAACAATATTGCTTTTGTGGTGTCAAAAATGCCATATCCGATGTCTGTCTCTTATATTCGTCTGAAAGCGGGATCCGATGTGCATGCAGCTGTTAATCATATCCGTAAGACATTGGCGGATCTTGATCCGGCCTATCCGTTTGATGTGCAGTTTTATGATACGATCTTTAATCATTTGTATCATAAGGAAGAGAATTTGCGTAGTCTGATTACTGTCTTCAGCATATTGGCAATAATCATATCGCTTGTAGGAGTATTTGGATTAGTCGTATTCGATACACAGTATCGTCGGAAAGAAATCGGTGTGCGTAAGGTACATGGGGCGACTAACAGTGAAATTCTGAAGATGCTTAACCGTTCATATATTTATATTGTACTGGTTTGTTTTGCCCTGGCTGCACCGATCGGCTACTATGGCATTAAGAAATGGCTGGAAAGTTTTGCCTATAAGACACCGATGTACTGGTGGGTATATCCGGCTGCATTGACAATTGTACTGGTCATTACCATCGGAACAGTCACATTCCAGAGTTGGCGGGCGGCAAATGCCAATCCGGTGGATAGTTTGAAGGCACAATAAGTATTTCAACTAAACAGATTTACTACTATGTTTTTTTGAAATTAACTGTCATACTATCATTTGTTTATGTAATGTGTTGTATATGTGTGTGTTGTCTTATGATAGTTGCCGCTTTTAACTATCACTTATCTATCATGCAACTATCATAGCCTGCTTGAAAAGACGGATAGATAAGTACTTCTTTTCAGTAAGTATACTGTTCAAAATCAGATTGATAGTAATATAAGTCGCTTGACACCCGGGTCTTGATATGCCCGACACCCGGGTGTAAGCATCGTTGAGATGGGGGTGTGAAACAGGTCGAAATGGGCATGCCGGCAACAAAAAATAGGTATTCGGATGAAAATAAGTCATAGGTTTGAGATAAAAAGGTAGTAGGGCGACGAATTATAAGAGGTGGTATCGAACGGTTACAGGTACTTTTTATGAGTTGAAATGACTGTTCTTTGGTTAAAATATCGTTAAAATATCGTTAAAATGATGGTTGTATGATAGATTAGTGATAGTTAAAAGCGGTAACTGTCATAGGTTAATGTGCCTGTATATAGATACTTACACGAGGGAATGATAGTATGATAGTTGATTTGTAGAAAACCCTGTACTATAAACGCAAAAAAAGGATATCCCATATGGAATATCCTTTCTCCTACTGATATATAATAAATATAATGTCAGTCAATTAGTTTCTGGGAAGTGCTTCTTTCACTACCATTGCCCGGCCTTCGTATTCTGCACCGTTCAATTCGTTGATAGCTTTGAAGGCTTCTGCATTTTCCGGCATTTCAACAAAAGCAAAACCTTTTGATCTTCTGGTGTCGCGGTCTACAATAAGTTTTACAGAATCAACTGTTCCGAACTCTTCCATTACATCTCTCAAATCTGATTCCTTAACATTGTAGCTAAGGTTACCAATATACATGTTCATAAATATAAAAATAAAAAATTAATAATATAACAATAAAACTTTAGGAAGGTCTTTATCAGAGATGGAAATACTCAATGTTTATAACTGAGGAGATACATGTGAAAGTAAGATCGAAATAAATCTCTTATTGTTTCTGATGCAAAGTAACGGAAACAATTTGGATAA
>ERZ791830.673-NODE-673-length-30645-cov-2.874501_pt1 | contig 30645 bp, 16 predicted proteins | sample MGYA00509945_ERZ791830 | MGnify/ENA primary metagenome ERZ791830 (study PRJEB30046, sample SAMN00792021) | human gut metagenome | study: EMG produced TPA metagenomics assembly of the A metagenome-wide association study of gut microbiota in type 2...
CCTGCGAAAAGCAGGCAGGGGTGATGTTGAATGTCCATGTTTACGTCTTTTGTTCGGCTATCGCTTCGAAACAATAAACAACGCGTTAAGTCCCTTCTTCGTCAACAGTTGTTAATATTGCTATCTTACAATGGCAGAAATCATATATTTGACTCCGAATTCTATCAATCCCAGCAAAATGAACAGTGCTGCCGCCGCCGCCAACAAAGCTGAATATTCGCCTTGCTTTATCAACAGATATATCCATATTTTTATAACACAAACAACAATTGTTTTAAGTAAATTTCCTATAACCGTGCTGAATATTCTTATCAGCACCGCCCTGCCGAACGACACTCCGCCTTTCAAAAACAGGCTAACAGAAATGAAAAAAACAGCGATTGTTGCAACAGAAAGTGAAATCGAGGACAACACAGCACCAATGCTTTCTTCCAATGCATTTTTTGCGGCACCAACTCCAACACCCGTCAAATAAGCAACCGGAATTGCAGTCAAAACAAGCACAACCAACTCCTTTATGCGATACGACATCGTTTCCATGTATGCCTCTTGATCGTAAACAGAACCTGCCGGAAGCTTAAGGAAAATGCGTGAAAGAATCCGTGCAATTGCAGGATGTATGCATGACATGATCAATACTTTTAATACGTCTGTAATTAAATCATTTGCCGAAAGCAGTTCCTCACCTTTATCCAATTTCATAAAATTGCAAAGTACCTTTGAAATCGGGCCTGCAAAAGGCAGTTCCTCCATGGCCGTATCAAAGGCGTCTTGATTTCCGTCTTCGGTTATCGCACCGCCCACTGCTGCAACCAGCAGCAGCGCGACTATTATCAATATCAGTTTCGGTATCAGTTTGTTTAAACACCCGGACATATTTTCTCCCTCATATTACTTTACTGACAAATTCACTTTTTATCATTGTTTTTTCTTCCCGGCACAGTTCCTATACTCACATTACTAAACAGCCATGCCGACAGACACAGTATGCTTGTAATCGCATTCAAGTCCATCGGCAACGCCGTTCTGTAACATTCATAAGCATTCGCTGCTCAGCCTGTCATTTCATCAGAGTAGTCTTGCTTTCTTGCGTTGAATCGCCTCGGACAGCTCTGCAACGTACGGAATGGTCTCCTTCACCGCATGCCACAGATGAAACATCTGCCGCAGGGTGTGCCAAGCGTAATCGTAGTAGAAGTCAGCAGGCAGCTCTGACCCAATTGCGCTTAGATTGTCTCCCCGCTGCGTAAGGTCAACACGACTGATAACGCCTCTCCACTCCAACTGCTCTAAACAGCATTCAATGTTTAGCTCGTCAAGGTTGTCCGGGAGGTTGTTCGAAATATAGTCTTCTAACTCCGGTATCATCCATCTCTCCGTGACGGATCCAACGTCTTGAGTTTTGTTAAGCCTGAAGATCGATTTGATCGGCTGATAGGGATAATTCGGGGAATCCATAACCATGCCGAGGGCAACGGCGGTATCGTAGTCCTCCTTTGCGGCTCTAAGATTCCTCTGCTCTCTGGGCTGATCTCCTCTGAAAACAAGGTTGGGAAGGTTTACCCAATTGTGGATGCCGCTTCCACATTGCTCAATATGAATCCCGGGGAAGTCGTTCCAATGAGCTTCATAGACGGGTTCACTTTGCATAACGGAATGGAAAGCAAAAGCGGGCAGTCCTTCAAGCATCGTCATCATAAGTATTTCATCCTCCAGGTCGGATTGATAAACTCTTATATCGCTGCCATCTGCTTCAGCGCATCTCTTGATCTCCTCGAGCAAATAGGGGCACCTTGCCGGGACGGCAATAAACCTGCGACCGCTGACTTTGTTCTCAATATTGTCCAGGGTGTTTGCCATTGCCGCACCTTTTGTGGTAAGTGTGTTATATATCTCCCTTGCAGCTCCCTTCAAAGCATCTGTCGCAATCCTTTTTGCAGGGTCATTCGGGTCGGGCTGCGTAGGTTCTGCCTGCGGGTTTCCGGAGAAGAACTTAACAAGGAATACCTCGATATTTTCATCAATTATGGTTCTGAACTGCTTCTCTATAAAGTCCCTTATCATCCCGGCAGGGTCGAGCCTTGCGCTGATACCTGCATCCGTTGATGTTACGCCTGCAAGCTTCGCAAGGTTGTCCGTAAGCAGGATCTCATCAATGAAATCCTCAATAAACCTATCCTCTTGTCCTTCATAAATGCCGGTGATGAATTTCATCAGTGCATTTGCCTGCCTCTGTGTCGCCATGCTCTGCGTCAGGTTGATCGGACAGAAGTAGAGCGTCCTATTGAAATTTCTTTCAAATATGTTGACATCGGTCAGAATTCCGCTTTCCTTTTTAAGAAGACCTTGGAAAGTTTCAAGCACGATCCTTGACGTTTCCCAAACGGTGTTGTTAAGACCGATAAGGTGATCCTTGACCGCTGTCAGCAAAAACGTGGTTTTGATCCAACTTTCCTTAGTAAACCAGGCGTTTCTCGCTTTATCGCTCGCATACGGAATGTATTCATTTTCCAACAGTCTCGCCGCCTCCCTTGCCACGTTGATCATGGCCATGATTCCGTGTCTGCGGATAAATTCCCTTGACTTTTGCTCAACCTTATCGAGCAGCTCATTCGTTGACTGTATGTTCGCAATTAACCTTTCGCTCTCAATCCCGCAGTCATTAAGGAATCTGATATGAGCATCCTTCCCGGGATCCTCATTCCATGCATTCCAAAGCTTTTCAAATATGTTGTGCACCACCACGCTCGTCAGCAGCTCAACAGGAACCTTTACAGAGGCAAAACCTGCTGCATTGAAGCTGTAGCCTGCGTAGCGCGGGTACCTGTCAAGGGGCAGGCTTGCGATCGCTGTGTTCACCTCTATCGAACGGTTCGAATATATTGAATCGACAAGGCTTACCCGTTCACCGCCTACAACATCCCTTGCGGTCATACTGCCGAGGATGGATTGAACAACAACATTCCTTGCGGTCTTTGCGGGGTTATTGAAGCCACCGAAAGCGGGAGTATCACAGTCAACAATCATACATGTGTCAAAGATATTCCTGTTGAACGTTACGTTTGTGATGCCGTAGTTCATTTTTATCTTTTCGCCGCGGTCGCCAAGCCTCATGAGATAGGCAATTTCCTTCATCGCCGCATAGTGATTCGCTCCCGGATTACGATCCTCGTTAATTCCGCCCTCGCATGCTGAAGGGCTGAAAATATAACCGAATATGCGTGTGTTATTATACAAACCGGCAAAATTTGTTTCAAGCACATGCCTTGTCATATACACAAGGTCAACGATCGTTCCGCTGCCCGTTCCTCCCGCAACGCTGCAAAGGAAGAAGACTTTCAGTTTTGTTCTGGCGGGATATTGTATGCCGTTGATGACCTCCTGTATTTTATTGATAACATTAATGCCTCCGGTTGAGGTGAGCCTGACCCTGCCCGGCTGGCGCCAAGCACCCGCTCCGTCGCTTTCAAAACCGGGATGCATTCCGGGAATACCTCCTCCTGTCGCACTGTACAGGTCCGGATCCACCCATTCTTTTTTATCAGGCGCAATGTGTTGCGGACTGATTGTGTCATGAGCGCCTTGGTAAGGAATTAACATGATCTCGCTCTGTTCAAAGACTCCGTCTTCAACAAGCTTGAGAAGCTCATTCTCCGCACAGTCAACAACAAGGTAGCGAACCTGAGCATGATAGTTGGGATCTATGGTTTTGTTAATCGTTTCCTTTATGCTGCGAAGTGCCTTTTGTCCCGTTCCGCCGGAGCTGATAAAAAGATACAGCTCCCCCGGCAGCAGTTCTTTTTTTGCTTTGCTCAGAAGACCGTTGCCTTCAGCGTAATCCAACCGTTTCAGGTTGGCTTCAACTATGGCTTTTCTGTCTTGTCCACTCAAGCCTTGGTTCTTGTATTGTTCGGTGTTAATTGGCATAATGCGTTTTCCTTTCTTTGTTGGATTAATATCATTTGAGATCTTGAGCACGTATGCAGCAGCCGTCATTCTCCGAAGCTTTACGCATGTTCTGTTTTATCCCGAATAAACTCGAATCGGAAATTTTTTAAAACTCTCCGTAATCATCATCATATTCTTCCCGCCTGCTCCTTCTTTTCCGTCTGCTCGGAAGGCTCAGATTAGGGAGCAGGAAGCGTCTTCTCCGCGTCCCGCTACCGCAAGCTTTTCGTTCCCTGATCAATCTTATTACTTCCATAACCGCCATTGGGAACCCAACAATCCAACACACGAGTGTCAGCAGCCCCAATCCGATGGGAACCAGTATTAGAATGACAATAGCCCAGAGGAACATTCTGAATAGGAATAATGATGCCATTGCTTTAAACATTGACCGCAGGAACGCAATCATCCATGGTCCGATGCGCGTTATCCCGTACACAAGTCCTATCAGATATATCGGCAAAATGAGCAAATACCCTGCGTCTCCACCTCGGCAAATAAAATATATTCCAATGAGCAAGCCAGCAACCGTTGGTATGCAGATTTTAAGAATTGTTTTTCTTGAGTCAATTTCCACTTTTGTTACCCCCCAGACAACTTAAATCAAGTACATTGTAGCGCCACCCCCGTTCGCCGTCCTTATATCCGCACTGCACAATAGCCATTTTTGTATCAAGCATAATTATATCTTCAGGCAGAATAATTCGTCTGCGTTCTTCGCTGCGTGTAACCGTGTTGCTGCTTGTTTTGCTGAAAAACCTATAGTTTTCCCTTGAGTTTCCGGATGAAACCTCTTCTTTTTGCGCATAATACTCGCCAAAGTATGTTGACCACACATCCGCACTGTATCCTGATGTGTGTGCAAGCACAACAACATTTGTGCCCGACCCAACAATATCATTGAACAATCCGAGTTTTCCGGCATAACTCTGAGCAAGATCGGGGGAAACAATCATAACGGGAGACTGAACATCAGTGCTTCTGTACAATTTGAATGCAATGCTGTTTTCGTTTGATGCAGGAATTGAATCAATTACACTCAAAAAACGATAACCCTTTTCCTTATTCAACTTCAACAAAGAAAACAGAGTTTCAGCAAGCACATCGTTTATATCCGTTCCGACATCAATTGAAACAATGCAGGCATCGCCTTGAAGAACTTTGCTCAAGCTTATTTTTTTAACATTAACACACTGTTTTTCCATCAAATGGACCTTGAATTCGGTAAATAAGGCCGCAACCGCAGGTATTTGCTCTGAAAACGGCGCAAGTCTTTGGATCAAAACCAGCTTATCGGAAACATCAATATTTCTGCTGTTGAAAATAAATGCTGATATCATCTCCCACGGAAAGCTGCACAGTGTCAGCAGGTCAATCGAATCTCCGTTCTTTTTCAATGCTTCGATTCCTATCGAAATCACGGTTTTTGCCTCAATCCCAAGATTTGCAGTGCTTTTCCCTACTTCATACAGCACGCTTGCCAATTCGTTTTCCGAAATATCTCCAAAGAGATCCAGAACATATTCTTCCCCATTGTATACAGCCGTTCCTGACCTGTATTTTTCGTTGAAAACAAGGTTTGACCTATGAACAATCACAACAGGATTCCCGTTGCGGCATACGTTTTCCGCAAGCATAAGTGCAAACTTTGTTCTGACAACATTAAGTGAACCGGAAATCACCGTTTTTCTTATCATTCCCGAATTCTGTGATCCCGCAAGAAAAAAATCGTTTAATATGCCGTTGCTGGCTGCTATTTCTTTTCTATCTCTCATATTCTTTAAACTTAAACTTAAATGGGCTGTTCTCAATGATTCTTATAAATGCTTCTCCCGGCTTCAATTTGCTGACTTCCCACGCTTCAACCACATGGCCTTCCCTCCGCTCGGTTGAGGGCAAACTGCCGGCTAATGTAGTCTCGCTCAGATAGTTCAATCCGAACGCATCCCTCACGTACTCCGTTGTCAGCCAATCGTTTGACCGGAATGCCATAACAGAGCTGAACCCTGCTGCAATACTGAGCCCCTTATCTTTGCCGTAGACATCATAAAGCTGCGCCATACTTTGCAGTCCGGCAGCAACTTTTAAGCCCATGCTCCTACCAAAGTTTACGGCATCATCGATATGAGTCAAGTTGGGCAGAAGTTTAAACTCATCAATTATAACGTATACATTTCCTCGTTCTTTTTTTTCCTGTCGGCCGAGTGCCTCTTTAAGTGCAAGGTCAAGCAAGAGACTGTATACCTGCGATAACGCTTCACCAATCGCCATATCATATTCGATGAAAAGCGTTCTCCTTCCTTTTTTGCGCACGAACTCACGTATTGAAAAATCACCTGCCTCACCGAACACACCAAAGAAGCTGTCCTTTATCATTACTATTGCTTCTGAAAGCACACCCAATGCCTGATTGTTTTTTCCGTCGCCAAGGTACAGATTCACGTTTGACAGATCCGAATATTTTTGAACCATCTGCTTGTAATCATCAGCAAGCGATCTCTCGAACCAATCTACTAAATCCATATTGCATATTTGCTCATTTGTGCCACCGCCATCTCTTTTCTCGCGCATCATATAAAGCATCACAGCAGCAACAAGACCGCGTCCTGCATTTGAAAAAAAGGGTTGACTTGATGACTCATATTTTTTAAACAAACACCTGCACAAATCATTGATGTTCACAACAATGCTGTCATCATCTTCTCCATCCACCGCAGCCTCACAGAACACGTTCCAACGTTCGCTTATGCTGCGGAATTGCTTTGAATTACCGATTACTTTGTCGCCCGAACTATAAAAGTTTTCGTAAAAATCACCTTTTGTATCAAACACAATCATAACATCGTTGTCGGTCATACGTGCTTTAATCTGGCTGACAAGCTGATTTATCGTGTTTGTTTTACCGCTTCCTGTCCCACCGATGCACAGCAGGCCGCGGGACAGGATCTCCTCGCTGAGCGAAAAGCCGGTTTTCCCATCAGGAGTCACAAATTGAAATTCATCCTGTAAATTATAAAGCGGCACGTTTTCCGCGGCACGACTTCCGTATAGTGTTTCAGTAATAATTGGCATATTAACACCTCATTAAACTATAGATTCAGCATCAGCGGTCGTGTCCTCCGTCGTTGTCACGTTCGGTTTTGTCCGTCTGCATCTCTTGAGCCGAGTCGCGCTCGCGCTGGCCCTTATCCGGCCCCGTTTCTTCAGTGTTATCCTCAGAGTTTGATTGGTTATTATTTTTATTTTCGTTAAGTTCCTGTTTGGATACTCTTATTCTGTCCAGAAAAGATTGCCTGTCCGAATTTGCCATATTTGTTTTTCTCCTATTCTTCATTTTCTCTATAGATGAGCAGCGCAGTGCCGACAGACACCGCGCTGTCATTTTCACATGTCCTTACTTATTGCTGAGACCCTGCTGTTGTCACAGGCACAGCGAGTTCTGATGTGTTTGTTGTCTACCTGGATGTATTTTCGGTCGGCGCGGACCCCTGTGCACTTGTATACTGCTTTCGCACCCATTCGTTATACTGTTCTTTCACACTTCTATCCGGCGGCTCTACCAATTCCGCTTCTGTCGGTAATGTTGTTGCCGGCGGCTGCGTCGGAATCGGAGCTTCACTTGTCGGCTCGACAGTCGGTTGTGCCGTTGCCGGCGGCTGCGTCGGAATCGGCTCCTCATCTTCTGCAAAGAAATAATTATACAAATAAATCCCCGCAAACGAAAGAATAAGCACGACCAAAGCCAGGATTATAATTAACCGTATATTGCTCGATTTAGAGTCCATATACTGGCTCTCCGACTCTTCAAACTCTTTTTTCAGTTCATTTTCAATTTGCTTGAGTTTCTTTTTCTTGTCCTCACTCAACTTGCACTTTTTAAGCATTCTTATGCAGTCCCTCTTGGCCTGCACATCTTTGCATTCATCCCAATCGGAATCACCAGACCGCTCATTGTCACCGTTGAGACTCACCTCAATTTTTCTAATCAAGTCCAGAGCAATGCCAAGCTTAATTTTAAACGGCGAAGATTCTCCTGAATTGCCGTCTGTTTTTTTTCGGCACAGGAGCTTCTCCTTCAACTTCCGCCACCAATCCGGTCCTCTGTTCACGATTTTTGCTTCCTGCGTGCTGTTCTTTTTTCCGGAAATTCCGGCAGGGTATCCTTCCGTCAAACACTTGATTTTATAATCATCTCCCTCTTCCGGTTTAAGATATCTCAAGTAAAGAAGTTCCTCTCGAATATCAGCAAGAGTTTTGCTTCTGCTCGCCATTATCGATACCAGTCCGTTTTCTATAATGAGTTTGACCGCATCATAGACGGTTTGATCTTCATAGATATCATATTTTCCCGAGACAAACTGAGCCGCATGCATCAAGTCCTTGACACTGCAATCAACACAACCTTGCTCCGATATATTTTTACGCAGGCGGTCAATACACTCACCCTGCCAATTGACCTGTTTGCCTTTTTCGCAATACCATTCAATAAATGCCTTGAAGCCTGTCATGCTTTTGAGAACGCTTTCCTTTTGTTTATCAGCTTCCTTTCTTTTTTCGCAGTCGGCTTCAAGCCGTTTAATGTCCCCTTCGCAGAAGAAATTCTCAACGCATTTGCAGCAGTTAACGATTTTTTCAAATCGCTCTGTTTCGATTCCGTTTGCTATCCGTTCGATTGCTTCACAAACGTTTTTTGAATACTTTTCGTGAATGTCTTCATCAATCGTTGCTTCCCGGCGTTCTTTCATTTCTTCAAGCAACTTTTTCAAGGTTGCTGTCGGATCTGACTCGCCTCTGCTGCGGTCTGCGTTAAGATCTCCGGCGTCGTGGGAATCGGAAGTATCTTTTTCGTCCTGTGGCTCCTCTTTCGCTCTGACATTATCATTCCTGTCTTTTCTCGGCTCCGAAGGTTGCTTTCCTTTTCTTTTCGACCCTCTATTTTTACCTTGCTTTGATCCCGTGCAGGCTCCGTCTCGCCCTGCTCCTACGTTTTCGTTTTTTTCATTGCTGCCCGCATGAACGTCGATTGAAGAACCGGAAGTTCCAAGGAGCGCAGTTTCAAGTTTCGCTTTAATATCTTCAAGATATTTTTCTGATGCCTCTCCGTTTTCAGCTTCAAGCGCTTGCATGCGGCACTCAATGGCTGCATTTGATAGAAATTCTCTGATGCGAGAATGCGTATCACCGGTTTTCAGCTTCTCATAAAAATCATGTGTCTCGTTTAGGATGTCCTTGGGCTCCTTACCTTTTAATTCGGTCGCTCTTTCTATTAATGTTTTTGACGTTGCTCCATCAAGAGTTACGCCGTTATCCTTCAATGCTGACAGAAGGATTGAATGTTTATCTAAACTTTTTTTCAGTTTATCTAAACTTTCTTTCAGTTGTGACGGAGTTTCGCATTGCAAAAAGTCGCTCTCAAAGGATGTTAATACACCACCAAGGTTGCTAATTCTTTCTCTAAACGAGTCTGCTACAAGCTTGACGATTGTTTCATCGTCCTTATTGTTTGTTATCATTTCACTATATTCACAAAAAAGCTTCCAATTGTTCTGGCAGCGGGAGTCCGCCAACTCACATAATTGTTCATAAGCTGCATATGCATATGTGCTTGGAAAAGTGCGTCCACTGTATTTACTCTCAAAATCTTCATAGACTTTACTGCGAAAGCTTCCGTCACCGTCATGACAGTAATCGTAAATCAACTTCAACAACGAACTCAGTTTTTCCTCTCCTGGTGTTGACAGTTTAAAGTCAACAAAGAACTCATTATCTTCGTTTTTTGCCTTATTCCCTTGTTTAAAAACAACTCCTCTTTTTTTATCTTTCGGATCGGATTCATTTACAGAAAAGCTGAATAATTCCCATAGTCCGTATGGCACATGCTTAAGAATCTCAACCACCGAACTTCTGAATGTGGCTATAAGGTCATATTCAGATGGGACAACTAACTCAAACATCCCTTTATATGATATTATCGTGCGTATTATTTTCCAAATTATATCCGTATTCGGCACAGCTGCCTTTTCTTCACTAATGCACATTTCATAGCTGCTGTACCATCCCTTGGAAATACAGCTCTTATTTCGAAGTTGTTGAATGTCAAACGCCGTTGCAAATCTTACTTTTTTGATAAAGTCAGCAACATTGACTTTTTCCAAGCCCCTGCCCGCAAAATCATGCATCGACATTTGTGAAATGCAATACGTATGAATATATTTGGCAGTGTCGCTCGTCGTCTCAGCGTGTGCCAACAGCAATCTACCGCTACCGTCAAAAACCACCACTTCACAAGGCAGACCGTTATTACTTAGTTTGATGTCCAGTACATCTTTTTCTTCTCCATCATAGCCTATTGTTTGATACCCTTCGTTTGCCTGCCAATATACTGTTTCGTTAATTTTCATTTTGTTGTGCCTTTCTATTAAATATTACACAGATAATGCTTTTTATCCGCTTCCGAAGACAGCGTAGTTTCTTCCGTATTCCTGCCGGAGTTTAACCCTAACCGGTCTAACAATCCTACAAACCACCCCGCTTTTCGATTAATTTCGACCTTCATCCTACCTTCCATCGCTATCATCCAAAGAAGCGGAAGCATTGTGTTAAATGGATTTATTGTTCCACGCTCGCCTGGTTTGTGTCCGTAGTTTGAGGTTGCAAAAATACAAGCTCTCCCTTCCGCTATGCGGCCCACCTCATTGATCAAATCTTTACCTCCAAAATGCATCAGTTTATCTTTAATATGGCTCGATTGACCTGTTATAACCGCTGCATTCAGAACAGACCTCCCATTTATAACGCCATAGCCATTGTCATAATTCCTACTATACTCTTCAGTGTATCTTCTCCAATCGGCAAGCACTTTGGAGGGTTCCTGAGTTACAACCCCCATGCGATCCTCCTTCGGATATACATCGATTTTTCCCCAAATCAAGGCTACCCCTTTCAGCTTATACTCCGAGCTTCTTCTTAAATCCACCTCCCCAAACGAATTAGTAATCGCATCTATTCCAGTAAATCTGACGTCCCCCGTCTCGTCATTCTTATATCCAAGTGCTTTTTTAACTTGTTCGCCTTGTTCATTAGCCTGCGCAGTTTCACGGATCAAGGTTGAAGCATCAATGCAAATCCAAAGATAATCAACAAACTTATATTTTGTTGTATATGTGTTTAAAATTTCATTTGCTTCAGCTTGTTGCTTCTCACGTGTCGCAAGAGTTCTAAAAAGCTCTCCAGCAATATCTATTGCTGAGATAAGTACTCCCGCTCTGCCTATCTTCACGAGGAACGAGCAGGCAATCCCATTTTTTGTAATTGTTTCAGTTGCTTCAACCTTTCGATTCATACGATACATATATAATGGAAGCTTTTTGTCATCGTCCTCTTTATCGTCCTCTTTATCGTCCTCTTTGGTGATTAGCCATTTCTTTGTTAGCTTCTCATTGTTATCAAAAGAAACGGTTATGTCCTTTCCATGATCAAGTCTCTTTAATGCGTGTATAGCTGCACAAAGGGTCGTTGTTTTCGATACTCGCGGTCCACCAAGCAATGCCATTACTATCTCCGGATAACAACCGGAATATCGTGATACCTGACCATTTTCTTTACATTCAGGACAATATCGTTCCGATGAACTAAGTTGTTTTCCCCCGATGCTAACAGACCCTGTCACAGCATCATTATCTGGTGATGGTATTAACTCCACTTTTCCAAAGCGCGAATTAATAATTTCTTTTATTTTTTTTGCGAGAGACTCTTTTTCATTCTGCGTAAAACCGGCTTCTGGAGCTTTTACTATTTCTTCAATTTTTTTGTAAATTTCATGTGCTTCTGTGTTTTCATCGTCGGCCAAGCCTTGTAATTCAAATCCTTTTTCTGTGTAGCTGCGAAGTTGCTTTGTTGATTTCAAGATTTTAATTTTTTCCACTTGACTCTTGAAAATTTTTTGATTTTCTTCACTCAAAGTGCCCTTTGCAGCTTCCGTCACATACGAGATTATAACCTCGCTAACATCAAACAGCAGATCATCACAGTCTCCGCGCCAACCGCAATTGGGGCAAAAGGAATAATATCTGCCTGTTCCGGCAACTTTCTTGCTGTAATCTATCGCTCTGATTTCGGTCATCGTGTTGTTAGTCTTTCTCATTTTCTTAACCCGTTTGTTTTTACCTTTCAAAATAATTATCCCTTTGTTTTTATAGTTCAATAGGTTTTCATGAGCCCCGTTCAGCGCTCGGTTATCATTTTTATTGTGTCGCTGTAAACTATTTTCCATATCATGTTCACTTTTTGGGGCAAAATGGTGAATTTACCGTCTTTGCCGGTTATGCAAAGTGGAACTGCGACATTAACAGTTTTTCCGTCACGCCTCCCTGTGAAATGTATCTCCACATCACCTTCAGTAAGTTCTAATCCTTCCGACTTTATTGTTACAGTTGTACGCTTTCCAAAGCACACGCCCTTCTTTTTAATTGTCGGACGTCTGGGCTTTTTCCCGATAAAAATTTTTCCGACTTCTGTCCGTCCTTCATCAGTGTCATATGCATAACGATATAAACCGGGATTGCGTCTTAATATTCCATTAACTCCAGCGTCAATTTGCAATTCGTGAATTTCGCCGGCTATGTAAGGTTCAATTATACCGGTCGATATGTTCACTGACTGGCTATTAGAGTTAATCAGTCGAATCGATTCGAACCTGATAGTTGTTTTCTTAATTCCGGGTTCGGTATAACTTGCCTTATAGCACAAACTGCCTAAGCGTTCTTGATTACTGAACTCTATCTTAATCATTCCTCTTCCCCCTGCTGCGCGCTTTCATCCATGTTTTCCGTCTGTACATTTCCCAACGCTCCACGTTGGTTAACCACCAGCAATCGTCCTCCGAACATAAAGCCGGGCGCCAAACCACAAATCTGAATCCTGTGTTTACGGTCCTGTCCGTTATTATTGAGCTCCTGTGTTCGCTCACCGGAACTGAGCAGATAGTCTTGCTGCGTATTACTGCCGTCAGCAGCACGGTTCTGTATTTCACCCCAGATCCTATCCTGCTCATTCATTTCAAACCTGCTTCTCGCTTCGCATGTCTCCAGGAGTTTATCGCAGTCCAGCCCCTGCCAGTTTAGTTTATCAGTATGCGAACCGACGTTCCCATCCTCAAAGCAAATCGGTCTTAATATATCTCTGCAGGCGCAAAGATCGTTTCGCATATTTCCTGCGTCCTCAACTAAAGCCTTAAACTTACTTCCAAAAAACTCGATAAACTTTTCTTTCATGCCTTTATCAAGGCGTTCTTTCCATGTCTCAGCATATCTTCTTGCGTCTTCAGGGTATCTGTCTTCCTTCCGGTCGGCCAATTCAGCCTTTTCTTTTAGATGTTCAATCAGTTTGGCAATGTTTTCGTTTTCGAACATGTTAAGGGGAAACTCTCCGAAAAACGTTTCCTCCCGTGAACACAATTCTTTTTTGAAAAACTTTTGGGCAGCTTTAAGAATATTCTCCCTGAAAATTTCGCAGATCGGATGACCTTCTTTATCCGTTCCGTATACGGTGTGTATATCTGCATTCCGCGATAATTTTGAATATTGCGGAAGGAGTTCAAGTTTACACGGCGCAACAGAGAGGAATGTTTCCGTCAATTCGTTCATTTTCTCTTCAGCGTTTTCCTTGCAGGCTTGCAGCTGAGCATCGAACTTCCTGCACTGATCCTGATTTGCTCTATCAACGACCGTTACGCCGAGAATACTGTTGATCAGCCCGCACACAGACCCTACACGAGAGGATTCCTGCGCGCTGTATACTTTTCCGTATTTAACGCGAATGTATTCAACTCCTCCTGCTTTATTAAACACATGCAAAGTTAAAAGCAGAATTAGTTCAAATGCAGCTGTCTTGTTGGAATCCGTCAGTTTCCACACGCGGCTAACGCCTTTCGGAACATTTTTCGGCAAACAGTCATCTGTATCAAGCCCTTCTGCCTGTTCAATGCAAATCTCGACACGGCAATAGTCTCTGTTTTGTTTTTGTTCATTTCTGTTATTAATATGTTCGACTATTGGCTTGATTTTCGGAATATCATCTGCTTTTTCAAGCAAAAGCAAAAGCACTGTAACAAGTCTGTTGGGTGATGGCGTACCAAGGACTCTTTCCCTTTCGGCTGCAACTCCTTTCAAAGCTTCATCTATGGATGTAAATATGGATGTAAAATCAAGCGTACATGCGACTTGTGTCCTGCCGTTCAGAAACATGTCCTTAAGCAACGGATCTTCCATGATTTTGCTGCCGTAATGAGCAATAACAACATCACATTTTGTGTTCACCGGACTGATCCCCGTGATGTTGCTTGTTGCACCTTCTTTGATTTTCTGCAAAATATTCTCAGAAATTGGCATTACGTTCTCCTTTGCTGCATAAGCCGGCAAGCGGAGTGAGCCTCCGCCCGCCGGTTTGTTCGGTGTGTTACCTTATGTACCGTGAATTACAATGCGATGGGATCCTGTATATCATTGGTGTAGAACGTGCGAAGCTTGTCGCAAAGGCCTTCCTCGATTCTTTCAGCTTCAATGCTGAATTCAACCGATGCCATCGGGTATCTCAAGCCAGCTTCAGCTTCATCTTTGCTGCTGCGATCCCTGAACTCTTGAGCCATATTACTTCCGCGCTCCTGATCAGCACCCCATACTTCATCGATATTTCTTCTCGCTTCTATCTGCCTCCTGATGCTGTTGTAATCAGCTTCCGGAAGTTCAGAGAAAGCCACAAACGTGAAATACTCTTTGCATTCTTTGTAAAGCGTGCTGTTCGGCTCACGATCGCCGTAGCCGATCTTGGTCAAAACACTCCAATTCGTGCCATCCTTCTTAATTTCCACCCTGTCTCTAACAAATCGAATCAACACAGGTCTATCCTCCGTTGTTCCGTCATTCTTAACAACAGTTTCATGTGCGCGCAGCGCTTGCGCGAAAGTGGTTCTTCGTGCCTCCATGCGCTGCAACGCTTGAAGCTTCTCGTGCTTTGCATCGATTGCGTCCTTAAGCTTTTCAACGTACGGAATAGTCTCCTTCACCGCGTGCCACAGATGGAACATCTGGCGCAAGGTGTGCCAAGCGTAATCGTAGTAGAAGTTGTCGGGCAGGTTTGCATCTGCGCCTGCAATCGGCTGATCACCGGTCTGGCACAAATCAACACGACTGATAACGCTGCTCCGCTCCTCCGACTGTTTCTGCTCCAACTGTTTTAAACAGCATTCAATGTTAAGCTCGTCAGGGTTGTCCGGGAGGTTGTTCGAAATATAGTCTTCGAACTCCGATGTCATCCACCTCTCCGTGACGGATCCGACATCCTGAGTTTTGTTAAGCCTAAAGATCGATTTGATCTGCATATGTTGATTGGGATAATTCGGAGAATCCATAACCATGCCGAGAGCAACAGCAGCATCATAGTCCGCCTTTGCCTCTCTAAGATTCTGTTGTTCTCTGTGTTGATCTCCTCCGAAAACAAGGTTTGGAAGATTGACCCAATTGTGAACTCCTTGTCCGCACTGTTCAATATGAAGCCCGATAGAAGTCCCAACTTTTTGCTCATACGCACTCTCGCAGTTCTTAGTTGTGTTGAACGCGAAAGCCGGGATACCGTGATGCATGGAAACCATTATGAATTCATCGTCCGACTTTGATTCATACACGGTCACTCCCTGTCTCATAGTCTGCGCATATTCCTTTAACTCTCTAAACAAATGTTCGCATTTCTCCTTCGGAGCCATGATGTACTTCTGTTTGAACACCCTGTCCCCAATGTTATCAGACAACTGCGCTAATGCCGTGCCCTTTGCAAGCAGCGTATCGTATATGTACCTTGCTGCCTGCTTGAGGGCATCAGTGGGGAGCTTTTCTCCGCCCGGATTATCGGGATCGTCCATGACAGCCTTTGCATTCGCATCCGCAGAGAAGAACTTAACAAGAATTTCTTCAATGTTCGCGTTGATCATTTCCTTGAACTCCTCTTTTATAAAGTTTCTGATCATATTTGCCGAGTCAAAACTCGTTCCACTTGACGTTGAATTCTCTGCAAGGTTGGCAAAGCTCTTAAGCGCATCTCCAGACAGAATCGTTTCCACAAAATCGTTTGCGATTTGTTTCTGTTGCTCCTCGTTATATATATCTTCGTAAATGAACTTCCTCAATGCCTGTGCTTGTTCGTAGGTATTCCTATCTTCAGTAAGATTTATAGGGGTGAAGCAGAGCACCTTATTAAAGTTTCTGTTATACACCTCAACATCGGTCATGATCTTGCTTTCGGCCTCAAGCAAATCCCTGAACGTTTCTAATACGATCTTCGCCGTTTCCCAAACGGTGTTGTTTAGTTTGATAAGATGATCGTGGGCGGCCTTCAGCAATGTTGCGGTGTCTTCCCAACCTCTGCCTTTTGTCCTCGCATAATTCCCATACTTATAACCCCTCCTATCAGTAATACCCTCATCGTCCAGAAGTTTCGCTGCTTTAAGAGCAAGATCTATAACATAAAAAATGCTATGTTTATTTATCTTTCTATTTGCCTCTTCCTCAATTTTTCCAAGCAGTCCTTCCGTGGTTTTACTTCTGTCAATCTTCTTTTTTGCTTTTATCCCGCAATTTTCAAGAAACGCCGTTACATCTTGATCCGTAGGTCGCTCATTCCATTTTCTCGTTATTTGTTCATACACCTTAAAAACAAGTGCACTTGTGAGCAATTCGACAGGTATTTTGACTGATGCAAAACCCATCGCACTGAATTTATAACTCGCGTAGCGAGGATACCTGTCCACCGGTGTCAGCGACGGAATTTTGTGTCCGACATAAACAAAAACATTGGACAGCATTGAATCAAAAACGGTCTCCTGAGGACCAAGAGGATTAGAGGGGTCTCCGTCATTTATTGATGTCATGAAACCAAGGATTGACTGGGCAACTGTCTCTCTCGCTATCGCCGCCCTTTGCATCTGATCGGGATCGCTGTAAAGCGGATTGCTTCCATCCACCAAAAAGCACACATCAAAGATGCCGTTCTCGAATTCGACATCCCGACCTCCGTACCTCATTTTTATCCTCTCGTGCCGGTCATTAAGCCGCATAAGATAGTCAACTTCCTTCATTGCAGCGTAATGATTCACCTGCGGCGGTGTATGGAAAGTAGCACTATCTGCAGTATCACCTCTTCCCTCGCAAGCATCCGGACTAAAGATGAAGCCAACAAATCTGGTTTTGTCGTAGAAAGTACTAAATTCTCTTCTCATTACGTCTCTTGTCATGTACGCAAGATCAATGATCGTGCCGCTGCCCGTACCACCTGCAACACTGCAAAGGAAGAACACCTTGATACCTGTTCCGGGTTGTCTGGGCATAGACCCAACCTTTCGTTTGATTGCATCCATGAAATTCGTTCCACCGCTTGATGCGAGCCTTACTCTGCCGGGCTGACGCCATGCTCCGGCACCGTTTTCTTGGAAACCGGGATGACTGCCGGGAGCAGTTCCACCCGTTTCCTCGAACAGCCTTGAATCCACCCATTCTTCCTTGTCAGGGGTTATTTGGTGCGGGTCAATGGTTTCATGCGTTCCGCTTGAAGGCACCGTAACAGTTTCATCTTGCCTAAACTGTCCCGATCTGATCAGACCATTAATTTCATTCTCCGCACAATCCACGACAAGATAACCGACCTTATCGCGATATGCGGGATCGACCGTTCGTTCGATCAACTCTTTAACGCACTGCAAAGCCTTGTGTCCCGTTCCGCCGGAACTGATAAAAAGGTAGATCTCGTTTTGAATCAGCGGTTTCTTCGCCGTCTCAAGCAAGCCGTTTCCTTTTGCATAGTTGAGCCTGTCAAGATCGGCCTTTATCTTAGCCCGCCTTGCCTCATCCGTCTTCATGTTGACATAATTTTTGTCTCTGTCAAGTATCATATTTATTCTCCTTTAATAAAATATCTTATTATCTTCCTATGAATTTGAATTCATAATCCGCGTCGAGGACGCATTCTTCCGTGCAGTTATCATTGACCTTGAAGCTTTCCCCTTCAAGTTCACAATCCACGACATTGCCGAAACGGACTTTGTAGCGCCAATTCTTTCTTGTTATGTTGAGCTCATCGTCGATCGTGTCCATGAACGATTCAACATAGATCTTTACCTTTTTGAGGATGCGCTTATCACCTGTTGAAATATTGTTAAATCCTGCCTTGGCGAACAGATCGTACGCCGTGAATGAGCGCCCGCGCACACGCCAGGATGAAAGGCTTTCGCGCACACCGTCGCACTTCAGATAAAACTCGCCGTGAATCTTGTTGAAAGTCAGATACGAGACCGCAATTGCTGCCGCGACAATTGCAAGGATCGCAGCCGCAATGATGATCAGCATGGGGATATAATTCTTTGTTACGGTAACGTTATAAACGATAACGTGGTTGCCGCCGAACTTATCGGTGATCGTGTTGGTGACAACACATTTGCCTTTGCGGTTGGCATGGATGACGGCCTTGCCGTCCTGCTCGGTTACGGAAGCAATATCGCTGTTGCTGCTTGCAACAACATGCTCACTGCCGACGTCTATCCAGTCGGTGTAGAAATCGGCTGCAATGTCAATTGTCTTGTCCTTTCCTACAATGATTGAAATGCTCTGTTCTTTATCGGAAACGGTTTTTGAAACGAACTCGATTTCCGTCTCGGAAGAGACCTTTTCGTTTGAATCGGAAACATACTCCTCATCCATCACGGCGGTGATCTTGTATTTGCCGGGCAAACCGACAGAGAAGGTTCCGTCGTATTTGCCGGTTGCGGAGTTAAACTGCAATCCGGAGAACTCGACGCTGCGGGTATGCGCTTCTGTCTCACCGGTTATCTTCAATCCGATAAGGTTAAGCAGGCTGCCGTCGGGAGATTCCGCATTGCCGTCCACAATGCGGTTTGCCGTTACGGATATGCTTCCTTCGTTTGGTTTGCCCGTGATATTTGCTGCTTCAACGGAGACGGAATACTCTTCCGTTATCTCAATCTCCTTATAATAAGCAATGTAATCAACGTTTTGGGGCAGTTGGATTGTGTATTCGCCGAGAGCGGGGGCATACATTGTTACATAGGCGCTTCTGTCTTTTTGCGTAATTGTGAAGGTATTATCCTCATAATCGACCGCAGGGTCATAGTACTCCTCGGTCTCGGTCAATGTGACCTGTTCATTGTTGTAAAACAGCGAGACACTGTCGATATCCCGGATATCGTCCGAAGTTGCAAAGATGTTAACGATCACGATTTCGCGCTTGTCAACATTTATCACGCCTTCGTATTTATCGATCTTAACTCCGATTTTTTCGGAAATGATATCCATCAGGAACCTTTGAAGATCCTCATTGATTGCTGTTGCAATGAGGTAGTTCGCTTTGCTGAACGAAGTTTGAGTCTTGTCGCTGTTGGGTCGCTGGGCGATGCCCTCCGTACGCTGCGTTGTGTTTGCCATGCTGTAAATTGTTTTTTTCGCAACGTCGTCTATGCTTTGCCTTGAATTAAGGCCGAGAACCATAACTTCGATGTCGTATTCGCTCATTGCTTTTATTGCTTCGTCCGGCCGGTTCAAAACCGAGTTCGCATCTTTTCCGTCGGGCTTGCCGTCAGTGAACATGAAAACCATGTTCTTGCAATCAGATTTTGTTACCGGAAGAGCGGAGTAAGCAGCTCGGAGCGCGGGACCGTAGTAAGTTGCGCCCGTGTTCCTTTTTTCGAACTTAATTCCTTCAATTTTCCGTAGAATATCGGCACGATTTGATTGGTCACTGATGTCGGTCAAGTCGGAAATTTTCGTTGCTTTATCGGAAAATGCGTATACGCCGACATTTATGTCAGGCAAGTCATAGCCGAAACTCTCGGCGATACTCATCGTTTCGGATAGGTATTCAACAAAATTCTTAGCTGCCGCAACTGATATTCTGTTTTTGTCGTTTCGATTCATCGAACCGGTGTTGTCGAGCAAAAGAACTATGTTTACCTCACTCGGAGAGGCCGAATCTTCTGCCGCAACGGGTAAAAAGCACGAAAGCGCGAGTATGAAAAGCATCACGCAAGAGATAATCCGTTGTGCGGCTGTTCGTCTTTTGGGATTGTTGTACATGTTTTTACTCCTTTGGAATAACAAATTATTATATTAACCTTACAGCATCATGCGCTGCATCGGTCAACATCATTAGGGGTCGTTGGGGGGGATCCTCAAGGTTGGTAAGCATTGACGCTCACTTTATCGCTCGTTCTAAAAAGAACTGTCAAATAATCAATCGTTTCCGAAGTTATTGCTATGTTTGCATGCCACTTCGGCAATGTTTATACTAAATTGACACCATTATTATACACGATGCACAAAATTTGTCAATGTGGCAAGATATGGCTTCTTTCAATATATTATCGCATTCCATTCAGACCATGTTTCGCTTTGTGTCTCAGCTTATCGGCATGCCCTCCTTTTTGTAAATATATGTTGCATTTTTACGCAGTGCATAGTATAATTGATTATATAAAGATGCTTAACCCTGTGAAATGCTCGATTATAACCGAGGCAGGGACAATAGGACATGATGCTTTTGCTGCCTGTATGGACATAACAATATAATAAGAAGCTCCTCCGGCTCATCCGCAGAAGTGTATGTATTAAATAACAGAATTTCATTCATACCACCTTAAAGGAGGCTTATTTTGAAAGAGTATAATCTGACACGTTTTTTATCAGCGCAGGAAGCCGCTGTAGACGGTTATTCTCAGGCACTTGCGGAAATTCGAAGCGGGAGAAAAGTTCACCACTGGATATGGTATATTTTTCCGCAATTGCATGGACTCGGCAAGAGCTCCAATTCTGTGTTTTACGGCATTCGCGGACCTGGCGAGGCAAAAGCCTACCTGTTGCATCCGGTATTAAAATCGCGACTTCTGGAAATCAGCAAAGCATTACTTGAGTTGGAGACAAATGATCCTCGCGCCGTGATGGGAACGCCGGACAATTTGAAGCTGCGCTCATGCATGACGCTTTTCGAAGCAGTCGCAGAGGATTCGACTGTTTTCAGTCAAGTGTTGGAAAAGTATTATCACGGCAGACGGGATAGAGAAACACTCAGAATGTTGGAATCTCAATCGCAGCAAAATTAAAATTGACAAAGCGTTCATTGTCGCAACATTCTTCTTTATAGAAGTCAGATTAATGATTTTTTCGAAAACTCTCTCGCTACGGCAAAACATTTTTACTGCCGCCGGAAACGGCCGCACTGTTTTGCATACAAAAAAGTTTAACTGATTGCGAGATTCTATTCCAACCGTGGGTAGCGGCCGTTTCTTTTGCGGTACCATTAATATATCGGCCACCGGGCTTATTTTTGCCGATTACTATTGCATCGGGTATCGGGCCTATTGCTGTTAAGCTGTTTCTTAGTTTGGCTTCGGTGTTTAATTATGTAACTTTTCGGCATAGCCGATATCAACCCAAGCATCGGGGCAGGCGAAAAAAGTTTTTCACTTCTGCTCATCCACCGGCGGAACCATTTCCGCATCCGTCAGGGCAAAGTCAAACCGGTCAAAGTTGGCCTTGATATGCTCCGGGTTCTTTGAACCGGGAATAACTATGCTGCTGCTCCGGATGTTCCGGCGGAGAATGATCTGCGGCGCGTACTTGCCGTACTTCTCACCAAGCTGAGCAAACAGCGACTCCTGAAACAGTGCCTTGTCGCCGTGTCCCAACGTGTACCACGCCTGCGGCACGATGCCGTTTTCCTTCAGGAAGGCTTTCATCTCCGGTTCCTGATGATAGGGGTGCAGCTCGGTCTGCAAAACGGTGGGATTCACTTCACAGAGGGAGAGAAGTTCCTCGATCTGCGCTTTATTGAAGTTTGACAGGCCGATAGCACGCACCTTGCCCGCCTTGTATGCCTTTTCCATCTGGCGGTAGCCCGCTGCATATTTGCCTGCGGATTGATGGATCAACAGCAGGTCAAGCAAGGCTGTTTGCATTTCAATGGTAAGAGGCGAAACGGAATTCAACCGCAAACAGAACTGCTGTATTACCACAGCAGCGACTTAATGCCTGTTGAGAACAACGCTCAAAGCAGCTTTCAATGTATTCGCGGATGCGTAACATAAGCTCAGGGTCGCAGTATATAATATTGCACGCCGTACCTGTGCAATATCTTTTTTTGTAGGTGTTTAAGATAAGCGAGTCCAAGCTTCATTGAAGCTGCGCCGATACATGAAATATATTTTTGTCTGATGAAAATTTATGCATTTGCGGTGTTGACAAACATTGTCACAATTGTGTACAATAATGACGTGTGAAGAACGAATTTTCTGCTGACTACAGTCGTATTTGACGCAAAATCCGCTCACGGCGGCGTTCTCCGCATATGGTTTTCAACTAAAGCGAATGTATGATTATCATACATACGGCAGCTATGTGCAGCATCCTTTTGAACCTCAAAGAAAAGTCAGTGTGTGCTTAACACAGGGCGCGGCAATGCAAGCAGTACCGACAATAAGCTTATCACTAACGCAAGTTAAAATGATTGCAGACAACGACAGATTCAAGCCGATATTCAGCAACCGAAGAATCGGGGCAGCAAAGGAAATAAACACGACCGCCAACAAAAAAACAGCAAAAATTCAAAGCTCGTATTTAAAATGTTAATGCGCCGTTTTTCATGGCTGCAAATAGATTCCGGAGGAAAATATGAAAACACTTCTGAAACAAGTATGTTCCTTGATCTTGGCACTGCTGATGGTGCTGTCCGTTGTATCGGTTCCGACAATTTCCGCAAAAGCGGAGGATGGAGAAAATCCGCCGTCAACCATGACGCTCAACGAAGCGTTGAATGTCGAAGGCGGAAATATCGAATTCACCAATTCCGGCGACTATATCGATTCCGAAAACGGCAACTATATTTGGAGAGTGGAAGATGACCACATTGCTTCACCGGAGATCGGCAGGTATGAAAAAAAGGCTATCATCACTGCGGAAGTCACCGCAGCCGAGGGCGACATTGTTTCTTTTGACTTCATTTGCAATGTTTCCAACGCGTCATATGTGCACGGAGGTTTGCTTTTCAGCATCGATGACAGATCACAGGAGAGTGGCAAAGGATACGGATATGCCGGCTTTTATGACTGGACGCATAAGGAGTATGCGCTCACAGCCGGAAAGCACACGCTGAAATGGGTGTTTTGTCTTTCCACCGGTGCAACGGGCAGCATTGCCAAGCTTGACAATGTATTCGTTGGCGAACCCGTGCATCCTTCACAAGTTATTTTACAGGATACTGTTGAAGTCGGCGTGAATTGCCGCGTACCTTTAACATACGAAGTGCTTCCGGAGGAAGCGTTCAATAAAGATGTTGTGTTCACTTCATCCGATGAGAGCATTGCCGTTGTACTCGAGGACGGCAATGTGGTAGGCATGAAGACGGGCACCGCAACCATAACGGCAGCAACGGTTGACGGGGGACTTGTCGATACCTGCGAGGTTACTGTTATAGAATCCGAAGTGGGGTCTGCCGAACTTTTTGCTTATGATGGTGTTTACTCACGAGAACAGAGCAAGTGGCACACTGTTTTGTACAAATTTTCAAGCGGCCTGCCCGAGAGAGCGGAAGTGGCAGCCGAACTGTCATCCGAAGAAGTAAAAGACTGCAATGTAGTGTCATGTACTTATGTCAACGGGAAAATTTACGGTTATATGACAAGCGGGTACCGCGAATTCAGGTATATTGTTATCGACGAGGCAACACAGACTGTTGACTATTGGGGCAGAACCAATATGCTGCACCCCCAATCCATGGCATATGATTATTCAACCAATACGATGTATGCAATTGCCTACGCAAGCCAATCGAGCAGTAAATATGCATTATATAGTGTGGATATTGATACGGGCGACTTGACAATGATCGCGGAACTGTCAGAGAATGTAACAGAAATCGCTGTATCACGAGACGGAAAAATTTACGGCTTTTTGGCTCATACAATCAATGAAATTGATAAGACTACCGGTGAAGTTACGAGACTGTTCTACTTTCAGGCGCCGGATGGATACAGTAAGATACCTTGGAAGGCTGTCTGCGATTTTCAGACGGGCTTGCTCTACGTACTCTATGAATCCAGAACCTATTCACAGGGCAATATCAATCATAATTTATACGAAATAAATGTGGATGAGCATACGGCGAGGTCCTGCGGTTACGTTACCGTCGCACCTACCGGAGTTGATGACATATACATTAAAAACGATATTGAACTCCCTCCGAGAGAAAAAACAAAGTTTACCGTAACTTTTGCTGACAGCATGGATGGTTCCGTGATCGGCACGGCTCAATACGAGGTCGGCACAACACTCGATGAAGCAACCTTTCTCACTCCGCCCGAACATGAAGGCTACGCTTTTACCTGCTGGGAATACGATGAGAACTACGACGGTGAGTACCTTCTCTACGACGTTACGGTTACAGCTTACTACCATGAAGTGGAAGCTCCTGCAACGATAATCGTAAATAACTGCTATGAAGTAGGCAGCCGTTCGTATGCTGATTGGGTTACGCGCGGGTGTCAGATGCTCATTGATGCAGACGCCACTGCCTACGGTACAATTATTCCCGAGCAGAGGACATGGCCTGTAACGGTTATTGAAGAACCCGAGACCTTCTATGACTACTTCGAATACAGGCTGCCGGAGGGCGCAAGTGCGGAGTTTTCATCCCACTCATCAATGTATTGCAAAAAACAGCTTATCAACATTCCGGCTGGTACATATGACTGGTGTTTTATCGCTCCGACGAAGGCTGACGAGGGCGTTGACTATCTGTTCATGAGCGATGCCGGAGATATTCCTGCCTGCTACGATAACTATACTTTTGAAGCCGGATTCACGTACGAGTTTAATGTAACACACTATAATCCAACCGATGTTTCAACACGTGTCTCCAAGGTGGAATTGACGGTAACACGCGGAAATACCGAACCTGTATATACCGAACGCATTGAACTCGTCGGGCAAGAGGTTGTCGTTTACGGAAAGCGAATGATACAATATGAAATTTACGTCTATCCCGAGAATGCCTTCGACAAGCAGGTATACATTACATCAGCCGATGAGACGATCGCTTTCCCGGGAACCGACATTCTTGGTGATGACAGTGTATATGTTCCGGATGGAGCTCACGGCGAATATTGCTATGCTTACGGAGTAAGTACGGGCAGCACCGTTTTTTCGGTGAATTCGAGCGACGGACACTCTCAAACCGAATTCGTTGTTCGCGTTCCGGAGGTTATGCCTGTTGCCAATATTCGGGCTTTCCGGGCAGGTAAATGGATTGATTTGTTCGATGATAACGTTTTTGAGTATACGACCATCAGGAAAGAGGATAGCACCTATTCCATAACAGCAGCCACCTATGCAGGGGGTAAACTCTTTTGCTTTGAAAACAGAAGCGACAGCAATCGGTTTGCTATTAAAGATGCCGAGACGCTTGAAACGCTGTATACAGGTGCGATGATGGATAGGATTGTAACCGCAATGGCGTATAATTATGCAAATGGTAAGCTGTACGCTCTTGCGGTTAATGATGAGCCGGGAACCAATAATTCACTTTACGAAGTTTCATTGCCGCTCGGCACTTTAACAGAAATAGCTCCGATACAGGCGTTCGATGCAGACGGCAATCCAGTTTTTCTAAACGAGTTCTGCATTGATAAAAACGGAAATGCCTACGGCGTTAATAAGTCATATTCAGAGCCCTATCTGCAAAGCATTGACCTAACAACCGGGGTGTGCACAATAATCGGCGGCACGGGAATGAAGTCATATGCGGGTTTCTTCGATTCTAATATTCTCCCCTGCGGGTATATGGCTTTTGATAATGAAAATGGGACAATCGTTCACTACGATGGTCTTAACGGATGGGGGAACTTTAAGCCGGAAACAGGTGAATATATTCACAACAGGCCTTTCGGGTCCGCAACTATTTACTGCATTTACGTGCGAGACAGTGAACCTGAAATTGAGATACCACCGGCTCCGGATTTCAAAATCACATTTGTTGACGATTCGACGGGGGAGATTTTTGAAGAGCGGACGGTGCAGGGCGGAAACTATATAGATATGGAGAGCTTTCCGACTCCGCCTGAGCATGACGGTCTTGTTTTCGGGGCATGGGACTTTTTTGATACAGATAAAATGATAACCTCGGATATTATGATTCGGACACTTTATTCAGACCCCGGCGTTCAAACCGCAGTTGTCAGGTTGACAGATGAGAGCGGCGGACTGTATCAGAATCCCAATGGAGCTGACGAGACTGAAGAGAGTGGGTGGATGGCAACATGCGTTGGTTGGCATATGGTATTCGATGCAGATGCGAATTCATGCGGATATGACCAGAGCTTTCCCTTCAGCATGAACGGAGGCGAATTGCGTTCATCAGCTTCAGAATTATACTCATCAATCGAGTATTCGATCCCACGATACGCAGAAGCACCTGTAAATGCATCGCTGTCTCAATATAACTATGTTGAGTCTGTATCAGGTGAAACGAAGTCGGTTCGCATACCGGCAGGAACATATGATTGGTGTATTTTGTCACTGATTACGTATTCTTATAGCAGATTTATCGCTTCGAACTATGGAAATATATCAGGATGCTATGACGATTTTGAGTTTGCGGCGGGCTATTTGTACGAATTCAGAATCTATCGCAAGAGTTATTGCCATGCGGTTGATTTAACGATAACCAAGATTGAGAAAGGAACAACGCAGGACGCAGGCGTATGTGTTCTTCTCGGAGAAATAGCGGGCAGTCCCGGTGAGGAAATCGAAACCGAAGTCGTTATTGAGGGCGACTATGAAGCAAACAGCTTCGACATGACACTTGAATACGATGCAAGCGACATAGAAGTTCTTGAGATAACGCCGGGTCAGGTGATTCAGGAAATTGTTGAAAACGGCGGAGAATTTGATCTTCAGCAGTCTTCGCCCGGCGGTATCGGCGGCGGGGGCGGCTCGGGCAGTCCGGACGCAAGCACGGGCACGATAGACGCAAAAGCGGAGTCCGGCGGAATGGCGTTCGGCGGAAACGGCCAAATCATGAAGATGAAGGTCAAGATTCCCGAAGACGCCGAAGCCGGTGAAAAGGATATGGATATGACGGTCAACGACCTGTCGAAGAACAACAGCGACGGCACGGCAGAACAGGTTCCGCATTATGACGTGACAGGAAATTCCGCCACGGGCAGCATAGGCGGAGGCGGTTCGGGCGGTTCCGGCGGCGGTTCCGGCGGAATCGGCGGCGGAGGAGGCGGCGGTGTCGTAACGGATCCCACGACTCCCATACCCACGGGAGAGCCTACGCCGACGGGAGAGCCTGTGCCCACTCCGACCCCCAACCCGAACGCAAGCTTCTTTGTAACCTTTGTCGATTGGGACGGACGGACAATTGCAATTAAAACCGCAAAGTACGGCGAAGCAGCGACTCCTCCGCCCGATCCGGAGAGGGAGAACTTTATCTTTGTCGGTTGGGAAGGTGACTTCTCATGCGTTACGGCAAATACGGCCGTTCTCGCAAAGTACGGCCCGATTCCCAATTCCGGCGATGCCAGCGGAGACGGCGCGGTCAACGCTGTTGATGCCCTTGTTGCTATGCGGTACGTTATCGGAGTTTCAACCGAGAGCCTTACGCCCGAACAGATCGCCGCCGCAGACTTCAACGGGGATGGCGCAGTGAATGCCGTCGATACCCTGCTCATCATGAGATTCTCGCTGGGATTGATCGAAGCCGTCGTGAAGGAGCCCGTGCAAGACGCCTGAAAATTCAATCCGTACGGGCAGAAAAACCGAACAACGTAATTAATTAACCTATACCGGGCGGTTTTACGCCGCCCGATATAAATAAAAAATAAGGAGACGAAAATGAAAAAACTCTTCGCAATGCTGCTCAGTGTCGCTATCATTCTGAGCATAATCACGATCCCTGCATATGCGGAAACCGGATCGCCGACCGATAACGACGTTGTTTTCAGTGTTGAAAACGTCACGGCAGCTCCCGGCACAGATGTGTCGGTAGCGTTTAATATCGAAGGCGAGTATGAATCTCACGCTCTCACGGCATTCGTGAGGTATGACACAAATATGCTTTCCGTCGTCGGTAACGGTATTGTTCAGGGGAACATCTGGCAAAACATGATCGCTGGCGGCGGTACGATTGTCGCTGATGCCGTCACGCGTCCGGGACAGGTTCCCTTCATGGCAATCATGCCGACCAATCCGTTCAGCGGAAGCGGAACCATATTTACAATGAATTTTCATGTAAATGAATCCGTAGAGCTCGGCACTGTGATTCCTCTTGAACTTGAAATAAGGGAATTCTACTATATGCCCGTGCAGCAAACTTCTCCTACCCTCATTCCGTTCACATCCGACAACGGTTCAATTACCGCTCAGGTTTACCACTCGGTCACCTTTGTTGACTGCGACGGCACTGTTCTTTCCGCTCAGAGTGTTGCCCACGGTTCCGCCGCAATTGCGCCGACAGCCCCCGAACGCGAGGGTTATGCCTTCATCGGATGGGATAAGGACTTCTCAAACGTTACGGAAGACATGACCGTTACCGCTCAATACTCGGCCAACAGCTATTCGATTACCTACACCATCAACGGTGAGGAATACACCGCTCAGACCTATGAATTCGGAGCAGAGGTTTCCGCACCCGAATACACCGTTCCCGAAGGACACACCTTCTCAGGTTGGAACATTCCGGAAACCATGCCTGCCGAGAACCTTGTTCTTGATGCGGCACTGACTGTAAACGAATACACCGTTACTTACAATATCAATGGTGAGATTTACGCAATACAGGTTTATGCTTACGGGGAAGAAGTCTTTGCTCCCGCATATGACGTTCCTGACCATTTCACTTTCTCGGGCTGGGATACTCCCGCCACCATGCCGGCGGAGAACATCGTGCTCGATGCGACACTCGTTGAAGATGGAAAGTATACGGTATCATTCATGGTCGATGGTGAGACGTATTTCACGTTTACGGGATATGAAGGTGATGCTATCACTGTTCCTGAAAATCCGGAAAAGCTCGGGTATACCTTTGACGCTTGGGACGGAATGCCCGAAGACGGTGTTCTTCCTGCTGCAAATATAACCGTCACTGCTGTTTGGAGCGTTAATACCTACACGATAACCTATACGGTCAACGGCAAAGGGTACAGCATCCAAACATATGAATACGGTGCAGCGATTATAACTCCCGCGTATGATGTACCCGAAGGATACACATTCTCGGGATGGGATGTTCCCGAAACAATGCCTGCCGAAGATCTGGTTGTTGACGCAACATGCACGATCAACGTGTATGAAGTTACCCTGATTGACGGCTTGAACGGAGATCCCATTGCTGTTCTTTATGTCGAACATGGACAGGATGCGATACTTCCCGATGCGCCCGAACACGCCGGCTATATCTTTGACCGCTGGGACGGCGATCCCACCAATGTTACGGAAGACCGAACCATTACGGCGTGCTATTGGCTGATCGGCGATGTGAACCACGATGGTGAAATCACAACATATGATGCTTTGCTGATTATGAGATATGCACTCGGGTTGGAAACCGAGGGCAACGAACTCATTATGGACTTTGACGGAAACGGATGCGTTGACTCACTCGATGCGCTTCTTGTGCTTCGCAGGAGCATTGGCGCAGCATAACCGTATCTGCAAGCACGGTCGTTCGGAGCCGAAAGACAGCGGAAACTGATGCTTCAGCCCCGAAAAAAAGTTTGCTGCAACAGTCCTGAAAATCAAGGGTTGCTGCATCAGGCCCAAAAATAAAACCGGGCAGCTCAAGAAGGGTTGCCCGGTTTTTTGCTTTCGTGCATAATTAATCTGCACAAAAACCAACAGAAAACGGGTTGCCCGAGCAGGTCTGTTTGCCGTACTCAAAAATCACGCTTTCTGCATGAGTCCGCTTCGCTTGAACCGGGAAAAACAATGTTAGGCTTTCCCCGGGGGCCGTCTACGGAAGGTATGACCGATTATCCATTTAAGACGGTTATCCGCATGGTGATGACAATCATCAAAGACAGCGATAGCAAAGAAGAAATACTGAAAAAGCCGGAAGCCCTATTGAATAAAGTAAGTAAGGCAACCAGCTACAGCACACGAACGGGGCGGAACTTGCCGCCGCACTTTCGTGCCTACATTGCATCATGTCTTGCCCCGTAAATCAAGAGAGGACGTGATTATTATCGGCGAGAAAAAAATGGGGCGGCCCACAGAAAACCCGCGCACCGAGAAAATCGGCTTTCGACTGTCGAAACAGGAGATCAAAGATATCGAAAAGTGCGCGGCCGCTATGGGAACGCAGCGCGTGAATGCTGTAACCGAGGGTATTCGATTGCTGAAAAAAGAATTGGGCTTGGAGTAAGCCAAAGAAAAGCGGCTGTTGCTTGATGCAACAGCCGTGAACTTTATCTCTCAAACACCAACCCGAACGTTTCTTTGATGAAAAACACCTGCGGTTCGTATTTGAGCTGCATTGGTGGAGGCGAGGGGAGTCGAACCCCTGTCCGAAAACCTGTTTACAAGACTTTCTACGAGCGTAGTCGATATTTTGACATTCCCTCTGCCGCACTCCTACCGACAGGATTACGGT
>ERZ791830.674-NODE-674-length-30628-cov-4.050698_pt1 | contig 30628 bp, 23 predicted proteins | sample MGYA00509945_ERZ791830 | MGnify/ENA primary metagenome ERZ791830 (study PRJEB30046, sample SAMN00792021) | human gut metagenome | study: EMG produced TPA metagenomics assembly of the A metagenome-wide association study of gut microbiota in type 2...
TCGTTCAACTATCAATGCAAAAGAAACTATCGAAATCGACGGTGTTACTTATCCATTGGTAAAAGTCGAAATTTCTAACACTTCTCACCCGTTCTACACTGGTAAATCTAAACTGGTGGATACAGCAGGACGTGTTGATAAGTTCATGAGCCGTTACGGTAACCGCAACAAAAAATAATTGTAGATTGACAAAGTTCAATTAACAATTCAAAATGAATTTATAAAAAAGGCAGCGAACAGACTCGTTGCCTTTTTTATTTTGTCAAAGATTATTTTTACATTTGCAAGCATGATTGAAAAGAGTACAACAACAACTTGTTTTCAATAGCAATTATCAATTGTCAATTAATAAATACCATGGCAAAAACAAAAGAAGAATTACTGAACATTCTCGACCAGTTCACACTGGCAGAAAAAGTTGTTTCCGCTGAACCTTTCGGAAACGGACACATTAACGACACGCTGAAAGTAACAAACGAAAAAGGCGAGATCAAATACGTATTACAACGTATCAACCATCTGATTTTTACTAATGTAGATATGTTACAGAACAATATCAATATTGTAACGAATCATATCCGCAAAAAACTGGAAGCTAAAGGCGAAAGCGATATCGACCGCAAAGTGTTGACTTTCCTTCCGACTAAAGATGGTAAACCATATTATTTCGATGGCGACAGCTATTGGCGTGTATGCTTGTTCATCCCCAACAGCAAAAGCTACGAAGAAGTAACTCCGGAACTCTCATACGAAGCCGGTAAGGCTTTCGGTGATTTCCAGTCTATGCTGGCAGACCTGCCCGAAGGTTCACTGGGAGAAACAATTCCTAACTTCCACAATATGGAATTCCGTCTGGAACAATTCCATGATGCAGTAAAGGCTAACGCTGCCGGACGCCTGGAAGAAGTAAAAGACTTGATAGAAGAAATCGAAAAACGTGCCGAAGCAATGTGCATTCAGGAACGTCTGTACCGTGAAGGCAAGTTGCAGAAACGTACCAACCATTGCGACACGAAGGTTAATAACATGATGTTCGATGCCGATACCGACAAGGTACTTTGCGTAATCGACCTGGATACGGTAATGCCGGGATTCGTATTGTCCGATATCGGTGACTTTATCCGTACAGGTGCCAATACAGGTGCCGAAGATGATGAAAACCTGGACAATGTAAATGTAAACATGGATATCTTTAAGGCTTATACCCGTGGTTACATGGAAACAGCCAAGGCATTCCTTTCTCCGCTCGAAATCAGCCTGCTTCCTTATGGTGGCCGCCTGCTGACTTACATGCAGACCGTACGCTTCCTGACAGACTATATCAACGGTGATACATATTATAAGATCCACAGCCCGAAACATAATCTGATCCGTACAAAAGCCCAGTTCAAACTACTGCAAAGCCTGGAAGAACATGCGGAAGAAATGGATAACTTCATGAAGGAATGGCTGTAAACAGTCGTATATTCAAATAATTTATAAATTAAGAGGTACTTCTTAATCGGTTTATACCAAGTGTAAATCAAGATTGGATGTACCTCTTTACTATTTAGACCAACCTCTATATTTTTAATGTATAAACAACCATTTACCCGAGCAACCAATAAAAGAGAAAAATAAAGAAATAAAATCACCAAATCAGAATATAATCCATCTATAAGAGTATATTATCTATTGATTTTTTATCGAGAACACGATTCCTTTGCATCATAATTTCACATATTATTAAATACTCATGAAAAAGTACTTATCAGTCCTATTTATCTTTTTATCTCTAATGGCCTGTCGTCAGGTTGATGACAAACAATCCCTGCAAGGGAAATGGCTATTTGCCCTCGATCCTAATGACATCGGATTAACAGAACAATGGTATAACAAATCTTTAAACGACACAATTCATCTGCCCGGTTCATTACAGGAACAAGGATATGGCGACAATGTCGGAATAGAAACACCCTGGACCGGACAAATCGTCGACAGATCATGGTATGACGCTCCCCAATATGAGAAATTCCGTCAGCCGGGAAATATCAAAGTTCCTTTCTGGCTGAACCCGGACAAGCATTATGTAGGAGTTGCATGGTATCAGAAGGAAGTAGAGATACCCGCTTCATGGAACGGCCGCCCGATAGAACTCGAACTGGAACGCACGCACTGGGAAACAACGCTCTTTCTGGATGGCATGGAAATGGGGAAACACGAATCACTGTCCACTCCGTACAGACACACTTTTAATGAATTGTCCCCCGGAAAACACACGTTAACTCTCCGCGTAGATAACCGGGTAAATATAGAAGTGGGCACAAACGCACACAGTGTATCCGACCATACCCAATCGAACTGGAATGGTGTCATCGGGACAATCAGCCTGACAGCCAAACCGTCCCTCTACATAGACGATATACAGATTTACCCGAATATCACAAACAAAACGATCAAAGCTATAGTCTCGTTGGACGGAACAATCGGAACGAACGGTTCTTCCCTACTTCTTCAGATAGAGAAGAAAAATGGAAGTATCGTTGGCAAACCTTACAAAATAGAGATCACTTCTGGTTCCGGTATGATACAGGAGGCCACTCTAGCAATGGGTGATGACGCTCAGCTCTGGTCTGAACACACTCCGAACCTTTACACTTTACATGCAGTTATCAAAAACGGCGAAAATAAAGAAGAACAATGCCGCACATTCGGTCTCCGGGAGTTTAAGGCGAACGGTACGCGTTTCGAAATAAACGGACAACCAGTATTCCTTCGCGGGACTCTGGAATGTTGTATATTCCCACTAACAGGCTATCCGGCAATGGACAATACTTACTGGGCAAAAATATATAACCAATGCAAAGCACACGGTCTAAATCATGTCCGTTTCCATTCCTGGTGTCCACCGGAAGCAGCTTTCGCAGTAGCAGACAGCATGGGTATTTACCTACAAGTCGAATGCGCAGGCTGGGCAACAGTTGGCGACGGAGGTTACTCCGACCAATGGTTCCGTGACGAAAGCGACCGCATCCTGAAAGAGTACGGTAATCATCCTTCTTTCTGTATGATGGCTTACGGTAACGAGCCGGGAGGAGCCAATCAGGCTACATATTTGTCAGGCCTGATAGATTATTGGAAATCAAAAGACCTCCGCCGCGTCTATACAAGTGCCGGTGGCTGGCCTTATGTTGAAAACGCCGACTATTGGGATCCTATGGAACCACGCATCCAACGTTGGGGAGAAGGTATGAACAGTATCATCAACGCACAACAACCCCGTACTGACTTTGACTTTGCCGACATTATCCGGAAAAATATGCCGACTGTCAGCCACGAAGTCGGACAGTGGTGTGTCTATCCGAATTTCAAAGAAATAGAAAAATACACAGGAGTACTGAAAGCTAAAAACTTCGAGATATTTCAGGAAACCTTGAAAGAACATCACATGGCTGACTTAGCAGACGATTTCCTGTTTGCATCAGGACGCCTGCAAACACTTTGCTACAAAGCAGACATTGAAGGGGCTCTCCGTACGCCCGGTTTTGCCGGCTTCCAATTACTCGACCTGCATGATTTTCCGGGACAAGGAACAGCCCTTGTCGGCGTTCTTGATCCCTTCTGGGAAGAAAAAGGTTATGTAACACCGGAAGAGTATAGTACTTTCTGTAACAAAACAGTTCCTCTTGTCCGTTTCCCGAAAATGGTCTGGCTGAACAACGAGACATTGAACGTTCCCCTCGAAGTGGCACATTTCGGAGAAAAACCGTTACAGGCAGCCAATATCACCTGGGAGATCAGCAACCAGGCAGGAGAAAAGATTGCACAGGGCAACTTCGTGAAAGACCTGCCCGTAACCAATTGCATTCCTGCCGGAAACATCGAATATCCATTCTCCGGCATAGAAAAACCGACGCAATTGGTTGTCAGTGCGGAAGTGAAAGAAACCGGCAGTAAAAACCAATGGAATATCTGGGTATATCCGGCAAAACAAGAAACGGTAGATAAACAACCTTATATCACTTCGACATTGGATAACCAAGCCATGGCACAACTGGAAAAAGGAGAAAACGTCCTGCTCCTGTTGTCACCCGGAAGCATCCTGCCGGAAAAGGGAGGAAATATCAGTGTCGGCTTCTCCTCTATTTTCTGGAACACGGCTTGGACCAACAAACAACCGCCTCATACGCTCGGTATCCTCTGTGATCCCAAACACCCGGCACTGGCAGCTTTCCCCACAGAGAAATATAGCGATTATCAATGGTGGGACCTGGTAAGCCATTGCAATGCGATGGTACTGGACGACTTCCCAGCAGATTACCGCCCGGTTGTACATCTGATCGACGACTGGTTCACAAACCGGAAGTTGGGAATCCTGTTGGAAGGTAAAGTCGGTAACGGCAAACTGATGGTATGCAGTGCCGATCTGCAAACGGAATTGGATAAACGTCCGGCTGCCCGCCAGTTCAGGCAAAGCATCTTGCAATATATGGCATCCGACCGCTTCAATCCGTCTGTATCACTTGATCCGACACTAATCAAATCATTATACAAATAATTTAAAACAAACATGAAACGACTCTCTGTAATTGGCAGACTAGTGCTGCTTTTTGCCTTCGCGCTGGTTTTTCAGGCCAGGGCCCAGCATGTAAATCTGAAAACCCGTTCCACCCAGATAGGGATAAACAATGAAGGTTACTTTTCTTCTATCCTGGTAGAAGGCAAGGATATTCTCCATACGGGTAAATATCCGCTCGTAACGGCCTGCACGGACAACAAACTCATAACACCGTCCAAAATGAGCGCCAACGGAAACCAACTTAAACTAACGATGTCCGACGGCGGCACAATCACACTGAAACATAAGGAAAGCGATGTCTGCATCACATTGGAGGTAGCAAATATCCCGGAAAAATACGACGTATTACTGTTCGGCCCGTTAGCTGTTACGATCAATGAAGTTGTTGGAGACGTGGTCGGTGTCGCACAGGGTAACGGCGTTGCTTTCGGTATACAAGCGCTGAACATTAAAACGAATGCCGGTATCCCTGAGGAATACGGGCAATTGATTACCAGCACATACGGTTATAAAGGAAAATCTGCTGAACTGTCGGTAGCCAGCATCCCGGACTTCAAACTGGCAGCCGCCGATATTTCTGACGGGACGGTATTCCATTTCTCCGCCCGCAGAAGAAACAAACAGGAATATCGCAAAGTACAGCAAATACAGAAATCACTGGTCCTTCCGGTCGAAGGGGAAGACGGACTGATAAAAGGTTCAAAAATCGCTCTCTTCGGCTGTAAGAATACAGATGCTTTAGCCCGTATCGGCGAGATTGAAATCGAGCAGGGACTTCCCCACCCGATGTTCGACGGCGAATGGGGGAAAACAGCTCGCGCAGCCATGAAATCTTATCTGATCTCTGATTTCTCGGAAGACAATTTTGATATGATCCTGGACAAGGCTAAGATTGCCGGTTTCGAATACGTTTACCATAGCGGCCCGTTCCTGGACTGGGGACATTTCAACTGGGACCCCAAATTCACCAAAGGCGGGGATGAAGGCGTAAAGAAGATGGTAGACAAGGCAAAGGCACAGGGTATCGCTGTCGGTGTCCATACTCTCAGTAACTTCACGACTACAAACGACGCCTATGTAACACCGGTTCCTTCCGACCACTTGCTGAAACAAGGCATACTCACCCTGACAGCCGATCTGAACAAAGACCAGACCGACATTACAATCAAAAAGTCAGACCTGTTCTCCATGCCGATGACGCTCAACACCCTTCAGATCGACAAAGAGCTGATTACTTACGGCACAACAGAAGAGCAGGGAGAAAACATCCTGCTGAAAAACTGTAAAAGAGGTGCCTGGGGAACAACAGCCGCCAGCCATTCACAGAAAACACCGCTGTACAAACTCTGGGACTACCCTTACAAAACCCTCTTCCCTGATCTGGTCCTGCAAGATAAATACGCTGACCGCCTGGCTGAGATAATGAATAAAACAGGTATCCGCCAGATATCCTTCGACGGTCTGGAAGGATGTTCCTACACCGGTCAGGACGAATATGCAAACAACCGTTTCGTCTATCGCTTCTACAACCAGCTCGACCAGAATGTGCTTAACGATGCCAGCCGCCTCAGCCATAACTTATGGCACATCCATACTCGTATGAACTGGGGTGAACCCTGGGGCGAAGCGATGCGTACCGGCCAGGTGGAAAACCGTATCAAAAACCAGGCATTCTTCCACCGCAACCTGTTCCCACGTATGCTGGGTTGGTTCCTGATCCGTCTGGCCGACCGTAATTTCGAATGTTCTTCCCTCGAAGACCTGGAATGGGCATTATCCGAATCAGCTGGTTTCGATGCCGGTTATGCGATGACAATCAACAGTAACACCTTGCGCCGTCACGGACAAATCGATAAATTACTGGAAGCGATCAAAAACTGGGATAAGCTGCGCGAAGCAGAAGCATTCACGGACGAGCAGAAAGCCCGTCTGAGAGATCCGCAAACAGAATGGCACCTGGAAAAAACAGACGAACAGAACTACAACCTGTATCCGCTCTATATATCCAAACATTTCCGTTGCAACCTGTCCGAAATGCAACCGGGACAACCGGGCGGTGCCGACTGGTCATGGAGCAGTCCCTACGAAAGCACATATGCCATCCGCCTGAAAGTAGATGGAGACGGAACCATCAAAGACCCGTCATTCACCACGCCTCAGGGGGTGATTAAGTTCCCCTGCGAGATTTCAGATCGCCAGTATCTGCTTTACACATTCGACGGTAAGGCCGTAGTAACCGATAAGAACTATAATGTAATCAGCGAAGTGCAGCCCCAGGGAAAAGCCGTACTTCCCGCAGGCTCATCAGCCGTAGCCTTCTCCTGTGAGCAGACCAGTGAAGACGCTCCCGAAGTAATCATCCGTTACATTACCAAAGGAACTCCGGAAGTGATAAAACTGAAGAAGTAACAAATCCTCGGCCTGCCGGATAGCATCACAGGTATCTCCTTATTGAAGCATTTGTTTCAGTAGGGAGATATTTTTATTATATAGAATGATTATCCGACTTCAATTCATTGAATTGTTTTACACGATACTCTCTCGGGGAACAACGGACCATCTTTGAGAACAGGCGGGAAAACTGGGAAAGGTTGGTGATGCCTACTTTTTCCGCAATTTCGATAATCGACATATGGGAAGTAAGCAGTAAAGTCTGTGCCCGTTCGATTCGTTTCATCTGGATATATTCGCAGGGAGGCATGCCAATAATCCGTTTAAAGACTTTGGAAAAATGGTCGGGAGTAATACACATCAAATCAGCCAGAACCGAGACAGAGATACGCTTGTCCAGATGCTTATTTATATATTGTATAGCCACATCCAGTTTTTCATACAAGCTGTTCGCCTCCGGTGAAAGCAAACACTCTTCCGTTATAAAACGGGAAAACAGTTGCAGCAGGATACCGCTACTCTCTACCAGGTTGGAGAATGTCGAAACCGAAACCTCATCTTCCCGGGTATAAATATTCCTGTCGTTATCATAATGCTTCGGGTCGGACGTCGGCAACGACTTATACGGGTTCAGCGCCAAAAAACGTTCCATCAGGGAATAATCCATCGGAGTAGCCTCTATCTGCAAATCCATTTTCATCGGATTGCTGATACCTTTCCCTCCTTTCGTCTCATCGAAAAAACAGATATAATAATGCTCCATAAAGTCATCACATTCATAACTATGGAAAGCAAACTTGGGTATAAGGAAAAGTTGTCCGGGCAATAGTTCGTATCCCTTCTGATTAATATAGACTTTTCCTTTCCCTTTCGTAATCAGGTAAAGCCGGTAAAACGGACTGATAACATCCTGATAATTCCACCAGGTTTCAACCCGGGAATAGTCAGCATAAAGTAAGGGTAACGACAGGTCGTAAGGAGAATAAGAGACAAGCATATCAGACATTTATTAGTTAACCGGTGTAAATGTAGGAATAATATTTAAATGTACAATATCGGATTATGCAAAGTATTCATCTTATTTTGTCAAAGATTATAGCCGGATAGCCTTTACTTTTGTAATTACTAAACTTCATCTTATCACATAATTCTAATTACGCTATGAAACGGCTTATAACAGCATTACTTATCGTGTCCGGACTATATAGTCCGTTCCTCCTTTCGGCGCAGGACTCCTGGCAAAGCCTGATTAACAGGCTTACCTATTACTCACCGGAAAAATACAAATCGGCAATAGATAACCTGAAAAAGAAATATCCTGACAGTTACCACCCCGATAAAGATTGGGAGAAAGCGCTCAGCGAACTGAAAACCGATAAGGAAACACTTATCAGCGGTTTGAAAGCCAAGGACCCCAAAGCGGAAAAACAGGCAAAGAAACTGTTGAAACAACTGGATGCCGCCCTGCTGGCCAATCCTTTGCTGGCGGACAAACAGGTGGTAGCTATCCGCCGGACGCTGGGCGATAAGGCCCGTACAGCCATGAGCGGGCAACTGGGCATCGCCCCTTCCAATTTCCAGAATAATTCGGAGATTGGAAATCCGAAAGCAGGCTGGACCAACGAGTTTGTTTCATTAACCGTCAACCCTGATAAAATAAAACAATCTCTCCTGTACAAACCGGAAGACGGAAAAATCATCACCGATCCGGAACCACACTTCGACGGGAAAAAACTTATGTTTTCTTCCATTGGTACCTCCGACCGCTGGCATCTGTTCGAACTCGACCTGACCACAGGTAAAGCCCATCAACTAACCCCGGATACATATAAAGATTTCGACAGCTTCGACGGATGTTATACACCGGACGGACGATACATCTTCTGTTCGACAGGTACCTTCCTCGGACTGCCTTGTACAGATGGAGGAAATAAAATGTGCGGATTATTCCTGTATGATCCAAAAACAAAACAAACCCGTCAGTTGACATACGACCAGGACAGCAATTGGGGACCGGTCATGATGGACAACGGTACTGTGCTCTACCAGCGTTGGGAGTATGCCGACCTGCCCCATTCCAATTCGCGCCTGCTGTTTACCATGAATCCGGACGGCACCACACAATCGGCTTTCTATGGTTCCAACTCCTACTTCCCGACTTCATTCTTCAATGCTCGCCCCATACCGGGACGACCATCAGCCGTGGTTGGCATAGCCTCCGGTCATCACAGCGTTTCGCGCAGCGGACGCATGCTGATCATTGATACCAATAAAGGCCGCCACGAAGCGGACGGAGTCGTTGCCGAAATCCCGTATGCCGGCAGAAAAGTGGAAGCTGTCGTTCGCGACCGCCTGCCCGACGGTATATGGCCGCAGTTTCTGCAACCGTATCCATTGAACGATACATACTATTTGGTTTCCATGAAGGAAAACCCGGAAAGCTTGTGGGGACTTTATCTGGTCGACACGTTCGATAACCGTACTCTGATTGCCGAAGAAGAAAACGTTGCCTATCTTGAACCGATACTAATGGAGAGTCGTAAATCACCGAATGTAATCCCCGACCGTATCAATCTGGCATCTTCAACTTCCACTGTTTTTCTGCAAGATATTTATGAAGGTGAAGGACTAAAAGGTATTCCACGTGGTACAGTAAAGAAACTACGCATCGGCTCTTTCAGCTTCAGCCCATGGGGTCAGGGCGGATTGCTGGGCACCATCGGTATGGACGGACCGTGGGACATCAAGCGAATCCTGGGCGAAGTGGATGTTGAAGAAGACGGCTCGGCCATGTTCACAATCCCTGCCAATACGGCCGTATTCGTACAACCGCTGGATGCAGAGGGAAAAGCATTACAGGTTATGAGAAGCTGGTTTACCGGAATGCCGGGCGAAACGGTCTCTTGTATCGGTTGCCATGAAGAAAAATCGACAATAGCCATTCCGAAGCGGACAAAAGCATCCCTGCAAAAACCGCAGGCCATCAAAGAATGGTACGGAAAAAAGAGAGGATTCAGCTACCGTCACGAAGTACAACCCGTTTTGGATAAATATTGTATCTCCTGCCACAATCAGGACAAACCCAGAAAGCCGTACCTGAAAGGAGACAAATGGATTAATGACTGGACTTCAAACATATCGGGAAGAGCCTGGAAAAACGGCGGACATTTTACACTTTCGTATGCCAACCTGCACCGTTACGTACGTCGGCCGGGTATTGAGAGCGATATGCACATGCTGGTTCCGATGGACGTACATGCCGATCAGACCGAACTGATGCAGATTCTCCAGAAAGGGCATTACGGCGTTAAACTGGATAAAGAGTCTATGGAGAAGCTAGCCTGCTGGATAGACTTCAATGCACCTTTCCACGGACGCCGTTCTGACATTCCGAAGTTTGAAGATGCAGAAAAGAGTAATGAACTTCGGGAACTATACCGCGAAATGTTCGGGGCCCCGGAATCGACAGCCGAATGGTTGCCGGAAATCCCGCAGAATATAGAACCTGTCAGATTTGAAAAGGAACAGAAACCGTTAGGCGATACCCTGCTGGCTAAATGGCCTCTTTATGACCCGACCGAAAAATCATACGCACAATGGGACAACACGCAATGGAAACAATTGGCATTAGGTAACTTTCAGAAAAGCATCCCGTTGGATAACGGTATTACTTTGGAATTGGTGAAAATCCCGGCAGGTTCCTTCATCATGGGTAGCGACCGGCATCCGGACGAATTGCCCCAAACAATCGTACAGGTAGACAAACCTTTCTGGATGGGACGTTTTGAAATCACGAACGCACAGTTCAGAGCCTATAACCCGGCACACGATAGTCGCGACGAACACCGCCACGGCTACCAGTTCGGACGCAAAGGCTATTCCATGAACCATCCCGACCAGCCTGCCGTACGCATCTCCTGGCAGGAAGCGATGGAGTATTGCAAATGGTTATCCGAAAAGACAGGCATGAAGTTCTCGCTTCCTACCGAAGCGCAATGGGAATGGGCTTGCCGTGCCGGAAGCGATACACCTTTCTGGTATGGTGATATGTCGACCGATTTCTCACGCTATGCCAACCTGGGAGACATCAAGCTGAAAGAGTTCGCCGCCTGCACCGCTTATAAATTCTACGAAAGCGCCATGGTGATAGAGAATCCCAATAAATACGACGACTGGATTCCGCGCGACACGACTTACAACGACGGAGGTTTCATCTCCGAACCGGTAGGACGTTACGTCCGCAACCCATGGGACTTGTTCGATATGCACGGAAATGTATGGGAATGGACTTTGTCTTCCTATCTGCCTTATCCGTACAATGAAAATGACGGCCGAAACGAGTTGTCTTCGGAAAATGGCAAACGGGTTGTACGCGGAGGTTCCTGGTACGACCGTCCTTACCGTTCGACATCTTCTTTCCGCCTGCCGTACCGTGAATATCAGAAAGTATATAATGTAGGATTCCGTGTAGTAATGACTGAAGAATGATAGAACGCTATTTTAAATATCTGTTTTGCATTGTAGTAGTAATTAGCACTTGTTGCTCGTGCAGCAATACCAGAGAAAAGTTGCTTGTTTCCGGCTGTGGCTGGAAACAGGTAGCAATTCTCGACAAAAAAACAGGAGAGATAGAATGGAGCCACCCGCTTAACAAAGGGGAAGACTGCAACGATGTTGAAATAACCAGGGAAGGAAATATCCTGTATGCCTACACTTCCGGCGCCCGGATGATTACCCGTGATCAGCAGACAGTGTGGGACTTCAAAGCAAAGAAAGGGGAAGAATTATTCACTGCAACCCAGCTGTCTTCCGGCCATTACATGCTGGCAATCTGCGGCACCCCTTCCCGCATCATCGAACTCGACCCGCAAGGCCATCCTGTCGAAGAGATTAAGTTTGACACCAGCATCACAGGTGTGCACGACCAGTTCCGCCAGATTGTAAAGACACCGCAAAACACTTACCTGATACCACTGATGGGAAAAGGGGAAGTAGTTGAAATGACTAAAGAAAAGGAAATTATCAACAGGGTCGAATGCGGTGGCAACCCCTTCGCCATCCAGATACTGAAAAACGGAAACTGGCTGGTATCCTGCGGCGATGCGCATAATTTCGTGGAGATAGCCCCCGCCGGCAAACAGATTGTCAGAAAAGTCGGAAGCGACGACTTACAGAACATCTCTTTGTTGTTTGTTGCCGAACTGGTCCGGTATGACAACGGAAACACGCTGATAAGTAACTGGAACGGACATAGTAAAGATAAATCGCAACCACTACTGGTAGAAATAACTCCGGATAATACAGTTGTCTGGGCGCTTCCGCTACATCAGGACATTATCAATATCTCAGCCGTCTATTCATTCAGGGAATAAGACGGCTATTCCTTTTTTATTCTTCAATAAGCCATTGTCCGATATTACGTTCGGAGGCGTCGAACATAACGCCGACTTTTATCTGTTTACGGTTATCAGCCATATAGGGTATCAGGTATCCTTTATCATTGATTTGTTTTAAAGCCGCTTCAGCAGAACCATTCAGTTTAAATTCAAAAATATAGATAGAATCTTGTGTTTTAACTACAGCATCCGCACGCCCCCGGGCACTCCGGACTTCCGCATCACAAAACTGCCCCATCAGTTTAAATACCAGATAAAAAACAACTTGATAATGACGTTCAGTCTTATCATTCAACTCATACGGAAAATCAGCAAAGAATGCTTTCAAACGTGTCAGGAAAGAGTCCACATCGCCACTTTCCAACTCACGAACAAATTTACCGATATAAAAACCATTGTCTTCATCGCCGACAGATGTGTAAAACGGAGTTATGAAATCAAGAAAACCATATTTTACCTCATCATTGGGAAATCGCAAAGTATAAAGATGGAAACGCTCATCATAATCCTTTATCGTCAGATAACCGCTTTGATAAATCAATGGGATCGGATTATTTTCGGCTACCCTATATTCAGAGAAAGCAGACTCTTTCATCTCCACACCATCGATTAACGTCCGCAAATCGTATTCGCTCTGCTTTAATAATTCCACCAAAAATGTCGGTGTACCGGTTTGAAACCAGTAATTTCCAAACCGGCTAAAACTCAACGTATTCAATAAGCTAAACGGATTAAATACCCCTTCCGACCGTTCACTGAAATGATAGCCGTCATAAAGTTTGGTTAACTGTTCCAATACTTCTTCTTCCGATATATTATATCGCTCTTTTAGGGCATCTATTTCCGGTATAAAATCCCTCCTCAATTCCTCATGGGTAATCCCACATAATGTAGAATATTGGGGCAACATGCTAAGGTCTGTCAACTGATTCAAATCACTGAACACACTGACATGAGCAAACTTCGTTACCCCCGTCAGAAAAACAAACCGCAAATAACGGTCCGCACTTTTCAATACGCCATAAAACGCTTTCAGAGTCTTTAGGTATTCCGTTTGCAGCTTTTCATCATTAAATACCTGTAACAGAGGCTTATCATATTCATCTATCAAAACAACGACCTGACGCCCTGTCTTTTCGTAAGCACGTGTTATCACACCTATAAAACGGTCAGACAAACTATTCTCTCGCGTATCTTTACCCCAAGTATCTTCCCATCCGTTGATATGACGTTCCAGTATATATGTTAATGCTTCAATAGAAGTATATTTTTCTGCATTCAGATCCAGATGCAACACAGGATATTCCAGCCAATCCGTTTCCAGTTTCTCGATAGCCAGTCCTTTAAACAACTCTCTTTTCCCCTGAAAATAGGCTTCAATGGTAGATAACAACAGACTTTTACCGAAACGACGGGGACGGCTCAGGAAATAAGGCTTTCCCGTAGTTGCCATTTTATAAATCAAGGCTGTTTTATCAACATATAAAAAACCCTGGTTCCTTATATCTTCAAAACTCTGTATGCCTATCGGCAATTTTCTTACGGTTGCATTCATGATTTCATTATTTCTCATACAAATATAGGATATTATATCATAAAACCTATGAGTTGCTATTCCTTACTTATCTGATTTACTTACATCAGCATCAAAAACACAAATAACAGAAACATCTTCTTTCATAATACAATCCCTTCATTCATAACATTTACACAAAATGGAGTTTGGAAAGGGCGACGTCCCCAGAGCTACCGGCGACAGGGCTTTACGTATTCGTTCTATAATATGTGGACGCTTCATGCTCTTTGATTTTTATTTCCAAACAAAAATAAACAAAGTATCCGGAGATTCGAATAAAACAGAGGCATAAATTGTTCTTGCTCGCTTTTGCCGGATTGAAAATCCGAATACCCATGACCGACGGATAAAGACATCCGCCGGGTCGGGGGTTCATAAAGAGTTTCATCGCGTTCTAGACTTCTTCCAGTCTGTCGGAAACCATATACTTGTATCTATTCAATTGAAAGACCCAAAAATCAGGATCCCGAAGTAGATGTTGTCGGTATTGGCTCAATGCAACTAGCCATAATATCCATCAGTTTCGACAAGCCTTCGGTTTGTGGCTGCTGACCGGCAGTCACGTGTATTTGATACTTAGCCGTTTGATTTGTGCTACGGGTATTCTCACGTGAAGTAGCCACTTTACCTGATATACCCACGTTTACTCCAAACCACTTAGAAGAAACATTTGTCGAAACATCTGTGTCTACTTTATCTACTGAAGAATTAGTGTCTGTCACCTCCATTTGAAAATCTATATCCACACGATTGACAAGCAATGAAGGAATAGGAACAAGACCAATAAAAGGAGCTTCTACCGTTTGTTTTATCGGAGTATCTTTCACTACACCATCTTCTACTACAGGACGCGACAACGTAAATTTCAGTAAACGAGTAGTCTCACCGTCATCTTCATAGGCAATACGCTTATAAAAGTCCAATGCAATAGATGCCAGTTTTTCTTGTGCTTCCGCAGCTGCAAAGAGAGGTGCACCAATCAGTTCACGCATTGGCAGACCTTTAAATTTGTTTACAACTTCATCACCGTCATTTGCTCCCAGCTTATCCGACATGTCTGTATCTGATGCCACGACCGTATGCTTCTGTGTTTTTTGCAATGCAGCAAAGCCCAACTCCATGAGGTTATTTACTTCTTCCGGCATCACAAGATGCCCTTCATTGTCCACTGCGGCTTCCACATTGCGGTTACCGAACTTCAGAATAATTTTCTCTGGACGTTCTCCCTCTTGTACGGGAACTTTTTTCTTGTCATTGTCCATAATTGAAATGTTTAATAAGTTAACTAAATCAGTTTATTATACTCGTCCGTCAGGCGTGCTACCCCCTCTGGAATATCTTTTGCTTTGAAGCGGATGGTTACTTCCATCACATCATCAGTAGTCCTCACTCCATCCATTTCCATTTGCAAATCAGCATGGGTCATAACGTTGTTGTTTTCCAAACTATTAGGAATAGAATGATTAACCATCTCGCCAATTTTTGCCTTAAACTTGATTTCCACATTATCCATTTCCAAATGGCTATGAGGAACAAGCGACATAAGCGGGACCTTGATTTCCCGCTCGCCTACCTTTATCGTCTTGGATAGCGGCTCGCCACCATTACTCGTCCAAAACTTCGCTAGATTATCTACCTGCTGCACCTGCAACATCTCATGTGCACTGTTCACCGCATTTTGCAATCCTTTCAGAATATCGGCAAATGCATAAGTCCGTTTTTTCTTATCGAATAGGCCCATTGTTAATCGATTTATTTTACGTGTGCAATGATTATATTGTGATCGGAGGGAGAGGCACTTGACACATCGACATCCACTTGGATTGCCGGGTTACTATTATATACATAGTCAAGCGTACTGCCACTCTGCTGGGTCGCAACCCCTGGCAAACAATGAAAAAAAAGATTTTTCGGATGAGGTATATTTTGAGAGATGAAATCGAAATCCATATTAAAATCTCCCACTATAAACCATGGTAACTTTCTGGATTGTGTCCCCAGAAATTCTCTGAAGCAATTGAATTGAAGCAATGCCATAGGTTTATGACCGGAAATCAGATGCACATTACCCACCATACAGGTAGAAGTCACCAGCACAAGCATAGGACGAAAAGTCCCACGATAATGTTTTATGTAGGCACGTGTAACAGACTGGTTCGTATAGACGGCAAGACTGCAACGATTATTCCTTGTACCCCAAGCATGGAAATAGCACATATAACCTATTGCATGACCACTACTCGGTTTACAAACCTGAATATCAAAGGAAGGGGTTTCTACCTGTTCCGAGAAAGAAGGCAACGGCTCTGTAGCTTCCTGCACACAAATGAAGTCTACATGCAAGTTTCCCATCATTTGTTCCAAAAGGCTGGCTTTATCAGTATCATTGGCAAAAGACCCTCCCTGCATATTCCAACTAATTATATCCATATTCAAACCTGTAGATTCATTATCAGTAAGCATAACTACTTTTTTTATTGTTAATATTATTACCTTTACATTTTAAGCGGAGTTTGCTTTTTTGCGAGGCGTTGCCACCTACAAATACGCTCCATCCGCTTGCCGTCATCCATTCTGCCCCGCTGCCCATGGCATTGCAGTGGATCGATACCAGTATGGCTTGTTTCCCGGCTTCTGCGTATGCCTTGTTAGCACGCGCCACGCGTTCTGCCAGCGGGACATTCGTTTCTTCGGGCACGATGCGCTGGACATCGATGCCTGCGGCATGCAGCTTATCCATTACCCGCATGGCTATTTCGCGGGTGTAAGCGTATTCTCTTAATCGTCCGTCGGGGGAACGCTTGCCGGGAGTTTCCGCTCCGTGACCGTTATCTAATAATACTTTCATTACATTTCTGTTTTATTCAGTTTATACCATTCATTACTCTTTCTCTTTTACCGGATTGTCGATGGTGACTTTCTTCCACACGGTAGATTATACCGAATTGAAACTAATATCATTAGCCATCAAATTACAAATTCGTATAGACGAGATGCTGCCACTATCTTGCAGGGGTTCTTTTTCATTAAGGCCATTGATCTGTATAAGTAACCTCTGTGTTACTCGCTTCTGTTCCATCAAAGACACCGCCAAAAGTACACGTAGCACGGCTGTCCCAATCTCCCCGGCCTATTTTGTAGCCTGCATCAATTCCTTTCCCTCCAGTTCCAGAACCTGACCTTGTCCATCCATTCGTGTCAAAACTATTAAAATTATTAATAATTATTTTTCCACAAGCGACAGTGGCTTGCAAGTTCATACCACCAGTTCCAATACCGGCTCCCACCCACCAATAGGTGTAATACCTAAAGCTCTTCACTGTTACTTTTATTGTTGAGCCACTAATAATAATATCTCCGACTTGGTTTGTACAGTCTCCAAAAGCCATTCCATTTCCGATTGCAGCAGCACCGGGTCCTCCTGTAACTGTAACCTTTGAATCCAGAATTCTTATATCACCGCAAGTGCTGCTACTAGATGACGTTCCAATAGCTGCTCCACCTATGTAGTAACCGTTTTGATATGTTTCTCCACCCGTTACTTCTATCTCTACGTCTTGAATTTTAATATCTCCACATGCGGCATCTGTAGTTGATCCAATACCAACCATTGGAAAGTCCCAATAGTCCCAATTTTGACTCGCTCCTGCTTTTACAACCAGTTTACTGTTACTCTGACCATCCCCTATAATAGTGATACCTGCATCCTTTTCCAAAAGAATAGCACCCCAGTTGCCTGATTCAAGGCTGTTATTCATTCCTTCCACTTTAAGAGTCAGCTGTTTGCCTTCTTTTACAAGAATAACGGGAGATGCTTCATCTGGGCTTTCTTTACTTGTCCTTATATTTGCACCTTTCAGGGTAACGGTAGCATCGTCTGTCACAGTGAGAGTCTGTGTCCCGCTGCCTGTAATGGTTACTGTGCCTTGGATTTTGTCAAGATCAACATCCTTGCCAGTCTCGTCTTTTACAGAAAATGCACTCTTCACTGTAATGGTAAATGTGTGGAGATTTCCCGCTTGGAGCGTGACTTCACTGTTCAGTTTCCCATAGGCAGTTTTATTGCCGGCCGTAATCTCTACAAGGTTATCTGCCGTGGTTATGCTCGTTGGTACAAGGTTTGCTTCATAATAAGTTGTGCCGTCTATGGTCACGGCTTTTGTGGCTATATAACCTTTATCGGCACCGCTCTGCACAGACACGCTGCCGTTCGTGTGTGTGCAGGTGGTATAGCCTTGTATCTTAACGGTTGCACCGGTCAAGTCCACCCCTTCCGCAATAAGATTGACGCGTACTTTTGCCAGCTGATGTTTGAATGCCAGCGATATATTCTCACTATTGTAACTTGCGGTCGTTTCTTCTGCTTTCAGCACATACGCCAGTGCGCTGCGTTGGTCGGAGAGGCTGACGGTATTGTCCGTCACTGTGGCTTGTCCGGCAATATTAGAATACCACGCATTGATTTTGGAAGTCTGGTTGGTCTTCCAATACAGTTGCGGATTATAATTGGTGATATTTCCGTTTTCGCCCAGCGTGCAGGTGGTTTCTGCGTCGTTGCCGCCTTCGCTGACTATGACTTTTATTTGGTCGCCAGTCGTCCACTTACTTTTGTGACTGCCATCAGTGTCATCATAGTCCGACACTCGGGTTTGCGGTGAAGCCGCCGGTTCGCTTTGTGTGGCGGTAAACATCAGAGGATAAGCTCCTTCGGGCAATAGTGCGGTATCACCATCGTCCGTGCTGCACGAGGCAAACAGGCTCAGGCAGATGACGACTGCCGCTAACTTCTTGAATGTAATTGCCTTATTCATCATATCTTTTTGTTTTTATTTATTATTGCGCCACCGCCCCCGGCGAGAGGGGCAGTTGCTACCTTAACAGGTTGCTCACTCCGGACGTACGCACCGATGTCCGGCGATGGCTGTCTGCGTCGCATCCGACGGTTGTCCGTCGACCTTATTCCTTAATCCACCATGGGATGACCATCACCAATAAGTGCCATATCCACAGTTGATGTGCATTTTTCAACCGTACCATTGTTCCAACCACAAATGCTACCTTTGTTCGCTCCGGATTCAACCGCTCCGCCATTATTACAGTTACGGATTGTCCCCTGATTGTTGCTGGCACAGATGCCGCCGCTATGTCCACCTACGGGACGGATGCGACCCTTGTTAATACAATTTTCAATAGTTCCTTGATAAGAGGCTCCGGCAATTCCGGCAGTCAGCGAAGAAGGCGATGTACTGTCGTTGGCAACATCTCCGTTGTTTGTGCAGTCGGTAAGAGTTCCTCCCCACGAATCGCCGCAGATACCACCTGCATAGGCGTTTTCTCCCACGCCTCTGATGGCAGCTCCATTCACACATCTCCGGATATTGCCACTGAAACGGATGTGACCACAGATACTACCGGCTTTGTTTCCGGCAATGCTTCCGCCTTCGATACGTACGTCTTCGATAGTGCCACCTTCCATACAGCCAAACAGACCAGCTACGCCGTCTTTCTGTACGGTAATACTTTTGAATACTTCATTCTGTCCGCTGTAAGTACCACGGAAAGGATGTTCCATCGTGCCGATGGGTGTCTAGTCTTTCAGTTCTTCGATAGTACATGCTTGAATAACTTGCTTGTCCTTGAAGTCTTCGCCGTTGTTCACTTTGTCTCTGAAAGAGACGAGATCATCCATACTTTTGATAAATAATGGAGCGGCATTGGCTGCTACATTACTGTTTGTTTGATTGTCCATAATTCATTTTTTATAAAGAGGGAGAGTCGGATCTCCCTGCACACATTGAACGAGTTGCAAAAGGTTCTAAGAGCCGGAACAATCTCCGGCTTTACTGAGAGGGTGTTTCCCTCCCCCCCTTGCGAAACATGAGAGCCTCGATCGTGCTCCGCAGGGGGGAAGAAAGAACTATTCAATTTCAGGACGATCGTCCCCGCCACCACCTTCACTACCACCGGGGGTAGAGGTGGACGAGCCGCCCCATTCTTCCCAGAAGATATTGTTGGAGACGAGCGAACGGGTAGCGATGCGGTTGCTGGCGGTGCGGGTGGTTTCGGGAATGAAACGCACGCGGGCGCCGACAATGTTCGTTGCCTTTACCTTGTCCGGCGAATCGACACCCTGCTTGGAGGCATCGGCCGTGAGGTAGAAGGTTCCTAATCCGTCGAGCTTCACCGTACGGCCTTGCGCCATAAAGTCGCCCACTACGCCACCCAGGTCTTTCAACACGGCAAAGGTGTCGGCACGACTCACGGTGGAGATTTGCGCAAGGCGGTCGGCCACCTCATTGGTGTTGACGGGCTTGCCTACCGTAACGGACTTCGGATACCAAAGACCGTTTATCTTTTGTTGTACTTTTTTAAAGAATGCCATATCTGTTTGTTTTAGTGCTCCAGACAGCCTTCCGGAGGGGGTAGACCTCAGTGACGGACTAAGGCATCCTCAGTGACGGACCGAGGGGGTCTTAGTGACGGACTGAGGTAGGCTCAGTGACGGATCGAGGTTCCGAAGCTGCTACACCCTTGCCGGCTGCCCGAAGGCTTTATTTAAATTTAACAATACTAAATCTTATGCCGCCATGTCATTACGTGAAGCGACCATTTGTAATTTATGCCCTGAAAGGGCTATATGGGAACGGATTACATTTCAGCATTGCCTTCTGTTGCTTGATCACCTCCTTCCCATGGTGCGATGGAAGAGGTAACGGTCAAGCCGGTCAGGTTTACCTTGATGTTGTATTTGTAGACATTGCCTTCTGACAATACAAGGTCATTATCTCCGGCGCCATTGGGTATCTTGTAGTAGAACACAGCTTCACTGGCCAAAGTTACTTTCAGGAATTTGGCATCTTTCGTAAAGGTCTGCGGAGGGATGACGGCGATGTAAGAACCGGAGGTGATGGTGCTGTTCATCTTGACGTCGGATTGCTGTCCTTCAGTACTGGTTTTAGTAGAGAAGCTGCCATCCGAGGGCTTGAAGGTTCCTTTTGTTTCGGCATTCACGATCGATACCGTAGCGCCGTTCAAAGCAGAAGCATCTAGTCCGTTTCCTTTTACCAAGGTACAAACCACCTTCGATAGTTTATGCTTGAATTCCAGGTTGTGAGTTTCTGCCTGGCGAGCATACGCTTCTTCTCTTGCCGAATAGAGCAGGTCGGAATTATAGTAATTACTCTCGCTGTTGCCAATTTGCTGACTTTGGTCGGCGTTTACCAAAAAGTCATAACCGTCTCCCGTCAGGGCTGCACTTGCATTATACGGTTTGTAAGCTACGATCTTCACACCATTGCCCGAAGTGGGATAATAAGGTGAGGCCTGTGCCGGATCAGTAGCAAGTGTCAGGCCGCCATTGCCATCTGCATCATATTTCAGATTGGCACCGATGGCGGTAGCAGCATTTTCGCTTGCTTCGTCGATAAACACGCCTACATGCTGGCCTTGGGCTATCTGCGTATCGGGAGCTTTGAGTTCGCCGGCCCGGGTCTGTACTGCTATTCCGCTCGAAAGGCGTATTTCGCCGTTCCAGTTGTCAATTTTCTGATCGTCGTCGTTGGTGCAACCAGCCAGTATTGACAGGGTAGTTGCCAGTGTGATGAATAAGTTCGCTTTCATTTTATTTGTTTGTTTATTGATATTCAATTGTTATTATTGATTATTCGGCATCGCCTTCCTCGCCATTGCCATTGCCTGGCGTCCAGTCGGTCACGGTAGAAGACAGGAGGAGGAAGATGCGGGCGTTTTCGCTCCAGGCCAGGTTGACCGACAAGCGATTGCCTGCCGCCAGCAAGTTGCCCACCCGGATCGTTTGGGGACTGCCCTCACCAGCGGTATATGTCAATTCCACATTTCCGTTGCAGGGGAAGCAAACCGTTTCGCCCTGCAGATTGAGCGGGTAGGCGGTTTCACCGGAATAGGTTCGGCCATCCAGCCCTACCGCCGTGTACATACGGGATAGTTTGAATGCCACCTTTAAATCGGCAGGCAGGTTAGACAGGTTGAGCGACACGACGGCGGTGGCAAGCGACAGGGTGGCGGTATAGGCGGTAGACGGCTCTCCTACCTCGACTTCTGTCGGTGCACTGATCCGGAATTCGCGTACCGTGTTCGCCGCAAATCCGACCGACAGATCCGGTTTCACGCCATTCAGGGCATCTACCGCCGGCAAATCCAACCCTTCGGGAACGCTCAATGCGGTAAAACGATACGTGCCACTGGCGAGCGACACCGAGCTGGAGCCGGGTACGAAAGAGATGTTCTTTACACATTTATCATTCTCTTTATTGAAAACCAGTAGCCGATACGTCATCCCTTCGCTGCCTTCGGGCAGGGCTTTGGTGTAAAGACTGACCTCTACCGGATTGGTGGCGGGCGGCGACGAGACTTCGCCTCCCTCACACCCGCCTGTTGCCAGCAACAGTGCCGACAGACAGGCTACAGATAGATAGTTTCCGACCGGTATATTCATTATATATTTCTTTATCTGTTTCATGAGCTGTTCTATTTTAAGGAATTAAGATCTTTATGGCTTTTGCCCTGTCGATGCTGACCAGCCAGATGCCCGACGGCAACACGATCTGATGCGAAACGGCAGAAGAACGATCCGACGCTATCTTTCCGGAAAGGCCGAACACCTGCACCGTCACCGGGCGGCCCGACTCTACGCGCAGGTAGCCTTCGGACACATGAAGCTGCGGTGCACTATCCGCAATGGCGGCATTGGCTACAGGAAGATCGGGATCAGGATCAGGGTCAGGCTCAGGATCGGGGTCCGGATTGGGATCAGGGTCCGGACTTGGATCGGGATCGGGATCAGGGCTTGAACCACTCGTTACCGTCACCTGGCAAGTCGCCTGAAAACCTCCGTTCGCACTGCGTGCCGTCACCCGGGCATTGCCAGCCTTCAAGGGCGTAAGTACTCCGTCGGCCGACACGGTCAGTACTGCCTCGTTATCCGAAGTCCATACCACCCGCCGGTCGGTTGCATCGGAGGGATTGAAGGTTACCTTCAACTGTTCATCTTTCTTATTTATCGAAAGGGTTAGTGCTGTTTTGTTCAAAGAGATACCTACCACCCTGACAGGATCTGTTCCCTCTTCGGGAAGCAACGGAGGCGTATAGATAATAGCAAACGGGCTGAAACTGCTCACCTTAAAACGAAGGCCGATATGGAGCGACTCGGGGTAGATGGTTTCATACGAGAGCTGCTGTTGTTCGTCGTCGCTGATCTGATGGACAATACAGAAGTTCCAGCTGGCATCCGTTCCCTGTGGATAAGGGTAAGTGACAGTTACCGATCCATCGGGCTGGACACGCGTGCCGTCACCCAGCTGCAGGCTGATATCCACCAGTTCGGTCATCGTTCCCTCCTCTTCATCTACTCCGGGAAGCTGTTGAAGATGGGTGTTCAGCAGTGCCAGATTATCTTCTTCGATCTCATGCGTGATCACTAACACCGGATCTTGATTGGGCTTATTCGGCCAGGCTATTTCCGGCACTTCCACAGGGTCTTCATCCGGACCGTCGGGGGTGGGTTCCTCCTTGATATCGGCCGAAGAAGAAATCGTATAGGTCAGGATTACTTCGGAGGCGGGCATCGTAAATTCGATTGTCGAAGAATTACCGGACTGCACCGGAGTTGGGGCCGGGGATGCCACGACAGGCACCATGACCCACGAGCCGTCGGGCGACTGGCCGGTGATGCGTTGCAGGGTAAGCGTTTGACCGTCCTTTGGCTGCAATGTAAGCGTGGCAGTCACTTTGCTTCCCATTTGAACAGCGGTTTCACCCGGTTTGATGGCAGAGGGATTGTTGCCTTCAACCGACAAGGCGACTGTTGCCAAGCCGGAACTGATACCCGGTGTCTGTACCCATATCACCTGTCCGCCGGAGGTTACCTTTACACCAATATACAGTACGCCGGAAGGCATCGTTACGGTATAGGTATTGTTGTCTTTTACCGTTGTCACTGTATAATCAGTCGCTCCGCCCGAAGAACCAGCAGTGACCTCTGCCGTCTTCCCCGAGGCAAGGCCTGTCAGGGTTAGCGTAACTGTTTCACCGGCTGCCGCTTCCGCGTTATCCACGGTAGCCTTGACCGACGGGTCATCGACCTGTATGACGATGCGGTTCTCAAAACCGGACTGACCCTTTGCCTGCCACGAGACGAGCAGGCACACGAATAGAAGCAACAAGCCTGCGGGCTTGCTGCCAAATGATTGTATATGCATAAGGATATGTTTAAAGCAAATTCGAAAGTTAAGGTCTGGTCTATAAAGTGTGTATTAGGAAATTATCCCTATACACCAAACAATAATTGTTAAACTTTACTACACATGTTTGTTTTTCTGACGACATACACTTTCTGTTAGATTACGATCGTCGAAAGTAGACAATCAGCCTCTAAGTACCATGGCTTGGGAGGCAGTTGTTCGGTCAATCAGTCCGTGTTGTTCGGTCAATCAGTCCAAAGCTGTTAGTTGTCAGTTGGTTGTGTTTTACCTCTAAACTCGGCGGGAGTCATTCCGTATTTGTTTTTAAACATCCGGTTGAAGGTGGAAACGCTGGTTCCGCAGAGCTGGGCGACGGTGGCGATATTGTAATCCGGATGTGTTTTCAGCAGTTCCGCGGCATATTCCATCCGTTTGTCGTTCAGGTAAGCGAGCATGGTTTTGTTGGTGTTCTGCTGCAAGATCCGGCTGAAACGGTTCTTGTCCACACGAATCAGCTTCATCAATTCTTCGCGCGACAGGTTTTGGTTGAGGAAAAGCTGACGGGTGGTCACGATGGCGTCGAGCTTCTTGTAGAGGCGGCGGTTCTCTTCCTCCTCTTTTCCCGGCACGGGTTCTTCGGCAGGATAGGGCGGTTCGGGTTCCGGCTCCGCCTCCGCTTCTTCCGCCAGACCGATACGCGCAGTGGCAAGTTCTTTCTTATAGGCCAGCAAATCTTCTATCGTGCGCACCATCGCCGTATTCTTACTTTCGATGATCCGGTTATTTCGAATAAAGAACCACAAAAGCGCAATCAATAGGACAATGACGCATCCGGCCAGCGACAATCCGATATTCCTGACACGGGCATCGGCTGTCTGTTGTTGGAGCAGGAGGTCTTTTTCGTGCGTTTCGTAGAGGGCGGCCAGTTCGAGAGCGGCGCTTTTCTGCTCCCGGCTCTTCACGCTGTCGCGCAAAACGGCCAGTTCCTTAAAATAGCGGGTGGCGGTGCGGTAGTCGCCTTTCTCTTCGTAGGCCCGGCCGAGGGATTTCTTGATGGTGGTCATGTGGTAGGTGACGGTGTCGCCCTGGGTGGCCAGCATCTTTTCGCGAGCGGAGTTCATGCGGATCACCTCGTCGTACATCCGGCGGTCGAACAGGTAAGGCATGATCAGGTAGTTGTCGCGGTCATAGTCTTTGGCGGTGGCCATAAACTTGTCGTAATATGCGGCAGCCTCTTTCAGCCGTCCGAGGCGGGAAAGCACAACGGCATAATGGGCATAAAGGGCTTTCTTCTCTTTCTCGTCGAGGCCTTCCATCGGGGTTTCGGTGCCGGTTTCCTGCGTCACCACTTTTTGCAGGGCTTCGAGGGTGCGCAGGCCTTCTTCGTTGCGCCTGTCGAGTTCCTGAAAGACCAGCAGGGTGTTGTAGTTGTAACGCAGGTTGTCGTATTTATAGGTATAGTCCGTCTCCTCCATCAGGTCGGCGGCACGCTGCATGTATTCATATCCTTTGTCCTTATTTCCCTGGTAATAGAGCATCTTGCCCATATTGAACAGGGCGACGGATTGCATGGCTTTGTCGCCGCATTGCTCCGCTTTATTGAGCAGGATGTCCACATATTGGGCTTTGCGTGTCTCGTTGTGCAGGCAATCGTAGCAGGAGATCAGGCGGTGCACTTGCTCCATAAAGCGATGGTCGTCCAGCCGCACGGAGTCGTTGTCGAGGGCACGGTGATAGAATTTCAGTGCCCGGTAGTACGTGCCGGTGTTGAAGTAGAGGTCGCCTTCCACCATGTCCAACCGGAAGTCGGGCAGTTTTTGCCGTATACGCAGCTCATGCATGATTTGCTCGGCTTTAGCGAAGTCGGTGAAGGTGTATTCGTATACATTGTCATCGGTCAGCAGGCTGTCGGGCAATGTGGCGGTGGCAAAGGCTTTCACCCCGGCAAAGAGGGACATTGCCAGCATACTTGTAAACAGGATGAGGCGGCAAGACTTGTTCATATCTTCATTTTCATTTATTCCCATTACGGATTAGGAGGATGCAAAAATAGCATAAAATAAGTTGCGAAGAAGGAAAGCGGTGTTTTTTTTCCGGGTAACTATTGACCGGACTATTCGAACAATATACGGAACCGGGTCAACCCATCCGCATACGTACGCAGGGAGAAAGCGCAATTCTGTTTCTGCAGCACCTCACGTATAAAGATAAGCCCGATCCCCTGCCCGTTCGGTTTGGTGGAGAAAAAAGGACTGAATAATTTCTTTTCAGTTTCTTTGTCTATTCCTTTACCGGTATCTGCTATTTCCAGGCAGACAGGGTTACGTGAAGTACGTATATAAATCTTGCCGTCGCGCTCGATCGACTCGGCGGCGTTCTTTATAATATTGACAAGCACCTGTTCAAAAAGCGAACTATCCAGCCGCACAACAGGAGACACTTCATCCAGCTCCATAATGATTTGGATGTTGCGGTTCTGGCAAACCGTCTCCATAAACCGCTTGCAGGAAGTCACCACCATATTCAATTCATGGTTACGTATTTGCGGTTCCGGGATGCGCACCACATCGGCAAAGTTTGTAATGAAATGACTCATGCTGTAACAGCGTTCGATGGAAACACGCAACACGTCGCATATATCTTCCGTATTTTCCATCTCGCTGAAAGTGGATTCCAACGTATCCAATGTAGATGTAATACCGGCAGTTGTATTATTTACCTCATGGGCAATCATGCGGATCACCTTTTCATAGGCTTTCTTTTCAGCCTTAAAGACTTCCTGCGTCAGTATTTCCACCAGATAGAACGAGTGATGGAATCCCCGGTCGACAAAAGAGGAATGCGTACATTTATATATATTGGCATCGTTCAGGCGAACAGTCTGCGATTCATACAAGGGAATACGCGCCAACTCCACCGCCAACGGGGAATCTATCTCTGTAAAGGATTTTCCGGCGAAATCGACCGACAAAGGTTGTCCGAACATCTTGCGGGCAGCGGGATTCAGCGATATGATCTCGTTATCCAGATTCAGCATAATCACTCCCATAGGAGAAGCATTGATCAGCAAATCCAGGAAATGATTCTGTTCCCGCAGGTGCAAACGTTCGTTTTTCAACTGTTCCATCATCTTATTGAAAATGTCCACGATGCGGTCGGCCTCCTTCTGCCCGACACGGCTCAGGCGGGAACTGAAGTCCTGCTCTTTCAGCAGTTCCATACCATTGCCGATAATATCCAACGGCTTGATGATTCGGCGGTAAAAAAGGAAAAGGTACAAGATCGTAACCAGGACAACACCTTCCACAATAAAGAACATGAAGGAAGAATAATTATAGAAGACATGGTAAGTGATAACTGCCAGAATAGTCAGCAGCAACCCGGTCAAGATCCAGAACAATCCTTTTATCCTCATTCGAATATCATTTATTTATCGGTAGGTATTCCGTATTTCTCTAACCGGCGGTATAAGGCTGCCCGGCTGATTCCCAATGCGGATGCGACATGCGAGAGATTTCCCTCATGTGTATCCAAAGCCTGAAGGATGGTCTGCCTTTCAATCTCATCCAGCGTCATGCCCTCGAAACTGACGGCTCCGCCTTTTCTCACGGCCTGTTTGTTCCCCAGATTCAGGCATTGCCCTTCAAAATCGGACACATCCAACAACGATTTACCGGATACCAGCATCGTTCTTTCCACCAGGTTCTTCAATTCACGGATATTTCCGGGATACGGAAGACGTTGCAGGAAACTGACGGCATCCGAAGAGAAAGTGACTTTAGGCAAACCGTTGACTTCCGACTGCTTATCGGCAAAATAACGGGCCAACAAAGGAATATCGTCTTTCCGCTCGCGAAGGGCGGGCAGATGGATCGTGATCAAATTGATACGGTAGAACAGGTCTTCACGGAACGTACGTGCGGCAACCATTTCCGGAAGGTTGCAGTTGGTAGCACTCACCACCCGGATATCCACTTTCCGGGGACGGCTGTCGCCCAGCACTTCAAATGTCTGGTCCTGCAATACACGCAATAGTTTTACCTGGCAGGATAACTCCAGGTCACCTATCTCATCCAGGAAGATAGTTCCTTTGTTTGCCATTTCAAAACGTCCGGTACGGTCTATATAAGCATCCGTAAACGCACCTTTCTTATGACCGAACATCTCGCTCTCAAAAAGGCTCTGTGACAATCCTCCCAGGTTGACCTTGACGAAAGCCTCTTTCATACGGGGACTATTGGCGTGGATCGCTTCCGCAATCAGTTCCTTGCCTGTCCCGCTTTCACCGGTAATCAGCACCGAAGCATTGGTCGGTGCTATGCGGGAAACGGTTCCCAGCACATCCATCAGCGCATCGCTCTGTCCGACGATCTTCTCAAAATGGAATTTACTGTCCGCATCGTTCCGGTTCAACGGCGATTTCTGCATCTTCTTCTGCTCATTCAGTTCCAGAGCCGTACGGATCGACTTCAGCAACACCAGGTTGTTCCAGGGCTTGGTCACAAAATCGAAAGCGCCGGCCTGCATCCCCTGCACAGCCAGCGAAATGGAACCCCAGGCGGTCATTAAGATTACCGGAACATCCGGCTGAAATATCTTTACTTGTTTTAATAGCTGTATTCCTTCTTCTCCCGTCGTAGTCAAGGTAAAGTTCATATCCATCAGAATCAGTTGGGGCGCTTCCCGGCGCACAATAACCAACGCTTCTTCAGGCCCCGGAACAGCTTCCGGTTCAAAGCCTGCCCGCTTCAACAAAAAAGTAAGCGAAGAACGGACAGCCGCATCATCATCAATAATTAATATCATATAGGTTTCTTTAATTGGGTTTGTAAAGATACGAATAAGTTACCTACTTTCTGACAATTTCCTCAAAATCGGCATCCAGATTACGGTCGTTCAGAAAATCGTAAAGCGTCACGCTGCGGACATTATAGAAATAACTCCAGAAACCGTACAATTCCTGTATGTGCTTCTGCTTGGCATCATCTTTCGATTGCTGGGCATCATTCAGATCGAGAATATTGATCTTGCCGATCATGAATGTTTCGATAGATGTCTGATAACGTTTCTGGGCGATTTCATCGGCTTCTTCCGCGATTTCCAACTGGGCAGCCTGGTTGTTGAAGTTCTCCACCAGCAAGAAGATATTCTGGTTGAATGTCATCTGGTCCTGACGGTTTTTGGAGAGTACCACTTCGCGGTTGGATTCGGCAACCTTAACCTTTCCCTTCCGTTTTCCCCAGTCCAGCAAAGGGATACTGAAACCGACTTCCACTACCTGGTTATCTTTCAGCGGATTGTAAGCGCCACTGAAATCACGGTCTTTTCCCGTATATCCCACGGAAGCAAACAGGTTGATATCGCGGCGCTTCCCTTTGGCCGTCGCTACTGCATAATCGGCTTCGAGTTGTTCGCGTAGTATGCGTTTGGCAAACGAGTTGTTTTCCTGGGCTTTCTCCAATACTTCTTGATAGACCAGCCGCATGTCGGGGACAGATTCGGGGATGACCGGTTCTATCACATCTTCCTCGCTCAATCCCAGGAAAGAACGTAACTGGAACATTTTGGCGTTCAGGTTCGACTGCGCTTCCGTCAACTTACCTTTCGCCTGTAAAGCGGATAATTTCAATTGCATCAGTTCACTTTCAGAGATATGACCGATCTTGCGTTTCGCGATAGCGATATCATACAGTTTATTTGCGTTATCCAGATTCTGCACAGACGTTGCCAGGTTTTCTTTTGCCAGCAGAAGATTGAAGAAGTAAGCGATCGTCGAGATGGTTACTCCCTCTACGCTTTCAATATAAGCGGCTTTTGCTTCCTGGTAGCGAACAGGTTCGATCCGGCGGTTCCATTTCTGGTCGTTCACGCCGAAGATAGGTTGCGTCAGGGTCAGACCGACCGGGACACTCATATATTCATTGAAGGCGCCATGCCCCAACTGGCGGGAGAAATTAAGAGAAGAGTTCAACGAGATCTTACCGCCTGTCAGAGCAATATTCTGGTCGATAGAGATCGCCCCGTCCATCGACAGGTTATTGTCCTGCACAAAAGCATAGGTTCCGTCCGATTGTTGGTAACGTGAATATTGCTTGCTGTAACTGGGGAGCGTTCCTTTAAAATTAACCTCCGGTAACTGGTCGGCGACATGGGTACGGTATTCCCAGTAAGACGTCTTTAATTCGTTCAGGGCCACAGCCGCATCGACAGACTGGTGTTGTGCCAGCGTAATGGCATCTTTCAAGGTCAGACGGACTACATTATCTTGTTCTTTGGCCTGTAAACCAAAGCATGTCAGCAATAAATAAGTAATGGCTATATAGATCTTTTTCATCGTAATATATGTTTTGCCATGCTACAGGCAAAAGCTATGCCAAAAACATATATCATTGATTTTCTGAGTATAACACAAAAGAATAGTGTCCGATAATGAACAGTATGTCCGATAATGGAGTGGTGAAGGGAAAATGGACAGAGTTCGTTAAGAACT
>ERZ791830.689-NODE-689-length-30169-cov-3.835193_pt1 | contig 30169 bp, 25 predicted proteins | sample MGYA00509945_ERZ791830 | MGnify/ENA primary metagenome ERZ791830 (study PRJEB30046, sample SAMN00792021) | human gut metagenome | study: EMG produced TPA metagenomics assembly of the A metagenome-wide association study of gut microbiota in type 2...
ACTCAATTCTATCACTATATCTTTCCGCATTTCACTTTTTTGTAGTAACTTTGCTACATGATATTACATAACAAGTACCGCCACCATTAGCAAAAAACATTACCATATTGTAATATAAGGTGCATAATTTACTTTTCAGTGTTGCTTTCAGACCGCCATTTATTGTCGCATCATAAACTGATAAGGTTTTATCGGCCTCCTCTGTTTTTATGACCGACAGTGTAAACTGCGGAGTCGGGGCACCACCGAAATACTTTCTATATTCCGTTATCGATGAAATTCTCATCGGTTTGAAATCCAAAGAGTCCGTTCCGTTCAATGCCTTTTCTGTAAGGCCTATGAACACAGGAATAGCTGTTTCGGCTTCAACTATAGAATTAGGGAAAGCGTTCTTCTCTTTGATATAAACGCCAGGGGTTTTGTATTCTCCCATGATCTTCGATATTTTAGTTCAACAATCGGTTATTAACTCTTTTGTGCCTGCTGCTGGAAAGTAATCTCAATAAATTCCGCCGGATGTGTAACGGCGACCAATACTGTGATTCGCATGATGCCTTCCAGAATATCTTCAGCCGTCATAGTGTCACCAAGTCCGACATGTACTTCATAAGCATCTTCAGGTGTAGCTCCAGCTAATCCACCACGTTTCCATATACCACGCAGGAAATTTTCTATCATAGATTTCATATTGATCCAGGTACCGGCATCATTCGGTTCGAACACATAAGCACGTGCAGCATTCTTCACGGATTCTTCGAGGAAAAGCAATGTGCGGCGTACATTTATATAACGCCAATCCAAAGAGTTGCCGTCCAGCGTACGTGCTCCCCATACTTTGATACCTTCACCCTGAAAGGCACGGATCACATTAATGGCCTTGCCGTTCATCGGGGCATTTAAATCTTCCTGTTCCTTGTCGTCTATGTTTTCAGCCGTACTTTCCACGTAGCTTACAGATACATTTGCCGGAGCTTTCCATACACCACGTGTATTGTCTACCCTGGTATAGATACCAGCCATAGCAGCGGAAGGAGGGAGGAGGTTCAGATACTTTTTCAATCCCTTCATAGCATATTGGTAAAGAACAGAACCATTGAACAGTGCCTGGTGGAAACTGTTTTTGTCTACCACATATAATGTAATAACTTTCTTTTCTGGATTAGGATCTGCCGCAGGGATAGTTTCAACAGTTACTGTTATACCTTTCCCTAAATCTTTTTCCAAAAGCTCCTTTGTTACATCTACATACGCATATTCTTTTCCTTTGATTATCAACTCTTTACCCGCTTCTACTTCTACGGAAGATGGGTGCATGAACTTTTCTATTATTGCCTGGAGATTTCGATCTACATCGGAGAATTTGTCTCTATAGGTATAGAATGTCTCCGACCATGTAAACATTTCACCGTCAATATCCCTGTCGCCCAACACTGAAGTATTCAGCCATGGATAGTAAGCTGCCCCATAAGACATATACTCACTGCCGATACTTCCCTGGAAGGTTTCCATCCGGGTATTCAATTGATCGTTATTGGGATATTTAGGAGCTATATCCAGAATTGTAAAACGGTTAGCCATTTCCCCGCAATGTTTCAGCATATTCTGTTGTATGTTGGTACAAACACCTGTATTCTCTACTGCTTCCGGAACAATAATCATTGTAATTTCCTGTTCTTTCTCTAAATTTGTCAAGGCAGTGGTTACTTTTGTATCATCCAATGTATCTTTGCCATACGTTCCGACAGATACAATATAACATGTTCCACCGCCATTGGCAAAGAACAATGACATATTATAGTACAAGGTATATTTGTTTTCGCCATTAATGTAGAAGGCATAGTTGACGGCATAATCTTTCTCAAAGGGTTCGGTTGCAGGTTTGGGGATGATTGGAAATTTATTTTTCTCTTCTGATTTCACATCATACTGAAACACTTTTGATTCCGGATTCAGTACTGCATTTTCCGGGACGACCTTGCCATCTTCGTCTTTTTTTGCCTCCGGATTATACTTTTTTATATCTACTGTAAAACTCAGCTCCGGTGCCCCACCAAAATACTTTATAAACTCCGTCATCGACGAAATTTTCCATGGCTTGTTCTTCAAGTCATCATTTCCATTCATCGCTTTTTCGGTAATACCGATAAATGCGGGGATGGCGGTCGGTGCTTCCACCACCGAGTTAGGGAAGGCGTTCTTCTCTACGATATAAACGCCGGGTGTTTTCATGCTTCCCATGATTATTCGTTTTTAAGATTAATAATTATTGTTCTCTAATAACACAGACCTCTCTTACGGTATAAGGAGATTCTGATTGGTGTTTACCTATTTGCGGCGGTGAAATGAACCGACTTTCCAACCGTGTACCAATGAAAAGTTGTATTGTAATGTCGTAATGCTCTTTCAGTCTTATCCGCTCTGCAGAAACAATTCTCCATACATTTTTTCCAAAAGTTGTTTTCTCATACTTTTCCGGTGGACAGAAAGCCATTATGTTTTCGCGACTTTTCAGGTTGAGCTCTTTTCCACGCATGTCATTCTCATCCCTGAATACACAGAGATATTCCCAATAATAAGCGGGTGAACTAAACCGGATGGTGAATTCCGGGTACCGGAGCATTCGCAATTTCTCCGGTGCAGTTTCCACCGGTTTCAGCGTTATACGGCAGAACTCATCTTTCAGTTTTTGCCCGTTCGTTTCCTTTTTCCAGACATAGTCGGCATTCACTTCCACAACTCTGTTTTCTATATTGAACTTGTACAAGCTCCCCAAATCATATCCCTTATTCTCTATCTGTTGCAGAAAACAGGGATCCTTCACAATCATTGACAACTCCAGTACATCTTCATCCATAAATCCCGGCAAATCATCGAGCATTATCCATTGCCACTCGTTCGCGGAGACTGCTCTAAACATTACTCCCCGCCGTTTCATCAACTCTTTGGTCTCAGGCGTCGGCTGCAAACTCACAAACCTGTTTACAGACGGATTGTAGTAATCGTGTTCGATACGTATCGTGGCTATAGCAATATATCGGCTCATCTATTTTCCTCTGTTCTATTTTGTTAAACGCACATTCGGTTCACGGGCAATACTGCTGCTGCCACTGGCTTCTTGCGCATCGATGGTCAGGCGACGCAGCTTACACATTACCGACGGGTAATATTGTCCGCCCAGTGTAGTCCAGAAGTTATTGATATCTTGTGCGGACAGTGTTACGATTTCTACCGTATATTTCTGCCCGTCCAGTTCAAAAAAGGGATGCGACTGAATGAAAAGTAACGTTTCAGATAAGACGGATAATGACTCGGCATAGCGTTTTTCATCATATACAGCGGCTAGCATCAAATCCAGATTCAGCAACAGCGACGGATAATTTCGCATATACTCCGAACCGCTACGACTGATACCAGCCGAGATACCTCCGGCGGCTTCCCGCTCTATATTGACTAACGAGACAATCAGCTTGCAAGGTCTTTCTTCCGGACCGTTGCCTATAAAACCCGCTTCTGCCACACCTTCAGGCTGGGGAAACCTTTGCCGTAAATACTCATCCAAACGAGCAGCAAAATGTGTCAAAATCTTTTTTATCATGGCTTCTTTAGATTTATTGAAGCGGAAAGGTATAAAAAAAGGCTGAAAGAAACGAAGAGAAATCCGCAGACGACAGAAAATCGGTGATGAAATGCATGAAAAAGGGCATGAACAGAAACCAGTAGTAAAACCGGAATTCATTCATGCCCGTACAGAGTTGGAATTTAAGACTATCGGTCAAAGGCCATTTTTTTACGTATTCAGTTTCTGCAGCAACATTTTGCCGGGTCTGAACTTTACACTTCGGCGTGGTAATATCGGAACCGTTTCTCCGGTGCGCGGATTCCGGCCTTCCCGTTCGGTTTGTTTCCAAAGGTGAAGCACCCGAATCCCTGGAGTATGATGCCGTTACCTTCGTTCAACTCTTCAGCTATTACTGTTTGCAACGCTTCCAGATGCTCGCGACACTCCTTCTGCGGAACAGAAAGACGGGCGGCTATTTTATTTATCAGATCTGCTTTATTCATATATCCAATTCTCCCTGGTTTAAAGAAAGCCCGGTAAAACAAGTCCACCAGGCTTTCATAAGTTTATATAAACGGACAGTTCATTCACGGTACGACAACTTCGGCCGGTTTGGTCGTTACAACCTCCACTACGTATTTATCAGTAGCGTCGAGCTTGTTTGTCACAGTGATCTTACCGCCTGTCTGAACATTGCCGATAGCCGTTTTGACTTTACCTGTGATGATTGTCTGCTTCCAGCCGTTGGCTTGTGTCGAACCGTTTCCGGCTTTGGTTTCAAACCAACTGCCATCTGTTGCAATATCGACTCCTTCCGGAGAAGAGACAGTCAGGGTGAAAGAGTTATCTTCCACATCTGCCAGACTTACTAACGGAATACTGCCTCCTGTACCTCCGGTCATGTTGACCGTGTTATCGCTGCGGGTACCCATTTTGAAATCTTCCTGCGACAAATCTTTCAAAGCCGGGTCTTTCAATACGACTTTCACTACAGTCTCGCCCTTGGAGGCAGTCGAAGCGAAAGTAACGGTTGTAGTAGCTGGGAGCGGTGTTTTGACAGCCGGAAGAGTCAGGGTATAATCGCCTTCGGCAGTAGTAACAGGACCGTCTGCCTGTAGCCAGGTATCTCCTGACTTTACGGTTGCTGTACTGCCCGTTGTCTCTGCCTTGCTGTCCGGATCGATACGTGTTTCGGCTACGGCATGCAGTTTGATCGTCTGGGCTGCTACATTATATATAGTAGCGGTCAGTGTCGACGGGTCGAACTTATTATAGTTACCTTCGACGGTTGTCAGGCTTATGACAGGGCCCGGTGTGGCGATTACCTTGATCTCTTTGTTCATGCCACTGGCCGGATTGGTCAGGCGGATAATGATATCTTCCTGTTTGCCGTTTCCCAGCACTGTCTCATCCACCTTATAAACATATTTGGTTTCCTGTGAGGCGGCTTTTGTTACAGGGCCGCTGTTCTCTTCGTCTTTGACCAGCCATTTAACGGCAGTCGCCGAGTGGTAAACCAATTCGTCTTCCAATTCCGTATTCGAACCCATTGTGAACGCAAACTTGCTACCGTTTGCTGCCAGGACGGAGACACGTCCGTCGCCCATAACATAAGCATCCTGGCTTTCGGCTGCCAGAAGCGTTACCGGTGTTTTCTTATCGAACTCATTATCCGGTTCATATGGATCGAGGTCGCCCGGCTCATCCCATTCGGCAACCTTGAGGTTGAAGTCCAGATGGTATTTGTCCGCTTTCGTTATAGCGATCGTGTAGCGGTGGTTGTATGCTACTTCGATATAAGTACCCACGCCGTTAACCATCTGCTGGAAAGGAATCTTATAGGAAACATCCGTACTTTCAGTCTTGTTGACGGCATATTTACCTTTCAGCATCAGATAGCCGTTATCCTCTTTCGGACTGGGGTAGGTATAGAAAGCACCCTGTGTGAGACTGGTGGTTCCGGCCGCTTCGTCGTCAGCCTGCTGGTTTTCGGCATCAATTTCCCTTTCCGGGTAAGTGATCAGCTTATCGGCATCCGTTACCAACGTCTTGATGGGGAAGAACTGGGCTGCGCTCTGGCCTCGTCCCATCGAAATCTTCTCGACCGTGAATTTTGATTTTTCCGCATCGTTGATAACATCGAAACGTGCCACCATACGCGACAGTTTCAATCCGATCTGGGTACGGGCGGAAGTCCCGAAATCAGTCAGGTCGAGCGGTGTCGTGTAAGCGCCCGACATCGGCAGGGGAGATTCCAGCACGTCGTCGACAGTCGGAGGATCGGTTGTTACATCGATCAGCTTCGTGTGCAATGTTTTAAACTCATCCTCGGTAGGGATTCCTGCCGTCACGACATTGTCCGGCATGCCGGGTTTACTCTGTTCGAGCGATTTGAAATTATCGAACAGGGTCACGGCATCGCCATCTGTTTTATATAACTTACTACGGTTTGCCACGCAATAGAGTTTTATGAATAATCCTTTATTGAGTTTCAAAAGTCCGGAGGTCGTACCTGCGTTCACGTCACCTGTCAGATTGAAGCTGTATGCCTTTCCGTTGGGTAAGGTCACAATGTCAGCCTCATCGCGGAAATAATGAAGTTCCTGGAACGTATAGGTACCATTCTCTTCTTTCGATCCGAAGACATATACATCCAACGAATAGATATAATTCTCTACAGCTGTCGCAATCTGTTCGCCGGCTTTTGTACCGGGAGCTTTCAGGACCAGGTTATTTTTCAGTGTCAGAAGCACTTCCCTGCGTGTAGGATCATCCGTCCCTCCCTGATCGGGAGGGGTCGGATTTACTACCTCATTTTCCTCGGAACAACCGGCGAGGATGAACAGGCCGGTAGTGAGGATAGAAAATAGATATTTTATATTCATGTCCTGTCAATTATTATTGTTTTTTCAATGTGATCGTTCTGCTTCCGCCATTCGGAATTGCACTGGTGATCGTGATCGTTATGTCTGCTGTTTCATCGCTATTTCCACAACCATTTTGTGTAAATTCGATCGCAGCAGTTCCGCCTTCAGCAATTTCGGTAGGCGATTCCGTATGATTCAGCCAGGTCGATGTATTTCCTGTGTAGGCAATCGTACTGCCCTTGTATCCTGTAACAGCGATTGCAATAGGTACATATTTATGAGTATTGTCAGATGCGCTCGTATAAATCACATTTATCTGATCCTTATTACTTCCGTCCAGCGTAGCGGCATCATTATCTGCACCCAGTGTAAACGCCGGTATCGGGTCTAACCAGGTAATCGTCAGCGTCGCATTACGGCTTTCAGCGCCTGCTGTTGTATTTTGGGCGATGACTTCCGTTGTTGCGGCTGTGAGTGCAGTGGCATTGTTTACTTCAATTTCATAAAGACCTTCACCTTTATTGGAAATCGTTAATCCGGAGGTTGTCTTTTCGAGGAAAGTCATTGCTTCCGGACAAGTTACTTTGATCGATATCTTACTGCCGTTTGCTTTGTACATGCTGGCTGTCGAAGCATAATCGGCGATAACCGGTGCTTCATTGAAATCACTTTTCGCCCCACCGGTGGCTTCTGCAAACTTCGGTTTGCTTGCTGCCTTGTGCATAGTAACCGTCAAGACTTCGCTTGTATTCAGCTTATTGGTGAATGTGATGTCGAAGTCTGTAAAGTCAGTGACTCCGCTGGTTGCTTTGACAGTATAAGTCATAACGCCATCGGTAACCGTTTCACCATCTATTGTCAGCCATTTACCGCTGGGGATATTGGCTGTTGCGCCTTCCGGAGCAGCGATCTTCAGGTTGTATGTGTTGGCTGCCAGCAGGTCGATATCTGTTTCTACCTTATAGGTCGAAGCATCCGAATGACTGATTGTTGCATACGTGGAATTATTTTCCAGTGTGGCGGATAATCCTGCAGCTACCGCTGTGACCGTCAGAGTTGTTTCGGCAGACGCTTCCTCGCTGTTCTGGAATTTGATTGCGTATTCATTACCGTCAGTCAATGCCTTTGCCACCTTGATCGTAAAGGTCGAGTAATAGCCTTCTTTTACAGCTTCGCCTTCCTGTACAAACTCTCCGTTTTCCGGCAATACCAGCTTGGTGCCTTCGATACACATCGCTTTTACTTTAATATAGCTGCCTACAACATTATACATATTGGCTGTAAACAGGTTATAATCGACCGTATTTCCGGTGCTGCCGTCTCCGCCTGTTGTCAGGGTCGGTTTAGCTTTCGGTCCGTAGAAAGTAAGTGTTGTCCAAAGAGCCGGATCGTAAGAGGCAGCTTCGTTGATGAAGACCACATTGACAGGCAGTTCGCCTGTCGCTTTATCTACAGTCATTTCGAAAGTAGTGTACCATACACCGTTCTCTTCTTTATATTCAGGCTTAGCAATTTCCAGCCAGTCGGGAGAGGCTGTTTTTGTCTCGGCGGCCGATTTTTCTACACGCACTTTACCGGTAGCGGCAATCGTTGTTTTAAATACGCTGCTTTCTTCTACGGTAAATGCTGTTTTTGAATCATTGATTGCTACCGGGATATTACCGGTTGTTGCCTCAAATCCGGTAGCTGCTTCAAACACCGGAGCATCATTATCCGGTTTCACTACAATACCGCCGCCCGATGTCCAGTCCACAACTTCAAAAGTACCGAATATATTACTCTGGGTCACATCCGTGATACGGAGTTTATAGCGGTTGTTGGCAGCTATCGCGATATATTCACCCTTATCGGCTCCTTCGGGGGTGCGGACGATAGGCACATGGTAAGTGACGTCTACCTGTTTGGAAGTTGCCGGACTTTTATACGTACCGTCAATGATCAGGTAGGTCTGATCCGTACTCAGGTTAGGGTAGGTGTAGAGCGCACTCTCGGTCAGACCTTCGTTGGCCCCGGCCAACTTGTCGAACTCGACGGCGGCATAGGGGGTGAGGGTTGTTTTCAGATCGGCTTCTTCTACCTTTTCAGGTGCCGTTCCCCAAAAAGCACCGACTTTACGGCCCTGTGCCAGCGTCAGTTTCTGAATCGTGAGGTTCGACTTGGAGGCCGTGTTGTCGATATCGAAACGGGCTACGATACGTTTCAGGTCGATATCGACTTTAGAGACACTGCCGCTGATCTTGGTCTGTCCCTCACCGGTCATCAGAAGCGGTGTAGCGATGATACCGCCGGTAGTGGCATCCGTACCCAGCACTTTGGTGAATGAGGCGCGGAAAGCAGTTTCGGTAGTTGCTGCTGCCGCATTGTTAATTTCAAAAACACCATCTCCGTTATCGGCCGTAGTGGCAGCAACCAGGGCGCCGTTCCATGCGGTTTTTGCCGTACCGTCTTTCTGGTAAAATTCCCCGTCGGTCGTGGCATGACCTTGTGCGTCGATAGCTCCGTTGTTTGCGATGCAAAGGAGTTTGATGTAAGGCAATCCTTTTAACTCGTTCGGATAGATGGAGGCTTTCCATCCCGTTCCGGCGTCCTGCTTTTTGAAGTTGGTCTTCGGGTTACCGGAGGCGTCTTTGTCTTCTGAATCGAAAGCGGTGCCTTCGTCCCAGGTTTCCATGTAGTAGTAGCTGCCGGCTTGTCCGGTAGCAGAAGCGAAGAGATAGACCTGGAGTTTGTCTATCTTGTTTTCACCTTCAGAAGCAGTCGCCTTGGTATACTCCTGGCTCTCTCCGGTTCCGCTGAAGACGATCTGCAACTCGGAACGTCCGGCAATACCACTGGTGTCGCCTCCGTTTGTTTCATCGTCTGAACAGCTTGCTCCCAGTCCCGCGAAGGCAAGGAGCAGCATTAAACTTTTTACGTTCATGTTCGTTTGTTTTTTTGTTAAACAATATATGATTAATAAAATTTCGGGTTTTGTACAGGGTGGTTGTACAGTACTGTACAAGGAGGTTGTATAGTGTTGTACAATCACTCTGTACAGGGTTATACTATTCGATCTCCGGACGGTCGCCGCCACCTCCACCGCTTTCGCCGACATGGACCTCTACCGACGCCGAACGGGGTTCTTTCAGCAGCGTGCGGCCGCTATATTGGGTGGTGACGGTCAGTTCGTATTTACCGTCTTTCAGGTCGGAGGGGAGCAGCAAGATCAGTTCCGACGGATTGTTGGTGGTTATCTGGTCGGCATCGAGTTTAATCACGGCTTTGTCTTCGCCGGTCAGGGTAACGCCTATCGCTTCGTTGGTACCGACAACTTTGAGGTTGGCACCGCGCACGAAGAAGTTGCGTCCCGGTGTCATGGTACCGTCTTTCAGACCCGTCTTCCGGTCTTCCGTTCCGATGATGTACATCACGTCGGCCTTTTCGCCCAGGATAGCGATCGACGTTTTGGCACTTTCCTCACGAACCACCTTGTTCTGGGTAAAGGCCACGTAGATGCTGTTCTTTTCGGGATTCCACCGGCCATCCTCTGCCAGGCCAAGCAGACGAGGCACGGCGTAGAACAATCCTGTGTTGAGTTGCCAGCCGTTCATCAGCAAACGGGCACAGATGCGTTCGAAGAGAGTAACTACGTGTACGATCGTTTCAGGTTGCAGGCCGGTGTCTTCGGCACGCATTTCTTCGTAGATCTTGTTGATGTCGGCTTTACCGGTGGTTTCAAGGATAAAGATCTTGTCTTTGGGATCAGGGGTCACCGTATTGGGGGCCATCCATACTTTCAGTGTATTTGCCATATCGTTTAATATTGTGGTCCGGCACAGATAAAGTGCCGGACCGGTTTATACCAGTGTTTTATTTGTTTCAATTTCATATATAAATGCACACGAAATGTGGCACAACCCTTTGTCGGGGGCTGTGTAACGATCGGTGCATCTGTTATAGGTTACAGATGCGATTGCTAAAAAAACAATCCCATCATGTCAAAGAACACTTTTGTCAGAAATATAGCTGAAGCCTATTTCTGTTTACTTTCAATTAGTTGCCAGGTACTTATACTATTGTTTGATACAACGTACTTGACGCCTATCTGTTTTAGGATCGTATCCAACAGCGCCACTACTACTTCCAACAAACATATAGTATGCTAAACTCTCATTGTATTCATTTGATGACCAATGAGTGTGAGCTGTATTGAATACTTTGTTATTTTTTAACTCCTGATATCTACTTCCTGTATTCGTAGTAGGAAATGTACTATTTACCCCTACGATTTTAAACCATTCCGTATGAGTCGGTACACGCCATCCAGAGGGACATTTAGATGATAAGTTACTATTCCATTGACAACTTTCATCTGCATTTACTGGAGCAATATAATATCCTGAATATTTCCAAACATACTGACCTTTATAATCGCGTGATACATTTATGGAATAAGTTGCTGTTTTACTTTCATCCGACTTGTTTTTCACTCGGATGGTCGTAGAACCGGTATATTTAGCTGTAAATGTGAGTCTATTACCATTTTGAGAGATACTGGCAATATTGCTATTATCAATCGTATAAACGAATCCGCCGGCAGGAGGTGTAACCGTAACATCTACCGATGTTGAATTTTCATTCTTTATATTAGCCAGCGTTCCACTGGTAGAACTCAACTTGGGTGCTGTAAATCCGGTGGGGATTACTTTTATTTCTTTATTTTCTCCGTTCGGTATCTTATTCGTTAGCAGGATAGTGGCCGGTTTCATGACACTACTTGTATTCGTACTTATTTGAGTAATCAAAATACTGCCATCTCCTTTTATTTCAGGGGTTGTAATATTGAACCATGGGTCGCCGCCTCCCCAGTCTTTTACTGAAGCCTTAACTCCTATAGCTGATGAATGTACACTAATCGCAGTGTTTCCACTGGTTGCAGCCTGTAGGGATATTTCATTATTTGCCATTATCTCACTACTCAGTAAATTGATTGTAATCGCCGTTGTCAGATCGTTTATTCTGTTGTTTTGAAAAACAACACTACCTTCGCTATCACTAATGCCTGTATTTAATGATTCTTCTTTTATAGTAAGTTCGTAGGCGTTTTTTAATAGGGTTGTTTCAGTATTTTTTATCTCCAACCAGTCCGGTTTGCTTTTGATAATTATTCCGTCCGGGCAGGTTATGCTTACATTAATTTTACTATCGACTACTTTATACATAGTTGCTTTTTGTTGCTTCACATCCAATGTATTGCAATTACCGGGAGCCTGCTGAATATCGTTTAATAGCGGTGAAGTGACTGCTTCAACAAACAAAACAGTTTCCGCCCCATTCATCGTATTGGTAAATCTTACAACGACGCGAGGAAAACGGGGTTTGTCATAATTCTCTTTTATAGTAAATTGGTAAGTGCAAACGGGTATGGTGGCTTTTGTTGTGTTTGTAATTGAAGGCTCAGAAATTTCCAGCCAATCGTATTGTTGCGACTCCGGACCGCCAGCATATGTTTTTTGTATATTCAATGCTGAATTGGTCTTGATGTTGATATCGATACTACTCCCATTCTTGACCGACATATTGATGGTACGGGTATCCGGATCGTATACGGTTTCATCGGTGAATGTGGGAGGGATGGCCACGTCAAGTTCTCCGCTACCGTCTTCCGGTTTGTATTCGTCGATGTTTCCGTCATCCGCCCAATCAGCGACTGTTAATGTGAAATCCAGATGATAATCGTCTGCTTCGGTGATGCCGATCGTGTACCGGTGGTTATTATTTATTTCGAGAAAAGAGGAACTGCCATCAGCCGCCTGCTGTGTAAAAGGTATCTGGTAAGAAACCTCTTTGCTTTCTGTTTTATTTATTCTGTACAATCCTTTCAATGTGAGGAAACCGTGATCGTTTTTAGGCGAGGGATAAGAATAGAAAGCACCAGTCTGCATACCCTTATTCGCTTTTTCTCCGCTGAAAGTACGTGAGGGACAGGTGATGAGTTCACCTGTGGCAGCTTCGGGAACCGTGCCGTAAATGCGTATAGGGAAGAAGGTCGCGCCGCGGCGGCTGTTGCCCATCGAGATCGATTGGATGGTGAAACGGGAAGTTTCCGTATTATTAACGATATCGAAACGTGCGGCGAGACGGGTGAGTTTGAATCCGGTCTGTACCCGGGCAGAAGAGCCGAGATCGGTCAGGTCGAGCGGTGTTGTCTGTGCGCCGCTCATAGCCAGCGGAGTGCACAGCGTATCGCCGGGTACCGTAGCCGACAGCAGTGCGGTATGATAGGTTTTGAAAATGCTTTCCGAAGGTTGTCCGGGTGCCACTATTTTCGCGGGATTATTGCCATCTGCTTCCGATAAGACCAGCGGTGTGAAGGCAGCATCGGTCAACGGTGTACCGTCGCCGCTGGCCGGGTCGACCAGCATCGTGTTGTTGGCGATGCAGTACAGTTTTACGAACAACCCCTTTTTCACTTTGAGCAGTCCTGTTGTCGTTTCGTCGTTATCGCCGTCTACCGCCAGTTGCAGTTCTTCAGCTCCCGCAGGCAGTGTAGCTTCTGCTTCTGCACGATAGGCGAAACGTTGGAGGAGGGTGTAGTTGTCACCGGCTTCGCTCTCGGAGGCAAACACATAGACATCGAGTGTTTCGATCGCATTCTCATCCGCCGTGGCAATGGTTTCCGCCTTGGTGGCGACCGGCTTCAGGGCCAACTTGTTTTTTAATGTGAGCAACACTTCACGGCGTCCGGCATCATCGGTTCCGCCCGGCTTCGGCTGATTGCCGCCGGCATGTTGCGTCTCTTCCGAACAGCCTGCTAAAAAGGCTGCCAGCATGAGGGTGGTGCATTTTGTCAATAGTTTCATATTCACCTTGTTTTTAAGTATGTTTTATTGTTTCTGTTTTAATATTCAATTATCCGATCGTTCCGCCTTCATCCCAGTCTGAAGCCGTAGCCTGCGTCACAATAATTTTGTCATCGTATACACTTACCAGAAGATCAAATTCCTGCTCCATATTGGTATCCATGTTGACGGATTGTTTATTGAAAAAGAGGTTCAGATCCAAATCCTTAACGATCTGTTCTCCATCCTTCCAAAGGCTCCATAACTGGTGGGTGGAAGCGGTATGACGGAAGGTGACGAACTCTCCGATCACTTCTCCGTCGTAACTCAAAGCCGCCCTTGTCTCATGGTAGGTGATACCGCCTGTGATACGGGGAATGATATATTGCCCGTCCCCCGAAGGGATCGTAGCCTCATTGCCTCCGGTAAATCCGTAAACAGCCGGAATCCCTTTGAGCCGCATCCTGAAAATGCCGTCTGCGGGTGGTTCGCCTGTCATCCACCGCACCGTCACAGAGAGGACGGCATGGGCGTGGGACAGGTAAACGCGTCGACGCCGGGTCGCCCCGTTTTTCAGGGTGAATGCGGTTGTCCCGTAATACAGACGGCTTGTATTGCCCCGGTATCCGGGAGGGATGCCCGTCTGTTGGGCACTGAGTGTCATTTCGTTCATATTCATATCGTTTTCATTTTGAATTTGTATCGTTTCGTTGGCATTGCTTTCGTCCGAGAGGTTCCCCCAGAGAACCAATGTATAATCGCCGTCGGGCAGGTTGCCGTTCCAGCCTGCTACGCTGTCGCCTTTGAGGGTGATAGTGGCCAGCAGGTTCCCTTTTGCGTCGAAAAGGTATTGCCGGAGGTTGTCGACATAAGTCGGCAACGTATTTTCGGTGCTGCTACCCGCATACCAGTATTCCATCCTGACATTGTAAGGACAGACGGAAGGTTCGTCGCCAAATGAACAGCCTGAGAGCATGGCTGCCAGTATGCTGCATATCATCCAAAACCTTCCTGTCTGTATCCTTCCCACTACTTCGTATTATTAATATTAATCCAGTATGAATTTCTATTTCTTTTATTCGTCTTCTATTCTGTTAATCCTTCGGCAAATTGCAGGTTTTTGCGTGCCTTGCGGGGTTCAACCCCTACGGCTTTCCGGAACCAGACTGCCGCCCCTTCCGGATTTCCTTCCATCAGCATAAGCACGCCCAGATTATTCCAGGCACGCGGGTCGGCCTCTACTTTGCGGAGATATCCCCATGCCGATTTCAAATCGCCTGTCAGCATTACGGCGGAGGCCGCGTTGACGTTCGTTATCACATCGTCCGGGAAATGGAATGCCGCCACTTCGTAGACTTCGCGGTATTGTTCCGTTCCGGGACGGTAATAGCGGGCGACACTATACATTTCTTCCAGGCTCAGCAAGTCGGGATGGGTATAGATCATCTCCGATGCTTCTCCGGCATTAAGGGCACGAATGCGGTATTCCACCACGAACTCGATACGCCTGAGCAGGGGAAAAAGCCTTTTCAGCATGTCTTTATAAGGAATGCCTCCCTGCAAATTCATCAACTGTTTTTCGCGGCCACTGAAAATGCCAAACCGGCGTATGATGTCGAGGGCTGCCGTATAATAAGAGGGTTTTGTGCTTAGCAGCAAATCTTCCAGGCCGTTCCAGTCTTCCGCCACGGATGAGACGTCGAACAGGCGGGCGGGGATGCCGTACGCTTTTTGCACATACCAGGCAAACAGCCTGGAACGGTTGGCTGCCAGCTTTTCATTATCCCCGTAGTTTCCGTCGGGCGAAGCATATCCTTTCACTTCTATACGTTCCAGTTCGGAGTAACCTTCGGCCAGGACCGGAAGCAAGCTGGCGTCGATCTTGCCGATCTCTTCCCGGTTGTTTTTAAAGTCGGGATATACTTCATCTTTGCCGAGCGGATAATCTATATAGAGAGTTGTGCTTTTGCTTCGGTGTTTGTTCTCCTGCTTCGGGTCGGGCGTGAGGAACGAGACCATCGACGCATAAGTATTGACATCTGCCGTGTTCAGGGAAATCTGTTCCCGCACTTGACGCGGGACATGGTTGTCTCTTTGAACGGGTTTGTCCTTATGCGATTCTGCATCGAGTGCGGGAATGGGGTTGTTTTTTGCGAGTTGTACAGTGGAAACCGACAGGTTGCGTTTCAACGTATCTACTCCCAGCAGTTGCAGGTCGCAACAGTCTTTTATTTCCTGGCGGAGCAGCAGGGAGGCTTGTTGCATCCAGGAGGTATAAGGAATGGATATCCGGTAACGGACATTTTGGGAACCGGTCCGGTTGTTGTCGAGTAATATAAGATAAGGAATTTCGCGGTTCTCCGCAGAGGTTGCCAATGCACGTTCGCGGCGTTCAAAACGGAAACGTTTGCTACCGGTGATCACAACGGAGGGTAATGTAATCTTTTGGGAAGAACCTTTCTTTCCTGCCAGTTCGGGGGTAAAGATAACGGCTGCCAATGAGTTAACATGTACGCTGTTCAAATCCATCTCCAGCCAGAGATGCAGACTGTCATTCTTCACGGTGACCGATTGGGGAACGATACGTATGCCTTCGGCTGCTATTTTTCCGGTAAGTCCGGAAAGACAGGCAACGACGAAAGTATACATTATTATATGTAGCGGATAATTCTTCATAAGGATAATCTTTAGTGCAGGAAGTAAATGATGGAGAATCCGAGACGGGTGGGACCTATGTAGCTGCGGGTGTAACTTCCTTCCCGTTCACCGCAATCGGCGCAACGGAATTTGTCGTATCTCATATAAGCATATCCGGCACCGATTATCGCTTCCAGTCCCCAACGTTCGCCCAATGCCGAATGGTAACCATATGTAATGCCACCACCATAGAGATCTCCCCGCAATATATGGTCTTTCAATCCGGATATAAAAGGTATTTGCCCGATGTTGAAATGTCCCCAATGGCCGTGTACACCGACAAAATGTCCTTCGAACTTACGACAAAACCAATAACGGACTTCGGGTTGAAAGAGATACATATTCAATTTCATGTCATTGCTAAATTTCCAGGCATTGTATGCTCCCCATAAATCGAGTGTGATCTGACGAGTGATTCCGAACTCAACGCCGACGTTCGGAGTTGTGGTTGCCCAGAATAATGTGTTTGTTTTCAGTACGGTTTGCTGAGCGTGTATACCAGTAGGTAAACAATAAATAACAAACATTAGTATGTGTAGTTTTCTTAGCATATACCCTATTTATATTTTGATGGAAATGCGTTCCGTCTATTCGTAAGAGTTGGAACAGTCTTTCGTGCCAAATTCGAAAGGCTTTGATATTAATGACAATCCAATAGGATACGGAAGGGGAGGAATCTCCTGCTGTGAAACAATTCATGAAACAAATGGTCTTATTTCAAGATGGAATGGCTGATTATTAAGATGATTTGTGTGAAAAGTACGAGATACATCTGGGGCTTGTATTTAAAAGTTCAGAGATATGAATAAAATAACCGATTACAGAAAGGATGCAGATGAAAATCAAAGCAAGTTTGATGATCGGTATTGTGAAACAATCTGTAAACAGCTGATATGTAGTAATTAAGATATCTATTTTAGTTGTAAAAAGAAGCAATTAGCTTCCTGGGAGAGTACAGATGAACACTCTGCATTTCCTTAATAATTGTATAATATTCAGGTTAATATTGAATATTATAGGTTCTTATGTTCAAAATAATATAGAAAACATTTGCTATTAAAGAAAACGTTACTACTTTTGTGACGTGTTAACATCACAAAGGAATATCCATTCCAACTATTACGAATAGACGGAATGGTAATTTACCTATAACATCCTCTTTTCGAAATAAGATTCAGCATGTCCGTTTCCTACAATCACTTTTCTATTAGCTCTATCCAATTTTGAATTATCAAGTGATGCTATATAGATGCGTGTCGTGTTGACGGAAGTATGCCCCATGCAATCGGAAATGACTTCCTCGGTTACTCCTTTGAGTTTAGCGATGCTTGCCCAACTATGGCGTGCCACATAGGTAGACAGGTGAGTGCCTATTTGATTTCCTAATATGTTAAGCCTTTTATTTTGTAGACGGAGGGCACTGTCGTATTCCTTCCAGGAGGCATCGGCATTTTTTAGCACCGGGAAAAGATAAGGTTGTCCGGGTTGGTGATATTTGCGTATGATCTTCAACATGACGGGAAGAAGTTCCACTTTAAGTACTTGGCCGGTTTTTCTTCGCACATAGATTAACTTATTGCCATGGATATTAGTCAAAGTAAGGTGAGCCAAATCTACAAAAGCCATCCCCCTGACAAAAAAAGAGAAAAGGAAGAGGTCGCGTGCCAGGCTGAGTCCCGGAGCATTCTCCAGGTTCAGGGCCTCCAGCTTGTGGAGATACTTTTCCGTTATAGCCCGTTTCTCTGTCTTATTGATCTTTGTATTGATGTTCCTGAAAGGAGAAGGGCGCTGCTCAATGACCTGTTCCCTGACGGCGAAGTTCCATACGGCTTTCAGATTCCTGCAATGGAAAGCAATCGTGTTTTTAGAGAGCTTCCTGTCTGTGAGGTATTTTTCAAAGCTGATGATAAGATCTTCGTCCACGTCCTTAATGGGAATATCTTCTCCCTGGAGGAAGTTGCGGAATGTTTTGTGAGTGTTCTGATAGTTACGAATAGTGGTCCCTGACCGCTGGCCTCTTTTCTTCTCAATGACCAGTTGAATGTATTCCAGCCATAGGGTGTAACACTTGCGGTTCCGGAAATCGTGGACAATCCTTTCGGCAGAGCACTCTTTTGTGTCTTTCAGATGCTGAACGATTTCCTCCATCTCTGCCAGGTTCCGTTCGAGTGCTTCTTTGATAAGCATCAGTGCCTTGATACGTTCGTTCCCTGCATCCGGAGGGATAAGAATGGTTTGCGTTGTTTCTATCCATTCCTGTTCTGTTAGTTTAAGATCCAGCACGACCCTTTTCACAACGCGGTTATAAATGATTTGCAGGAACAAAGGCATTCTTTTGCCGGGAATGGCAGAAGTTTTTCTTTTTACTTTTACTGATACATTTGTCATAAATTCTATTGTTGGTGGAATAATATAACAAATGTAGCTGTTAGATAGCCTGATGAGATATAAAAACAATTGCCGTCTGCTATTGCAAACGACAATTGAATAAGAAAGGATAAGTATGTAGTAAGGGATAGTTCTGCCATAAAAGTAGTTTATGGATATGGATTTATAACCATAATGCGGGTAGATGACAGATTTTGTTTGTAAACGGTACGTTATGGCGGTTAAGTTGCATTCAACAGAGGACAGTTTCCTCCGGATTTTGTTTCTAGGGATGCTGTTTCAGATACTCGTTAGGAGTAAGGCCGGTCTTTCGTTTGAAGTTACGATAAAAGGCATCGGTAGAGGCGAAGCCTGCTTCTTCGGCTAAATCGGATAATTTCTTTCCGGAATGGATCCGCCCAAGTAAATAATCAATACGGAAATCATTGATCCATTGGTTGTAGTTGTTACCATAGCAGGTATTAATACATGATGACAGATATGTATGATTGGTTTTCAGCATTTCCGCCAGTGATTTAAGTCTTATGTCTTTATTAAGGTATAGTTTTTGGAGACGGACTTTCTCGTAGGCAGCATGGTAGAGTTTTTCTTCGGGGGTAAGAGATTTCTCTTTCTCCGGCGTAGCTAACGACTCGAGTTGTTCTGCTTCTTTTTCCTGTTTCATGATAACATCCAACCGCTTCTTCCGCTGATAGCAAATGTAACCGACAGCACATATAAGGAAAAAGAATAAGATTGCACAAGTTGTTGAAACGACAACCATACGATGCGAGTTGGCCAATGAGGTTTCCTGTAGCTTGTTTTGATGCTCTAAATCGCTAATTTGCAGTCGACTTATAAAGTTTTTACTTTCACGTTCTTTGTCGGCTTTATTGATTATTTGCTGGAGGGAGTCCCGAAACATCAATAAATCAACAGCTTTTTCATATTGCTTGGTAGCCCGACAAAAAGAACTGTAGCGAATGAGAGCCTTTGCTTGTTTTTCCATGCGACCAGGATCATTAGTGGACTTTTTCATCAAAGGCTCAACCAATGCAAATGAGTTTTTTGCTTGTTGGTAATTACCGTTTTGTTGATATAATGTAGCTAAGGAAGAATAAGTAGGTAAAAAATAAAAGGGGAGGGATGCTTTTATGTTATTCTTTCGAAGACGCTCTGCTTGGTTCTGAAATTCTCCCATTGCCTTATCTAGAAAAATAAGGGCAGAATCTAAATTGTGTTCCGCAATATATGTATCCGCAATATTACAATTAAGAATCATTCCGTTTCCGGTTTTTTGCTTCTGATTGATTTTTGTCAGATAAAAGCGAGCACTATCAGGCTTTTGGAGTTCCAAATAACATGTTGATAATAAAGGATAAACGGAAGGTATGAATAAAGCTATTGAATCTACACCAATTTCATTTGTATAGTTCACTATTTCTGTATACTGTTTAGAGTTAGCGAAAATATCTATTAATAAGCTTAAACACTGGTTACTCAAAATTGTAAAATGGTTGTCCTTTGCTAACATATAAGCCTCTTTATACCGGGAAATTCCTTTTTCCTGATCGCCTAATATTCTTAAATGATTTGCTATAGCGATAAGATCTTCTATTACAAGTTCTGGTCTATCTGCTACACGATGTTCCGAGAGTAGTTCAAACCAAATCGGTAAATATTGTTTATACAACCCTCTTTTTCCTAATAATATTGCTTTGACTTTCTTTATTTCCCATTTTTCTTGTTGCGAAAATGAATAAGTAGTTTCTAGTTTATCACTCAGTTGAATACCTTTCATATCTGCATCCAGTTCTCTCTGTTCACTTAATCTTTTATACAAATAGAGTAATTGTAGTAGTATTTTCTTTTTTTCTTTCTTTGAAACGAGAGGAAGACCATCTAATAAAATACGTTCTTGTTTTTGCATTCCTCCTATTTCTTTTTCGTCCCGGCATGATATCTGAAACAGAATTACCGCTTGTTGTCGGGATGGTAGTTTTCGTACATCAGACCATAAAGAATCGAACGATGAAGATAGAATAGGTATTATCGCCAACTCTTTATTCAGCATTTCGGTTTTATCCTGAATCTGATTTGTACAACCAATGCATATGAAAATAAAAAGAAACAGAAGGAATGCTTTCATTTTCTAAATTAAGTCAATACAATAGCATCAGAAGCACAAGCATCAGCACAATCACCACACCAACTACAACTAATCTGACTAGTTATTACTATTCTTTTATCTACAATTTTAAGTAATCTGACTTTACATGCATCCACACACTCGCCACAGACATTACATTTTTTGTAGTCAATAGTCCACATTGTTTTTGGACCATCACCTTCACCAATTGTTTTCCCTTCGTTGTTTTTCATTGTCTTGTTATTTTAAAATTGTTTGCCAAAACTACACATTCTATTTAAAATAACAAACCAATATTAGCTGTTATTTTTTTTGAATCGGTATAAATCGTATTATCAGGCGTCTTTTCAAAATCAAAAGCCAACTGAATGAACCAACGAAAAGATGTTGATCGTGTATATGTAATAGAAGAATGTAATCCCCAACGTGACATTGTTTCATAATCGAACATCTGTTGTAATCTGCTGTGATTCTGCCATAACGTAATTTCCGGAGCATTTTCACCAGGAGATAACTGTTTCTCATCCATAATCGTTCCTCCACCTTTTCCATAGTGACCACCCAGAGATAAGTCGAGGGAAGCATCCGGCAATAAAATATTTTGGACAAACGTAGTATGGACTGTAAACCGATGAACCAGTTGTGTGTACTCCGCTGGATAAAACAGCAGAGCTGTTTTTGCCTGACGGTACATAATTCCTGAAAGGATGGAGAAACGGGAATGCCAGGCATCACGCAACTGATAATATCCGTAGGTCAGAACATACCGGCTTGTGTGTCGGGTAGAACGAAGTAACCTATCGTCCGATTGCCAGGTATTGTATTCCACCTGATGTTGTAACGGGTCAAAGTTATCAGCATGATCAAATGTAGCCAACCATTCCCATTCATGCCTGTGGTCAAGGCATACTTTTTGCAGTTTACCTTTATACTCCACCTGCCAGCTATCTGTTTCGCCTTCTTTTTTATTTTTTATACGGTCACTCTCTACGGTCTGCGAAGCAGCACTTCCGCTAATGTCTTGATATAATTGGAAAGAACCACGGTTGAAATGAAGCTGTAAGGCTCCGCCAACCTCCTGTCCTGAATAATACCAGTTTACATTTTCACCCCACGATAAGGTTTTAAAGAATCCAAGGGGATAAGCGACCAGGACAGGATAAGTGGTATGACTTCCCATATTCTGGTAATTAACGGTTTCCTTTCGGCGGACATAAAGCAGAGAGGCGCCCAAGTGCAGGTTTCCGTACAAGTATCCTACTCCCGGAGTAAGTCGCCATTCCATCCACTGGTTTTTATTTCGCGGATCAGTGTCTTTTGCTGTCAGTTGTACCCGATAATCTGCTTTTGCTCCCAACAACCAGCGCGGATGGACCGGCAGGGAAAAACCACCGGCTAACTGATACTCTTCCGAACGCTGTTTTCCGCTTATGGAATCACATAAGTTCACGGCTTGCCAGTAATCGCCTGTCATCCCGTTCCAGTTCTGTTGCCGATTCTGAAACTGTGTATAGCCTATCTTTCCATAAATCGAAACTTTGTCCACCGTTTGAAATGATTCGCTATACAGAGAGTATATATCCGCTGAAGCCGGAATACTGACGTTACCAAAATTTCCTTTATGATGGCTATAACTTGCCTCCGCCACAGAGAAAGAACGGAAACGGTTGAACGACAATCCCACAGGATTAGTCCCGGTCAACCAGTAGTTTTGTCTGTACACTTCTTCTGTAGAAGGTATAGATAACGTATCAGTTTGAGCGGAAACCGTCATTGATAACGAAAGGAATAATCCGAACAGTATTTCCCGGCTTCTCATGCCTTTATTTTGTTTTTAGAGTAGCTAAAGTTACTTCCATATCTTCGGCTGAGTTATTCGTGTCCTGATAAACAGCACGTCCGTCTGTCGTTCCTGTTTTCTTCCGGATAATCGACCGGCCTGAATACCGGTCGCCTGGAATATAGCATTTCCCATTGTCGAGCCCATTAGGTACTCGTTTAGGAGAATTGACATCCTTCACGCATTCTATACAGTCTATTACCCATTCCTGAGGAACCATCAGATAACGTTTTTCCTGATTCGACGCTTTGGGCCGTGGTTTACGGTTATCCGGGTCCTGCACATATTCTTCCGGAGAATCCTGCAAACTGAACACCATAAACGTAGGACCAAAAACAGGGAGGGAATACATCACCAATGACGGATTCAGATTGGCAAGCAACGTCATCGGTTTTACACCGGCTGCAATTGTTTGCCGGTCAAGAGAAACATCCCAGAATCCCCAATCGACTCCGGACAGGTCTACGGAATTGGCATGCTGATATTCGCCACTCGTGTGATCCACCGCATTCGTGGCGATGGTTATTTCTTCTCCCGGTGCCAAAGGATATTCCTTGCCACTTCCCGGAAATTGCCAGGTCAGATCATTTACCGGAATCCGTTTCATATCCGTATAGTTCATCCAAGGGGATTCTAGATTATTACCCGGATCTACAATACCGAGACACAAACCATCCAGATAGATTGTCTGGTCCGAATTATTATATAAGGTTACATACTGGTCATCCTTATATTCTTCATTATTCAATCCCTTGCAACCACCAAAGTAAATCTCTTTAATAACGAGGGCACTGGTTTTAGCCAACGACAGAGGAAGTTCTATGACCCCTTGCGCTTCATCCTGGTCAGAGAGCAGCGATAATGATTCTATTCTTCCGCTAAAAACAAACCCGGAAGCAGCCTGATAATGTACCGAAGCAGCGTAGTAACCAGGTTCAACACTAAATAAAGCTTGTCCTGTCGATGAACAATGCAAAGAATACACCGTTCCCTGATCTTTGTTGGTCAGTGTTACTTCCATCTCTTCATAAGGCAACGTGGAATAACCTTCGGGAGGTAACAGCTGAATATGAACACTGGAAGAACGATTCCCATCTTCCGAACAGGAAGCAAGGAAGAATACTAAAACAAGTAATAAGTAAAAACCTTTTTTCATTTGATATTTGTTTTCGATATTAAAACTCTTTTAAAACCGGATCGTCATCTCGGCTCCATAATATAAACCGGGATTTTGAATCGTATACTGTTGTGTACTGCGGGTATACTTCTTTGGATTCGATTGTGTGAAATTATTGGCACAAAAAGCCACCGATACATAGCGGCCTATATTCTTCGTCACCCGGAGATTCAGCAGGAAATAAGGGCCGAACGAATCCTCCTGATACCGGGTCTCTGTCCCTGCATCCAGCACCAGGTCTGCGAAACGTTTATCGTTTGCCATTTCCGGAGTGAACGGATACTGTACGCCTTCGCTATCCATATAATATACCGGGTTAAGATGTTTATGGTGCTCGGTGTCGGTCATCGGATCTCCATCTATCCGGTTTCCGTTATCATCAACCAGATAAACGGGATTATTGTAATTACTCTCCATGCCCCGGCGTTGTTTATCCATCCATACGGCTTGTAAAGTCAACGTGGTGATCAGACCGATGCGGGGTAATTGGGTAATGAACTGGAAGCGGGTATTGAATTGTTTCCATATCCGCAGGTTGGAAGCAAAGTGGTCCGATTCGTAAATGCCAACGTACGGATATGATTTGCCATTAAAATCTGCCTGTGGATATATAGCCGAAAGGGCGGTATTCTTTTCATGCAGATTCAGATAGCTGCCGCTGATAAGCAGCGATGTATGCAAAGGGTTCCAATGTCCTACGTCGAGCGTATATTCAATACCTTGTTTCAATTGCTCGATACCATTCTCAGGAGAGGTGTAAGTGGCAAAAGTCGCATGAGTAGTGTAGGAGAGAGGTTTCCCGTTGTTCACTATGCCATCGGAGGTCAGTTCGGGATGTTCTCCCTTGCCGATCAACTGATCGTAACGGCGGTATGTAAACGGTTCAGCTTGCTCTGTCGTGCTGAATCCGTTACGAAGATGTTCCCTAAACCATATGACATCGGCTGTCATTTGTCCGAGCCGTAAGTTAAGTCCCAATTCAAATTTCCGGTTTACCGGCAGGCGCAGATCAGGATTAAAAGTCCGGTCGGTCACGAAAGTATGCATTACGGTCAGCCGTTCGCCGTTCTCTATGTCATTATAAGTGAAGCAGTTTTGATCGGTATAGGATTTGTCCGGATATAAATACGCCAATACGGGCATCTTATGCATCAATCCCCAACCGGCACGTATACTGAGATGTTTCAGCATAGCATCGTCTTTCCGTTCCACCAGGATTTGCCTCACGTTGATACGCGGATCTGCTGCCGGAGCATAGTGTAACGCCTTTGTTTGCAGTTTGGTAAGACGTACACCCAGCTGTAACTCAGTCAGCATCTTTCCTGAATGGAAAGTGACTTTATCTTCAGCGAAGGCTGTATATTGATGTACGAAAGGAATGCTGCTAAAAGAGCGGGTACGCATCCGGAGCATTTCCAATGTCGGACGGAGCGGATCAAACCGAATGCCTTCTCCACGGTTACCTTCCGTTCCTATTTCCACACCTGCCATGAAATGATTATATACATTATTATATAGCGTATTCCTGAGATTTGCCGTAAGTGAAGCATCCGCAGATAAAGGTTTCCCTTCTACCGAAAGGTCACTGAAATAGTTGGGTGCCAAAAAGACGCCCGCCTGTTCACCCGGCAAGCGAGTATAAGTAGTAACTTGCTGCGTTCCCGAATAATATGTGCTCGATTTGTTCTTTTGATAACTGTAAGTCAGCCCGGCATGATACTCGAGATTCGAAATCCAGGATTTGTTCAAATCCCACCGGCCATTTGCTGAAAAGGAGAAACCTCGATTGAAGGCTTTCTGATATTCTCCGTCAATCGTATTACGTCCTCCGCCTCCTTTATCCTGCATCCAGTATCCCCGCAGATTGGTACGGAGTGTTGCTGTTTCAAAATCTTTCGCATGAGCAATTTGAACACCTACCCGTTGAAATGTCTGTTCCGGTAACCGGGGATCTTGTGATGAAAGTGCATAATCTGCTCCCAGATGGAGAATGCCTCCATGAGTTCCAATTTCCATTCCTTTACTTATGGAAGCCAGTTTTTCAGTAGCCGTGAAGCGGAGTCGCACTGTATAGGGTTGCACCCCAGCCTTTGAGTTTACCAGTACTATGCCGCTGGTAGCATCCCCATAGCGGGCAGAAGGAACACCGCGTATTACCTCTACAGACTCGATGGAAGCTGGAGAAATCGAACGTACATCAAATCCGGAAAGGACCGAACTGTTAAAGAGACTACCTTGCCCTTCAAGCCCGAGCTGCTGCATATTCATATTATTGTTCATTCGCATTCCATCCACCAGTATGGCTGTTCCCAATGCATTTGTCGTATTCTCGTATGTAGCACTGCGGATCGTAAAAACTGCGGGAGAATTCAAATCGGGATTGCGGGTAAGTACGCCAGGCAATAATTGGGACAGATCAGACAGGTCGGTAGCTTGTATATGGCGGATCGCATCCTGACCAATCAATGAACTGGTACCGGGGGCATCAGGCTGGGTTGCTGTGACAACCACCTCCCGAAGCCGGACGTTACGGAGAGTGTCGGATGGTGCCAATAGTTCTTGCCCGTTAATTATCAACGAACAAAAGATGAAAAATAGTACCCCTAAAGCTTTCGTACAACAAATCTTACTCATCTTCTCACCTTATAGATAACCTAGCATTAAAGCCTTACGGCAGCACAAAATAAGTTATTTTATTTTGTACAATTACTGTCTGAGGATAAAAAAATCAAAGAAAGCTGCATTTCTCAACTTTAGTCAGTACATTTGTAACCAATAAGTTTATTATGTCATTACTACTATTTAAGATATTAGTTATTTGTACCTCCTTACTCGCCTGGGCTGTTTTAAGCATTGCCGGGATTTGTTTGCTACAATATAGCAGATATAACAAAAAGGTCATACTTTTAACTTCCATAACATGGGTTCTTTGTTTAGTTTCTTTTTATAATAGCTGGTATGAAGGACTCTTTCTTTTCAAAAAGATCGCTCTTATTCCCAGCGTGAACAGTTGGGCTTTCACATTACTTACTCCTTTGTTTTATCTGTATTTTCGTTTCAGGATAACGAACCAGTTACCGGATGCACGGCAATGGAGACGGCATTTGCTTCTCCCTGGAGTATTGATTGGCATTTATATCGGGATGAGATTGTTCAATCCGGTTCCCGATAAGCTGATTTATAGCTGGTCTGAATTCGGACTCAATAATTCTGCCTGGTGGCCCTATTTCCGTATTGGTTGCTATTTATCTTTAGCTGTACAATTATTAGTTTATCTTCCACGTACTTTGAATGGAGTAAATAATGATAATACTCCACAAATGCAACTTATTAGAAAGGACTTATTCTATCTTTTATGTTTCTATCTTATTTCTATAATAAGTATGTTTACTTCCTGTTATGTATGTAATATTCTATATAATATATCAACTATTTTTATAGGTGGATATCTGTTGAATCAATCTGTATTTTACCGGACTGTAAAACGTAAAATAGGTTTTTATCTATTGCCCCATTTTTTCACCAAAACCAGACAGAAGAACGAAATCCCCATTCCACTTACTCCGGAAAAAGAAGAAGAAGGGGAGGTGATCCGTTTATTAAAATCACCCAAATACTTGCATAATCCTAATTTGACACTTAAGATATTAGCAAGTGGACTGGGTATGAATGCGACTTCGTTAAGTTTATATTTCAGTCAGCAGTTAGGAATGCGTTTCCCTGAATATGTAACCGCTCTTCGTTTGGATGAAGCGGAGATATTACTTTTGAATTCAGATATAAAGGTGATCGATGTTTCTGAATTGGTCGGTTTTCAAACGTCATCATCATTCTATCTGGCTTTTAATGCCCGTCATCATATGCCTCCTTTGCAGTGGAGAAAGAAAATGAAGGCGAATTCCTGACAAAGGTATTCTCAAATTATATATTTCTTTCTTAAATCGTAAACTTATACCATTTGATATATAATCATAGTCTCTTGTTAATCAACTAAATATATGTAAAATTAAATAAGAAATCCATTGGAACTATCCGCCCTCCCTTCCTACTACCTTTGTACACATAACCAGGGGCCCATAAAGCCTCTTTAAATGAAACAAAATGAATACACTCAACTTTGACGAACGAACATTACAGGAGGCTACTGCCAATGCTGTAGGAGGTGTGGATAAAAACGTAGTGGATAGTATATTTATCAGAATACAGGATCACTTCCGAAAAATATTGTTCAGTGATATCCTCTATATAGAAGCATCAGGCAGTTATTGCATTTTCTATTTACAGGCAGGTGCTAAAGCGACAGTTGCATACACACTGACGGATACAATGCAATATCTGTCGAAAGATTTGTTTATCCGGGTACATCGTTCTTATATTGTCAACAAGAATCATGTCGTTGGTTATATTGGTAATATATTTTATATTGGCGATCAAACAGTTCCTATCGGCAGACAATATAAAAAAGATGCGTTATCTCATTTCAATATGTTGGGAACAATTAGTTGAATAACAGATCTAAAAAACAATTGAAGAAAACGAAGGTTGTAACCTAAACTGTTAACATAAGAACGATAATTATGGTAGAACAAAAACAAGATAATGTAAGGCCATTTCCTGCATTTTATTTCAATGTGAAATTGGAAAATGATTCTCATATAAGTGAGATTCCTTTTAAGGAAGTAAGCGGTTTGGTTGTGGAAGAAGAATTCCCAACAAAACAAACTAATCTGATCTTAAAAAGATCACTTGCTCCAGTTAAAACTGATTTATTTAAAAAGTTAATGGGTACTTTTTGTGGTCCTACGTTATATCAGATAACTATCTGTTTGTCTGATTCGGACGGAACACCGTTGCGTAAATGGCTAGCTACAGATGCTTATGCGATAAAACTTGATGCGCCTGCTTTTTTGGAAAACGACAAGGATGAAGCCGAACTTGAAACTATAGAATTCACGTATGATGAGTTAGAACGTAAACAATAAAAAATTATTACAATGGAAAATTCAAATGCACAGATTTTTAAAGTGAAAAATGCCGGGATCGTTTTAACAGCTCCCTTTTTACCAATATTTTTTTATAGGTTAGGATATTTAGCGGATTCCCGTAGAGAGTTTATTGATAAAGAAAAGCAGATCCGGGGAATTTTTTTGTTACAGTATCTGGCAACATATTCATTAGAGGTAAAAGATTCTGAATTAATGTTATTTAAGATAATGCTAAATTATCCGCTATCCGATCCCTTGCCTTGTAATATTGAACTGACAAGTAAAGAAACTTCTTTAATTGATGAACTGTTGAACAGCTTAAAGATACATTGGAGTAAAATGAAAAATGTTTCTAATAGAGTCTTCCAGGAAACATTCCTGAGACGGGAGGGAGTATTGGAGGATATGTCAGATTATTGGAACCTGAAAATGGAAGAAAAACCTTACGATGTTTTGCTGGATTCAGTTCCCTGGTCATATTCAATGGTGAAATACCCTTTTCAGGAAAAACTTATACGGGTTAATTGGAGAAATTGATATTCTTTCTAATATAGAAAAAAGACATTATTATATGTAAACAAAAATGCTATGTCTCACTTAAGACATAGCATTTTTGTTTTAGCAGATTAAATCTGCTTCGTCTGTTACACTATTCATTTTAAATTCAGCACACTCTTATCGCCTGTAATTTCTACTTTTGCAGGAGTAGATTTACGAGTGCAGTAGTCAAACTCTGCCGATTTATCGCCACTGAACGATTTCCATTTCAGTTTCAGCTTAACAGTCTTACCTTCTGTGTCCGGCAGTTCATCCAGTTTGAAAGCGACCAATCCGTCACCTTCCGTTCCGTAGACATCTCCATAAGCATTGTGACGAAACTCTACTTCATAAGGATTAGCCGGATCTTTACTTACCAGTAAGTTTACGAAATGAGCCTTGTTACGATCTCCCCACAATGTTCTGAAACGGAGTGTCAGGTAGCCATCTTCTGCAATTGTTACCCAGTCCTTAATCATTTCGACCGGGTCTGTTCCATATACAGAATCGTTATCCACTCCCAGATCCGGAGCGATTTGTTTTGTCAGAATACTGTCTATCCAATTAACATGGACAGCTTTAGTATAGCCTTCACTAGGTTCGTTTACCACATTGAAATTGACCAGTGCTCTAACTTCTTTATCTCCGTAAGGCGAAGAAGTCAGGTTTGCCGGTAATAATGTTGTTGAGTCATCCAATTGCAGGAAGAATGAGTTATCACTAACCGGTTTTACTGTCACAAGGGCGTTTGGCGTTAGATACCCATAATAATAGTTATCATCATCATCCAAACAAGATTGAAAGGTTAAAGAAGTAAATAAAACTCCCGTGGCCATTAAAAATAATTTCAACGTCTTCATAGCTTAATATCACTAAATTATTAAATGTTTATACCAATGAAGATGGATGAGAGCCTGAAAATGCTGCAAGAGAAGTTGATAAAATATATTAATAGAAATTTATACACCTATTGTATCTCCTGATCAAAGAGAAAAGGTATGCCTTGTAGTCCTGCGAAAGATTGTGCCACTTTTTCATGTGCCTGAACGTGATTGTTAATGTGCGTAAAAAAAGGAAAGAGAGTATATGAAAAATACGGTAAAAATAAAAAGCGTAGAGTTTGAACGACAGTTTGAATCTCAACGGGAAGAGAAAAAAGCGAAAATACCT
>ERZ791830.698-NODE-698-length-29921-cov-2.407487_pt1 | contig 29921 bp, 23 predicted proteins | sample MGYA00509945_ERZ791830 | MGnify/ENA primary metagenome ERZ791830 (study PRJEB30046, sample SAMN00792021) | human gut metagenome | study: EMG produced TPA metagenomics assembly of the A metagenome-wide association study of gut microbiota in type 2...
ATATTTCATAAAAATACCCCCAATACTGGGTGTCCAGTATTGGGGGTACATATCAAACTGCTAACTGATCTTTTTTGATAAAATATTAATTATGGAGTTTCATTTGAGTCATTTGACGATTCAGATGAGGTTGGCTGTGAAGATGTATCTGCCTGCTGCACGGAATCATCACTGACAGATTTTTCTTTTTTCTTTATCTTTGGAAACTTAGCATTTACAAATACGCAAATTAAAAGAAGCATCACAATATCAATAATTGCTTCTGCAATTAGCACAACACCAGAAAAAATCCATGTGACAGTAACAGTTGAAAATGGGTTTCCGATGATAATAAGAGAAAACAGAATGGACAGTCCGGCACTTACTGCGGCAAGCCACCAACGCTTTTCTTTTTGGCGAAGAAGATCAATACTCCACTGAACCTTATAAAATCCAGAAATAAGAAGAAGAATTCCATACAGGAAAGAAAGAAGCTTGAAGGTTTCTAAAAACCAGTGGGAGAAGCATATACAAAAAAGACCAACGGAAATACTTATAAGTCCCTTCATCAAATAAAAACGCGAGATTGCCTCTGCAAGCGGTTTTTTCCAGTAAAACACGATCTGTACAACACCAAAGGCGAGGCAGGCTGCTCCGAAGGCGATTATGATTCCGTTTGAAAAGCCTGTAGGGTCGATGAGAAGCAGGATTCCGATAATCAGTTCACAAAGGCTTATCAAAAGATTAACGGAATTTTGTTTTAAAAATTTCATGATAACCTCTTTTCTCTGTACCATTCGTGTAGCAGGCCGGCACAGCAGCCTGATTTTATTATGAAACTTAGATAGAACTAGTTTGATTATAGTAGATAAAGCTAGAAAAAACAACCATTTTTCATAAAATGGGTTGCTTTTTTAAAACGCGGAGAGTATAATTTATAATTGATGTAAATAAAGGTTGCACGTGCATTGCCATTTTGTTTTAACAGAATGGCTTTGTACATTATATATGAATTGATCAAGATGGGAGGATTATACATATGGCAGCAAAAACAAAGAAGGAAACTGCAGCAGTTGCAGAGACAAAAGAAACAGCAAAGAAGGCTACAGTAAAGAAGACAAGAGAAGTATATCTTCAGTGGTATGGTAAAGAAGTTCAGTTAAGCAGCATCACTGCACGCATTGAGGAAATGTGGAAGAAAGAGATGAAGAGAAAGATTTCCGAGTTGGTTGACTTAAAGGTATATGTAAAGCCAGAAGAAGGTAAGGCACATTATGTAATTAACGGTGAGATCACCGGAAGCATTGAGCTGTAATTGAGAAGAAGACAGTCCTTGTGTGAAAACATAGGGGCTGTTTTATTTTTTTATACCGCGTTAAATAGTTAACAATTTTAAAAAAACTTCTACAAAAATCCAGTAATGTGTGCTATACTATAAAAAGAGTAAAAAAAGAATCTGTAGAGTGAGGTGAGTGCATGATCAAAGAGGAAAAGATCCGCATGATGACACAAGTGGCAATGATTCAAAAAAGGGAAGAACGCCGCGCTATTGAAATATGTGGATACCGAAAAAAAGATTATGTATCCATTCAGATGATTAAAATATGGATTTGCTATACAATGGCCTATTTGTTGCTTACACTTATAGGCGTTATTTGTATGGGCAATGGTACACAGGCAGTTTCTTTTTCAAGGCAGGTGCTGATTAGAATCGGCTGTATATGGGTTGTTGGATATCTTGGCTTTTTAACAGCAGTACTTGCAATGGCTCATCAGTGTTATAGCAGACGCTATCGCACAGCAGCTGTTTTAGTTCGTCAATATAGACAGCATTTGATGGCACTTGAGGATTACTATACGGAAAGGAGCCAGATCAATGACAGCTCTGCTGGAACTACGGCAAAAGATAAGTGAGGTTTATGGCCGCTATGAAGCATATGTGCGCATCTGCACAAAATGTTTGCTGGCATTTCTTGTATTTTATATGATTCACAGTCAGCTATCAGGCAGTATGAATCCTAGAAGCTGGGCAGAAATCGTGGTTGCTACTCTTATTGCAGTGATGATTCCTATTGACGCCTGCTCAATTTTGGTAGCAATATTTGTAATAGTCCATATGCTTATGATTTCAGTGGAAGCAGGTGTGATAGCAGCAGCATTCTTTTTATTTTTGTTATTGACATATTTTATATTTAAACCAAGACAGTCAATACTGATCACAGTTATGTGTCTTGTTGGAATGCTGAATCTGACAGGTGCCGCAGCAATTCCGATTGGTCTTTTATGTGGACCAATTGCAGTGATTCCGGCAGCGGCAGGTACATTTGTATATGGCATGATTTTGACGCTTCGCCAAAATAGTTCAGTACTTGAGGCATCAGCTCAAAGATTGACATCAATGGAAAAGGCGGCATATTTTATAAAGGCAATTGGAAGCAATGAACGTATTTTGCTATTAATGGCAGCACTAGTAGTTACAATTGTTGTTGTTTATATGATTCGTAAACTTCCATATTCTTATGCATGGGCAATTGCAATTGCGGCAGGAACTGCATGTTATGTTCTGACTGTCCTAGTAGGCAATGTAGCATTTGGTGTAACTGTTCATTTGCTGTATCTAAGTATTTCTATTATACTTGGTGTTCTTATTTCGAGTGTTCTTCATGTGTTTCTCTTTTTGTTAGATGGAACGCATACAGAATTTCTTGAATATGAGGATGAAAATTATGTGTATTATGTTAGAGCAATACCAAAATATTCTGTTGCGAGAACAGATAAAAAAGTAACTACGATAACAAAAGCAGGAGATGGCGAAACGTCCGAGGAGGATTCCTTTTTGGATGATGACCAGTCTCTGGATGATTATTTCCGCACGTAAGCAGGAGAAAGGATAGAAGGATGGAAGCCATCAGAGGATTTTATGAAAATTATATACGCTGGTCAGCGGCTTCCATGACATTAAGCGATGTCCTGGAGATTGCTATATTCACCTATTTTATTTATCATATTATTTTATGGATTAAGCAGAGCAAGGCGTGGATTCTGTTAAAGGGTGCGGCAGCTATTTTTGCGATGTATATACTGGCAGTTATTTTACAGCTGAATAATATTGTAATGGTTTTTAATAGAATCGCACCGTATGTAGCGACAGCATTGCTTGTTATTTTTCAGCCGGAGATTCGCCGTGCATTAGAGCAGCTTGGAACAAATCATTTATTTGAACTTTTTTCGCTTTCTAGCACAAAAGATAAAGTTGCAGAAAATGCAGATGATACTATTGATGCGATTGTTCGTGCATCCTTTAGCATGGGGCGTGCAAAGACAGGAGCATTGATTGTCATTGAGCAGAAATTTGTGCTGAACGAATATATTGCAACTGGTATTTTATTAGATGCCATTGTAAGTGCACCGCTTCTGGTGCAGATCTTTGAGCACAACCTTCCGCTTCATGATGGAGCTGTTGTGATTCGCGGAAACAGAATCACGGCTGCTACATGTTATCTGCCTTTATCGGAAAATAAAACGATAAGTAAGGAACTTGGAACAAGACATCGCGCAGGTCTTGGCATCAGTGAAGTGACGGATGCTTTGACAGTTATTGTGTCAGAGGAGACAGGACAGGTATCACTGACAAAGGACGGACAGCTGTATCGAAATGTTAACAGTGACAAGCTCAGAGAATTGCTTGGCGGAACAAAAAGCAGTGAAAAGACGCAGACTGTGTGGGATAGGCTGAGGAAAGGAAGGAAGAGACATGAAAAATAAAGGTCAAAATCAAAAACTTTTTCTCAAAAATTTTCCACTTAAGCTTTTGGGGTTTGTACTGGCAGTCCTTTTGTGGCTAGTGTTAAACAATACACAAGATCCAGTTATAACAAGCAGTGTAAGTGTTCCGATCACATATGAAGAAGGCGGTTTGGCTGAGAAAAATATGGTGGCAATTTCAAAACCAAATGCTATCACAATTCCAGTTAAGCTTCATAGAAGCCGTTTAAGATATCTTTCTGCCGATGATTTTACAGTAAAAGCGGATCTTACAGAAGTGATTGGTGATGTTAAGGAAGCACCGGAAGCCAGCAAGATCAGCATTGAAATTACAAAGGCATCATCTGCCACATATATTCAAAGCTGGGAATATCCACAGTCACAAGGGTATGTAAAGGTTGTGCTTGATACATTAAAATCGGCCACATACCTTGTGCAGTTTAATACTACAAAAGAGCTTCCAGAAGGATATCAGGTTGGAACACTTTCAAGCGATCCGTCTCGTGTAACTGTAAGCGGTCCGACAAGTGCATTTTCGAATCTGGCGGCGGTCAAGGCAAATGTAGATCTAAGCGCGATTACAGACGGAGGAAGCGTGACAGCACCGCTTGCACTATATGATGGAAATAATCGCACCTTATCAGGAAGCGGCCTAACAATCAGTCAGAGTACAGTAGAGGTTACGGTAAGCTTAAATCAGGCGAAAGAAATAAGTATAAGCATAGCAGGAAGCAGTGGAACACCAGCAGATGGATATGTGGTGAGCAAGGTAGACTACTCACCGAAGCTTTTGACAATATCTGGTTCTAAAAATGCACTAGCTAACATTTCAACAGTAAGTATTCCAAGCAGGGAGCTTGATATTACCGGGGCAAGCAGCAATAAGACTTTTGATATTGCGATTGAACAGTATCTTCCTGAGGGAATTACACTTTCTGAAGGGCAAAGTGGTACAATTTCTGTAACAATCGAGTTAGAACAGCTCCAGACGGAAAGCTTTCAGATTGATGCAAGTCAGTTTCAATTAGTAAATACAAAGCCAGAGTATGAATACGAACTGATTGACCCTGTATTGACATTGACGCTTCAGGCACTGCAGGCCGATCTTGATAGTTTTAATCCAGAGACGCTTCAGGGTACGATTGATGTCGGAGGTCTTGAAGCAGGAGAATATATAAATGTTCCTGTTACTCTTACGCTGGACAGTGCATATACAATGACGCGGGATCTGATTGTATCAGTTCGCATTATTGATAAAACTGCCCAGACAGAAGAAGTGCAGGAGACAGAGAGTACAACTGTAACGCAGAGTACTTCAGTGACGAATACGCAGGAAACATCAGAAGCTTCATCACAGACAGCAACTGAGACAACGCAGGAAAGTACTTCACAAGAAACTGCTGCACAATAAAACAAGCATGTAGAAACGGACAGACAAAAGTTTGTCTTGTTATAGAGGTAAGAAAGGAAGAGGAATCAGTATGGTAAGCCAGAAGATAACAGTAAAAAACATGACAGGGTTTCATTTGAGACCGGCAGGGATCTTATGTAAGATCGCAATGAACTACAAATCAAAGGTTCAGTTCCAATTTAACAGCGTAACCGCGAATGCAAAGAGCGTATTAAGCGTGCTCGGTGCTGGTGTAAAAAACGGTGATGAAATTGAAGTTGTCTGTGACGGAGTTGATGAAGAAGAAGCGTTAAAGGCCGTAATAGCGGGGATTGAAAATGGTCTTGGCGAATAATATAGGGGGCAGAGGCAGACAGTTGCTTCTGCCTTGTGCCATATATGGAGCTTTTACATTTTTGGCTATGGCGTTAGAAAAAAATGAATTTTTTGTGGCGGCAGGATATGTACTTCTTGTGGCAGCAGTAGTGATGGGGCTGTACTTTTATAAGAAAGATCAAAGCTTAGTGTCGTTTCGATTTCTGCTTTCTATTTTTTGGACAGCAGGAGAAGGGCTTGGCGTTATGCAGCTAAGTCATCTGCAGTCTTCATGGACTAGTCAGGCATGGCTTTCATTTAGTGGCTTTTATCTTTTATTTCTGGCAGGATATGAAGGAATAGAAGCATGGCTTTCAAGACGGGCGATTACATTAAAAAACAAAGGTCAGGCACCAAAAAAAGAAGTCACAAAAGAGCAGTTTCAAAATCGCCTATTTCGCTGTATTCGCATTGTATCACTTGTAACATTTGCAACATTTGTTCTTGAAGCTGTCATTTTAGGATATGTGCCGCTTTTTTCAACTGAGACACACGCATATGATCATTTTCATATTTCAGGTGTACATTATTTTACAGTCAGCTGTATGTTTACGCATTCACTGACCTTGATTTATTTGTTAATGTATACGGAAAAGAAAAAAGACAGACAGCCGCTTGGAAAAGGAAAATTGATTCAGCTGATTGTATATAATGCGCTGTCAGCCTCAATTCCGATTTTGAGTGTTTCCAAGTTTCAATTTGTTCTGACACTTGCGCTTCCAATTTTTATTTTTCTTCTGATGCGTCCAAATGTAAATAAGAAGAAGTTGTTTGCTATGCTTGGTGTAGTTGCAGCAGTTGTAATTGCAGCAGCAGTTTTTATGACAATCAGAAGAAATTATGAGCCAGGCTATTTAAATAGCATTTTTCAGATGAAGAATGAGAATATGCCGCTTTTCTTGCAGTATGCGTATATGTATATTGCAAATAATTACTCGAATTTTAATTGCCTGACACAGGCCTTGCAGCAGGGCTTAGTAGAGCATACCTTTGGATTAAAACAGCTGTTTCCAGTGTTTGCGCTTACAGGACTGAAATTTGTTTTTCCAGCGTTAGTTGCCTTTGAGATGCCTGTTACTATTAAAGAACTTAATACGCTGACATTAATTTACGATGCGTACTATGATTTTGGTTTAATAGGCGTTCTTTTATTTGGTTTGATTCTTGGTGCTGTCTGCGCAGCGCTCACACAAAAAATCAGAAAAAGCCGTAATCCGATTTTGTATTTGTTTTACGCGCAGCTTGCGCTATATTTAACATTGTCATTTTTCTCGTCGTGGTTTACCGTGCCAACCACATGGTTTTGGTTTACACTGACGGGGGCACTCTATTTATATGTAAAAAAGTAGATTTACAAAAAAGTTAGATTGTGGTATCCTAAATAGGATTGCCGATAAAAGGCCGTATAACGGCGGAAATGTGGGTAGATATGCAAGAAAAGAAAACAGTAGATGTAATCATTCCGGTGAGCTATCCGGATGAAAAGCTTCAAAAGATTTTAGACCGGCTGGAAAAACAGACCCATCCGGTAGAACGCATTATTGTGATCAACACAGATGAATCGGGTTTTCCAAAGAATCTTCGCTGGCCAGCCAATATGGAAGTTTATCATATTGCGCCGGAAGAATTTGATCATGGTGCGACAAGAGATATGGCAGCAAGAAAATCAACTGCTGATTTGATGCTGTTTATGACACAGGATGCAGTCCCGGCTGATACTCATTTGGTAGAGTATTTAGCAAAAGCGTTTGACGATCCGCTTGTAGCAGCAGCATATGCCAGACAGCTTGCCAAAAAGACAGACTCAGCAATTGAACGCTTTACCAGAAATTTTAATTACCCGGCAGAAAGCAGGGTAAAGACACAGGCAGATATTCAGGCACTTGGAATTAAAACTTATTTTTGTTCAAATTCATGTGCAATGTACCGCAAAAGTACGTATGAGGAATTAGGTGGATTTTTGCCGGAGGCAATATTTAATGAAGATATGGTCTTTGCGTCCACAGCTATCAATGCGGGCTACTCTGTGGCTTATGTGGCGGAGGCGAGAGTGATTCACTCACACAATTATACGGGATTTCAGCAGTTTCAAAGAAATTTCGATAATGGTGTTTCACATGCAGATAATCAGGAGACATTTCACAATGTGGAGACACTTGGTGAGGGCAAACGCCTTGTGTTCGATACCGCACGCTATCTGATTCGTCATCATGAGTTTGGACAACTGTTTCGCCTTGTATATATTTCAGGCTGCAAGGTTGTGGGCTACAAGCTTGGAGAAAAATATTATAAGCTGCCAAAGAAGCTGATTAGTTTCTGCACAATGAATAAAAAATATTGGCAGGAATAAAAATCTCATAAACAAAAAATAGGAGGAAAAGATAAAATGGGAAAAATTAAAGTAACAGGCTGTGATATTGAGGGATTATATGTAATCGAGCCTACCGTATTTAAGGATGAGAGAGGTTATTTTGTAGAGACTTATAATTATAATGATTTTGCTGAGGCTGGATTAGATATGAAGTTTGTTCAGGATAATCAGTCTATGTCCGTAAAGGGTGTATTGCGTGGACTTCACTTCCAGAAGCAGTATCCACAGGGTAAGCTCGTTCGTGCAATTCGCGGTGGTGTGTTTGATGTAGCTGTCGATCTGCGTGCTAATTCAAAGACATACGGAAAGTGGTTTGGTGTTGAGCTGACTGCTGAAAATAAGAAGATGTTCTATATTCCAGAAGGCTTTGCGCATGGATTTGTAGTATTGACTGATGAGGCTGAGTTTGCTTATAAGTGTACTGATTTTTATCATCCAGGCGATGAGGGCGGTGTGCTTTGGAGTGATCCTGAGATCGGAATTGACTGGCCGATTCCAGAGGGTGTAGAGCCGATTCTTTCTGAGAAGGATAAGAAGTGGTTGGGATTAAAGGATACCTTCCATTTTGAATAAAAAAGGTGATAGCAGGATAAAGAAAGAATATGAATAATAAAAAATATGATTTAAAAAAGGTCAGTAAAGTAGCAGTTGCGACATTATTTCTTTTATTTTTGCTTGTGGATTTTTTAGCATGGCCTCAGATTGGATCAAGCACATCAGGAATTGTTACAGCTTTTGTGTTTGAGGTCGCAGTTTTGTTAGCGCTTGCATTATATGGTGTGCACATGGTTAACAGAGAAAAGAAGGGCTTAACTACAGCGGGAGGCTCCTTTATTCAGACACTTGCAAAGTATGAGTTCTTGATGGAGCAGCTGATCTCAAGAGATTTTAAAATTAAGTACAAGAGATCAGTGCTTGGTGTATTTTGGAGCTTTTTAAATCCGCTTTTGATGATGACCGTACAGTATGTTGTATTCAGTAAGCTGCTTGGCGTGCGTGATGCAGGTGTTCAGCACTATGCAATTTACCTGCTTTGCGGTATTGTAATCTTCAATGGATTTAATGATTGCTGTAATCAGGCAATGCGTGCAATTATCAGCAATGCATCTTTGATTACAAAGGTTTATGTTCCAAAATATATTTATCCGGTTACAAAGGTTCTGTCTGCAAGCATCAACATGGTGCTTTCAATGGTTCCGCTTCTTCTGGTTACGATTTTCTATGGTCTGTTTAATGGTTTGTATATTCGCTGGTCAATTCTTTTGCTGCCGCTTGCACTTATTTTTGTGATTTCTTTTGCAGTTGGCATGGGATTTCTGCTTTCAAGCCTCATGGTATTTTTCCATGATGTTGAGTTTTTGTGGGGAGTTATTTCTACCATGTGGATGTATGCAACACCGATCATCTACAGTACAGGTATGCTGGAAAGAAGTGGTGCAGGATGGCTGGCTAAGGTGATGCAGTTTAATCCTCTGTATCATTATGTAACGTTTGTACGTACTATTATTATTGATGGATGTTCTCCTGCAATCAGCGAGTATTTTATCTGTGCGATTTGTTCACTTGTCATGATTATAATCGGCGGCACAGTATTTAAAAAGACGCAGGATCAGTTTGTACTGTATATCTAAGTTTATAAAGATCATTACAATTCGAAGGCTTTTGAAAGCTTTTGAAGGTTTTTGCAGGTTATGGAAAGGCATAGTTAATAAAAATGGCAGATGAAAATAGCAGCATAATCCGCGTCGAAAATGTGTCTATGCGTTTTCGCATGGCAAACGACAGGGTTACGAGTATTAAGGAGATGGTGACAAAGATGCTTAAGCGCCAGGTGGAATATAAGGATTTTTGGGCGCTTAAGAATGTGTCATTTGATGTAAAAAGAGGCGAGGTAATCGGTTTAATAGGCCGAAACGGAGCTGGAAAAAGTACAATTTTAAAGATCATTTCCGGAATTTTAAAACCAACAGAAGGAAGCGTTTATCGCGGAGGTGGTATTGTGCCGATGCTTGAGCTTGGCTCCGGCTTTGACTACGATTTGACCGGAAAGGAAAATATTTATTTAAACGGTGCGGTTTTAGGATATTCAAAGGAATTTCTTGAATCACGCTATAACGACATATTGGAATTTTCAGAACTCGGTGAGTTTATCAATACACCGATTCGAAATTATTCATCAGGTATGCTGATGCGTCTGGCTTTTTCAATCGCAACGGTTGTCAACCCTGAAATTTTGATCGTTGATGAAATCCTTTCTGTTGGCGATGAAAATTTCCAGAAAAAGAGCCACGCACGTATGATGGAATTGATGGCGGGAGGAACTACAGTTTTATATGTATCACACAATCTGGACCAGATTCGTGAAATGTGCAACCGTGTTGTATGGCTTGAAAACCATACGGTGAAGATGTTTGGCGATGTTAAGGAAGTGTGTGACGCCTACAGACTGTAACAAAAACAGATGCAAAGCTTCGGGCAGAAAGGATTGGTATGAGAAGTTCGTTAGATTCAGTTGTATATCTGAATGGAAAAGTGACTTGTGCTGGATGGGCGGCACCAGAAATGGCAGGAGACGAGGTGTGTCTTACCATTCGCAAGGAGGATGGAAGCATCCTTGATGCTCAGGTAAGCCGCGTAAAACGTGCCGATGTAGGACAGGTCATTTATCAGGATGCGTCCTTTGACAAATATGGTCTTACATTTTCATTTGAGCCGGGTGAAATGACAAATTGCTACGCGGTATTTACAAGTAAGGAACATCCAGAGGATGTATTAGAGCAGCTTATTGACTGTCCAGGTCTTTTGGCTGCTTATCGCTATCAGCATGGCATTAAGGGTCGTATTCGCCGACTGCAGCGTGCCAAAAGCATTAAAGATTTCTGTCTCGAGGAAAAATATATGGATCTTGAACCAGAGGAAAAAAAATACGCAATCTGGTACGAGAAGCAGTATCCAGGGTTTGCTAAGCGCCTGAAAGAAAAGACTACTCACTTTGCACTTCATCCGAAGTTTTCAATTATTGTTCCGCTGTATCATACACCGCTAGATTTTTTAGATGATATGATTCAAAGTGTACAAAAGCAGACTTACGAAAATTGGGAGCTGTGCCTTGCAAATGGAAGCCCAGAGGATGAAGAACTTGATGCGCAGGTGCGTAAATATATGAGCAAAGAGCCACGAATCAAGTACCGTAAATTGGAAAAAAATTTGGGAATTGCAGGAAATACGAATGAGGCACTGGCGCTTGCGACAGGCAGCTATACAGCACTTCTTGATCATGATGATTTTCTGTCACCGAATGCTTTATTTGAATTTGTAAAAGCAATAAACGAAAATGGTGATGCTGATTGTATATACAGTGATGAGGATAAGGTAGATCAGGAAGGAAAGCTTCATTATTTTCCTCATTTTAAGTCAGATTATAATCCAGATCTTCTTCACACAAACAATTATATCTGTCACTTTTTTGCAGTGAAGACATCTATTATAAAAAAGGTCGGCGGTTTCCGCCCGAATTTTGATGGTGCGCAGGATTTTGATCTGGTGCTTCGCTGTATTGATGAGAGTAAGAGTGTTGTTCATGTTCCAAAGATTCTCTATAGCTGGCGCTGCCATAAAGGTTCCACTTCTGCAAATACAGACAGTAAATCATATGCATTTGAGGCTGGAAAGCGTGCACTGCAGGAATATTATGATCGTCATGGAATTGAGGCGAAGGTTGACAATACATTTTTACCAGGGTATTATAAGACAACGTATCTGTATACAGAGCGTCCTCTTGTGACAATTGTGATTCCTAATAAAGACCATACAGAGGATCTTGATCGCTGTGTGAGATCACTTCTTGCCACAAAAGAATATACAAATTTTGAGATTCTTATTATCGAAAATAATAGTGAGGATCAGGCAACTTTTGACTATTATGAAAAGTTAAAGAAACAGGATGAGCGCATACGTGTAGAAACCTGGAAGATGGATGATGCACGTCATTCTGAGAAGCATGGCTTTAATTATGCAGCAATTCAAAATTTTGCAGCTAAAAAAGCTAATGGAGAATATCTTCTTTTATTAAATAACGATACACAGGTAATTGATCCAGATTTTCTTGTAAGCATGGTTGGCTATGCAAGAAGATCAGATGTAGGTGCTGTAGGTGCAAAGCTGTTATATGAGGATGATACAGTCCAGCATGCTGGTGTTATAGTTGGTGTTGAGGGAGTGGCATTCCATCAGTTTTTGGAATACCCAGAGTATGATCCAGGCTATATGGGACGAGCTTCATTTTCACAGGATCTTTCTGCAGTAACCGGAGCATGTCTTCTTATTCGTAAGAAGGTGTATGAAGAAGTTGGTGGTATGGACGAGCATCTTGCAGTATCCTACAATGATGTGGATCTGTGTCTTAAGCTTCGCGAGGCAGGATATCTTGTTGTGTATGATGCATTTGCACATCTGTATCATTATGAGTCACGTTCAAGAGGATATGAGGATTCACCGCAGAAGCAGGTAAGACTGGCAAGAGAAGCAGAATATATGAAAAATAAGTGGAAGCATGTAATGGGCACTGATCCTTATTACAATAGAAATCTTTCACTGAAAAACGGTTATTACAAGCTGCCATAAGGCAGGATGGTATCAAACGCGAAAGGAAAAGCAATGGAATATTGTTTTGATTCGATATTTGTAAAAAACGGAAAAATATTTGCAACTGGTTGGGCTGTGTCATCTGTTACGGAGAATGAGATAGAAATTACAGTTACCGATGAGAAAAAGACACCAGTTGATGTAATCGTTACATGGGCAGCAAGACCAGATGTAGGTCTTGCTAAATATGGCGATCCAAAGGCAGGCCATGTTGGAATCTTTCTTGAGATTCCATTTCATGGTCAGCATCTGGTAACAGTTTATTTTAAGGAAAAGAATGCACAGGGAAATGTTATTTCTGAGCAGAGCCTTCCATTAAACCCAGCATTGATTGCAGCAAGAAAGTTTTTAAAGGAAAGCAAGGCACAGTACGTAAGTACAAAGAAAAGCCTGATTTGGCTAAAAAAGAAGCTGACAGGAAATGAGTATGCGGATTACGATACATGGCTTCGTATTATGCGTGTCAGCAGACAGGAGCTTTTTGCACAGCGTAAAACAAAATTTTCGTATGCACCGAAGTTCTCTGTTGTTGTTCCGCTTTATCATACTCCGGCAAAATTTTTAAAGGATTTGGTGCGTTCTATGATGTACCAAAGCTATGCAAACTGGGAGCTGTGTCTTGTAAATGCATCTCCAGAGGATGTACATCTGACATCACTATTAGAAAACTGGGCAATGAGAGATAAGCGTATCAGGGTGATTCGTCTTGAAAAAAATCTTGGAATTGCACAAAACACAAATGCTGGTATTGCCGCATCAACAGGTGAGTTTATTGCTTTTTTGGATCATGATGACTTTTTGGAGCCAGATGCACTATTTTGCTACGCAGATGCACTAAATAAAGACAAGACGATTGATGTATTCTACAGTGATGAGGATAAGACAGATGAGTATGCAGCTCATTATTTTTATCCGCATTTCAAGTCTGATTTTAATATCGATTTGCTCCATGCAAATAATTATATGTGTCATTTTCTTGCAGTGAGAAAATCACTTGTAGACACTGTAGGAGGACTGAACGAGAAATTTGATGGCGCACAGGATTATGATTTTGTGCTTCGTCTGACGGAGAACACCAAAAAAATCTATCACTGTCCGCGCATTTTGTATCATTGGCGCTGCTCAAATCAGTCAACCGCAGCAAATCAGGGAAACAAGATGTATGCAATTCATGCAGGAAAGGCAGCATTAAATGCGCATTATAAGCGTATTGGATGGAACGCACGTGCACAGGAAGGTGCTGTTGATGGCTGGTATCAGACAAAGTTTACATTAAAAGAAGAACCGCTTGTATCTATCCTGATTCCTAATAAGGACCACACAGACGATTTAGATGTATGCCTAAATTCATTTTTTGAGCGTGCTGACTATCAAAATTATGAGTTTATTATCATTGAAAATAATAGTGTATTGCCGGAGACTTTTGCTTACTATGAAAAGATTGAAAAGGAGCATGACAACGTAAAGGTTGTGTATTGGGAAGCTGGCTTTAATTACTCTGCAATCAACAACTTTGGCTTTAAGTTTGCAAAGGGTGATTATATCATGCTGCTGAATAATGATGTTGAGCTTATAACACCAGATATTTTCCAGAGCATGTTGGGCTTTTGCATGCGTCCTGAGGTTGGTATTGTTGGTGCAAAACTGTTATACAATGATCATACCGTCCAGCATGCCGGTGTTTTGGTAGGCGCTGGCGGACTGGCAGATCATGTCTTTAAGGGTATTCATGAGGATGATCCAGGTTACATGGGAAGAGCTATTTCTTCACAGGATGTGTCAGCAGTTACAGCAGCATGTCTTCTTGTAAAAAGATCAGTATATGAGGAAGTAGGCGGACTTGAAGATGAGTTCCAGGTTGCGTTTAATGATGTTGATTTTTGTCTGAAGGTAAGAAAAGCTGGTTATCTTATTGTATATGATGCCGATGTAAAACTTTTCCACTATGAGTCAAAATCAAGAGGTATGGAAGATACGACAGAGCGTTTCATTCGTTTTGGAAACGAGATGATGCTTTTAAATTCAAAGTGGGATATTTTGTCAACTTTTGTTGATCCATATTATAACCCGAATTTGTCTTATCTGGAGTATTACAAAATTAACCATACTATAAAAGAAGCGCGTAAGCAGCAGCTGATTGCGCGAGGAGAATATTCAGCATCAAAAAAATAATTGTGGAAAGGCATGGGTAGCAGAATGGAAAAGAAAGTAACGATTGTCATTCCGAACTATAATGGAAAGCGTTTTTTAGATGATTGCCTTTCTTCATTGGAGCGTCAGACAAGCAAGGATTTTGAGACGCTTGTGATTGACAATGCATCGCAGGATGACAGTGTTTCTTATATAAGAGAACATTATCCGTGGGTAAAGATTGCAGTAATGAGACACAATCTTGGCTTTTCCGGAGGTGTCAATGTGGGAATTGGCATGTGCACGACACCATATGTACTGTTGTTAAATAACGATACACGTTCCTTCCCGAAGATGGTAGAGGAACTGATAAAGACAATGGAATCAGCTGATGATATTTTTTCTGTAAGCTGCAAGATGATTCAGTTTCATGACCATGAAAAGATGGATGATGCTGGTGATCTTTACACTTGTCTTGGCTGGGCATTTCAGCGAGGTGTGGGTCAGCCAGTTGGTGACTATCGTGAGCCGGCTGAAGTTTTTTCAGCTTGTGCAGGTGCTGCTATGTACCGAAGAGAACTGTTTGCAAAGGTAGGATTATTTGATGAACTGCATTTTGCGTATTTAGAGGATCTAGATCTTGGCTATAGGGCGAAGATTCAGGGATATCGAAATGTATATTGTCCGACAGCAAAGGTATACCATGTGGGCAGTGGAACAAGCGGTTCTAAATATAATAGTTTCAAGGTAAAGCTTTCTGCACGAAATTCAGTGTATGTCAACTATAAGAATATGCCGCTGCCACAGCTTATTTTAAATGCACCGGCATTGGCAGCAGGATATTTTGTAAAATGGTGTTTCTTTATGAAGATCGGCTTTGGAAAGGATTATGTCGATGGATTAAAGGAAGGAATCTCAACTAGAAAAAAATGTAAAAAGGTATTTTTTAGAGGAAGAGATATACGAAATTATTGGCAGATACAAAAGGAACTGTGGGAAAATACAATTACGTATATTATAGAGCTGGCAAAGCGAAAGCTATAAGCAGAATAGTTACGTTTTTCTTACAATTTCAAAATACAGGAAATTTGGGGTTGTACTTTTGGCAATTTTCAAGTATGATAGGTACGGCTTTTGACAGTTTTTCTTTATCAAAGGCTTACATGCTGCTTAAAAAGCAGTTCCTGAAAGGGTTTTTATGAATACAGGAAAACAACAAACCTATACGGCAGTAAGTGTTGTGATTGATGCAATTGTGCTGACCGTATCTTACGTGATCAGTTATCTGATCCAGTTTGCACTTCAAAATAATCTGGCGCCATTTGACAGCCGTAATTACTGGCCGCCGCTTATGATTATTGTTATAAGCTATCTGATGCTGTATGCGTTCTTCCATATATATGGTTCGTTTCGCATGACAGGAAGAAGAAAAGAGGCAGTTTTAATCGGCAAAGTAAATATTATTGGCGCATTGATTTTATTTGCCGTATTCTTTGTGATTTCAAACACAGAGGGCTACAACTGGATTGTTGGCTTTTCGCGAATGATGATTTTATGGATGACCATTTTAAATACAATATTTATGGTTGTCTGGAGAAATATATTCCGATTCATCCTGATGAAGCTTGGAAACAGCCGCTTCAACCGAAAACCAGTATTGATTGTCGGTTACAGTCAGGCAGCAGAGGCTTATATTGAACGTGTTCTGACGCATAAGCAGTGGGGATATGATATTCTAGGTATTTTAGATGATCATTTACACACAAATGAGTCAGTGAGGGGAATTTCAGTTCTTGGTCCAATAGAGTCTTTGGAGGAATATCTTTCAAAAAATATTGCAGAGAGCATCATCATTACATTGAAGCTAAAGGAATACGACCGTCTCGAGGAGATCGTTCATGTTTGTGAGAAATCAGGTGTTCACACTGAGTTTGTTCCAGATTATAACGATATCATCTCCACGAAGCCATATACGGTTGATTTTCTTGGCCTTCCGCTTATCCATATACGCCATGTACCGCTTATGGAGGCAGGAAATGCATTTATAAAGCGTGCGATGGATATTGTAGGATCGCTGCTTTGCATAGTCTTGTTTTCACCAATTATGCTGGCAGCTGCTATTGCAGTAAAGTTAAGCTCACCGGGACCGCTCATTTTTAAGCAGGAGCGTGTCGGGCTTCACAATCGTACATTCAAAATGTATAAGTTTCGTTCAATGACTGTTCAGAAGGCTTCCGAGGAGGTAAGCAAATGGACGACAAAGAACGATGTGAGAGTGACTCCGGTTGGCCGCTTTATAAGGAAAACAAGTATTGATGAGCTTCCACAGCTCTTTAATGTTTTAAAGGGCGATATGAGCCTGATTGGTCCGCGTCCGGAACGACCGTTTTTTGTCGATAAGTTTAAGGAAGAGATTCCACGTTACATGATTAAGCATCAGGTTCGTCCAGGTATGACTGGATGGGCACAGGTGAATGGTCTTCGAGGAGATACATCCATTCGTAAGCGCATTGAACTTGATCTTTTCTACATTGAAAACTGGAGTGTCAGCTTTGATATCCGGATTTTATTCTTGACTGTATTTAAAGGCTTTGTCAATAAGAATGCATATTAAAAAAATAGTACCTGTATAGATGGCAGGCTACAGAAAGGCATAATAAGAAAATGGCTGAAAAACGTTCCTCAATGAAAAACAAAAGAGAGCAGCAGAGAAAAAAGGCTGCTAAGGCAAGAAGAGTCAGACGAACTCTTTTAGTAATTACAGAGTTCCTTCTTGTCTGTGCACTTTCTATTTGCTGTTATGCAGTTAGTATTCTCAACACGATGCAGCGTTCAACAATTAATCAGAAAGAAATTTACGTAGCAACGTTTGCAAATAATGGAGATAATGATCAGCAGGAGGAGGCGCAGACAGCCACGACAGAGCCGCAAAGCAAGGAACAGGAAAAAGAGTCTGAAAAATCTGGTGAGCAGGAAAGTGTGCCAGAGTCTTCATCTGCAAAGCCTGGAAGTGTGATCAATGTAAGTGAGGTTACACAGGCTACGACAGTCGATGATATTTTAAGTCATCAGGAAACAGTAAATGGTTACTGGAATATTTTATTAGTTGGTGTTGATGCAAGAGATCAGGCTAATCTTGGCGGTGGAAATGGTGTTCAGTCTGACGTTATGATGATCTGCAGCATCAATGTAAAAACAAAGGAAGTTAAGCTGGTGTCTATTTATCGTGATACACTTCTTAAGATGTATTCAAGAGATGAATTTGACCTTGCAAACTCTGAGTTTGCAAAGGGAAGCGACACTGATATGATCAGTATGATCAATATGAATCTTGATCTTCAGATTCAGGATGTTGTTGTAGTTAACTGGGCAGCACTTATTCGTGTTATTGACGCGATCGGCGGCATTTATCTTGATATTACTCCGGAAGAGGTTGAAAAGGGATATATTACAGGTTACATCACGGAGATCGAGGAGGCAACAGGTATCTGGCAGCCTCAGCTGACACAGGCAGGTTATCAGCTTTGTAATGGTGTATATGCAGTTGCATATTGTCGTAACCGTTATACGACAGGTATGGATATGGGAAGAACAAGCCGTCAGCGCGAAGTAATCGATAAGATGCTTCAGCAGGCAAAAGTAGCGTCACCATCAGCACTTCTTACAGCAGTGCGCTATGCGTGTCCAAATATCAATACAACGCTGTCGAATGATGAATTGTTTGCTCTGGCAGCAGATGTAAACAGCTATAGTATTACTGATACAGAAGGATTCCCGTATACGTATGATCTGACACTTGGAACGCTTGGTGTCTTTGGCGTAAAGGATTCATTAGTCTGCACTGATCTGGCAGGAGATGTAAAGAAGCTTCACACATATTTGTTTGGCGATGATGGATATGAACCATCCCAGACAGTAAAAGACATTAGCTATACCATTCAGAAAGCATTTGGAGTCGGACAGTAAATACAGAAACGATATAAAGTTAAAAAGCCTTGTATATCACAAATATGTGGTATATGGGGCTTTTTTTCACGAATGCTTAAAGAAAAGTACACAATTTAAACACAGATCACTGATAGTATATAGACATAACAAAGAAACAAAGCCAAGCTAAATGCAAGGCTTATTATATAGGAGGTTCTACTATGATGTATCCAGAAACCAATTTTAATTATGACAACAATAATGAAAATAAAGGAAATAGAAAGCAGAGAAGACAAAATAAGTCAAGAAGAAATCTGCACAAGGCAGCAGCAGTTCTTGCAGGTGTTGCAGTTATTGGCGGAAGCTTATGGGGCGGATCACTTTTGACTCAGAACACGGAAAATACCGTTCAGGCAGCATCCACAATGAATCTTTCAAAGGATGAGACAACACCTGATATTGTGGCATCTTCCCTTACTGATTATTCAGATCTGGCTGCACAGTGCCTGCCGCAGGTTGTTTCTGTAACAAATGTAATTGAAGTTACCAGTACATCAAACGGTGGTTCTGATCTTTTTAATTTCTTCTATGGAAATGGTCAGAATCAGAACCAGACATCAACACAGGAGTCTGAGGCATATGGTTCAGGTGTAATTATCGGAAAGACAGAGGATGAGCTTCTGATGGTTACAAATAATCATGTTGCTGTATATGACAAAACAGGCAACACAATGTATTACAGCTATACAGCTTCCACCAAGGAAAGAAAAGTTACATTTGTTGATGGAACTGAGGTAGAGGCAAACTTAAAGGGTGCCGATTCTGATGCAGATATCGCAGTTTTGGCAGTAAAGCTGTCTGACATTCCAGAGGATACCTTAAATGCAATTTCTGTTGCTACTATTGACAATTCTGATGATGTTAAGGTTGGTCAGGGTGTCATGGCAATCGGAAATGCACTTGGTCTTGGTCAGACTACCACATTTGGTCATGTAAGTGCACTTAACAAGGACGTAACTACATCTGATGATAATGTAACAAGAAGTATGATGCAGATTGATGCGGCTATCAATGCTGGTAACAGCGGCGGCGGACTGTTTGATGCAAACGGTCATCTGATTGGAATTAACTCTGCAAAGAGCTCAGGTGAAGGCGTAGAGGGCATGGGATATGCAATTCCGATTTCTTCCGTAGAGGATCTGATCAACAACATGATGAACCAGAAGACAAAGGTTCAGGTAGACGAGGATCAGAGAGGATATCTTGGCATTCAGGGCGTTGTTGACGTACCGGCTGAGTATGTACAGAGATTTGGTATGCCAGAAGGCGCAATGGTAACGAAGATCACAGAGGGAAGCCCGGCATCTGATGCGGGACTGCAGCTGAATGATATCATTACCGCAGTTGATGGACAGAAGGTATCTAGTTTTGAAACACTTAGATCTGCACTTTCTTACTACGCAGCAGGTGAGAGTGTTACAATCACAGTCCAAAGACCAAACGGCAACCAGTATACAGAGACTCAGATTACTGTAACACTGGCAGATCGTTCAACTATTACTGATACGACTGAGGCAGATACAGAGGAGGGTTCTTCCGAAGCAGAGACTCAAGAACCTCAGGTTCAGATGCAGAAGGCACAGTAAATTTGATTTTACATTGGCACATCAGCTTAGAAGGCTGGTGTGCCTTTTTGTATGTGTCCCGATATCTAGACAAATGGTTCGAGTGCAATGCATTAGAAACTTGAATGTGACATAAAAATAGGTAAGACATAAAGAAAGAGTCTGGTATGTCCAAACAATCAAAAATATACAAAACACAAGTAAATAAAATGCGGAGTATAGTAATGCTCTTGTCCGTAGCAGTACTTATTTCCTGTTGCTTTTATGTATTGGCAGCAGGAAAGTCTGAGCAAATCGTCTGGCAGAGGGACGAAAAAAAGGTTGCTATTACATTTGATGATGGTCCGGATGCTAAGACAACAGCGTTACTGCTTGATGGGCTTAAGGCAAGAAAAGTGCGTGCCACCTTTTTTGTGATTGGTGAGAAGGCAGAGCAAAATCCAGAGTTGATTTGCCGTATGAGTGAGGAAGGTCACTTAATTGGAAATCATACATATAGTCATGTTCAGCTGAATATGTTAAGTAGCAGTCAGGCATGTTCACAGGTAAAGGCAGCAAATGATGTAATTAAGGAGATTACAGGGCAGGAAGTTATTTACTTAAGACCACCGTATGGAGAATGGGATCATAAAAAAGATTGTCCGCAAAATATGATTGCAGTTTACTGGGATGTTGATCCGCTTGACTGGAAGCGCACAGATACGAAACAGATCGCAGCAGATATTTTGCGTCAGGTTAAGCCGGGGGATATTATTTTATTGCATGATATTTATAAGACAAGTGTGCAGGCTGCCTTTATTGTGATTGATGAATTGCAGCGTCAGGGATATGAATTTGTTACTGTTGAGGAATTGCTGTTTGCATAGTTGTTTTTTGCTGCTAAACGTGCTAAGATTGGATACAGTTCACAAAGAAACTTGCAAAGTGATTTGCCAGTCTCCACCGTGAATAGTAAGAGATGGACAGGACAATGAGTATGGATTTATTTGATTATATGAGAGAAACTCAGCAAAAGGAATCACCGCTTGCGTCGCGTATGCGTCCAAAAACACTTGATGAAGTTGTTGGTCAAAAGCATATCATCGGGAAGAATACGATGCTGTACCGCGCAATTAAGGCAGATAAGCTTAGCTCCGTTATTTTTTATGGTCCGCCAGGAACAGGAAAAACAACGCTTGCGATGGTGATCGCCAATACGACAAGCTCTGAGTTTACACAGCTTAATGCAACTGTAGCCGGAAAAAAAGATATGGAGGATGTAGTAAAGCGTGCAAAAGACCTTCAGGGAATGTACGGACGCAGGACTATTCTTTTTATTGATGAGATTCATCGTTTTAATAAAGGACAGCAGGATTATCTGTTGCCATTTGTAGAGGATGGAACAATCATTTTGATTGGCGCAACGACAGAAAACCCATATTTTGAGGTAAATCCAGCTCTGATTTCCAGATCCATTATTTTTGAGCTGCATAATTTGGAAAAGGAAGACATCAAAGAGCTGATTAAGCGTGCCGTGAGCGATCCTGTGCGTGGTATGGGAAGCTATCATGCTATGCTTGATGATGATGCCGCTGAATTTTTAAGTGATGCTGCAAACGGTGATGCACGCGCCGCATTAAATGGCATTGAGCTTGCTGTGCTGACGACGGACCGCTCTGACGATGGAATGATTCATATCACGCTTGATACGGCGCAGGAATGTATTCAAAAGCGTGCTGTGCGTTACGATAAGAGCGGCGATAATCATTATGATACGATCAGTGCATTTATTAAAAGTATGCGTGGCTCTGATCCTGATGCTGCAGTTTATTATCTGGCGCGCATGCTGTATGCGGGTGAAGATATCCGCTTTATAGCACGTCGTATCATGATTTGTGCATCGGAGGATGTGGGAAATGCTGATCCTCAGGCACTTGTCGTAGCAGTTGCGGCTTCTCAGGCCGTTGAGCGTATTGGTATGCCAGAAGCGCAGATTATATTGTCACATGCTGCTACTTATGTGGCATGTGCACCAAAGAGCAATGCTGCGTATATGGCAATTTCAGAGGCGATGAATTATGTACAGAATCATAAGACACCGCCAGTGCCGTCACATTTGCAGGATACACACTATAAGAGTGCAGGAAAGCTTGGTCATGGAGACGGATATAAGTATGCGCACGATTATAAAAACCATTATGTGAAACAGCAGTATCTGCCTGATACCATGGAAAATGAGCATTTTTATCGCCCATCTGAGAATGGATATGAAAGAACGATTGTGCAGCATCTAACACGGCTTCATGCAGAGGCTGAAGACAAAAATAATAAGTAAGAATCGGCTAAATTGACCGATTGTAATAATGAGAACGGACAGACGCAAAGGAAAAAGGAGAAAAAATGGACAGCAAACGAATTACCGCGTTGCGGGCAATCATGAAGAGAGAGGGAATTGATTATTACTATATTCCAACAGCAGATTTTCATGAGTCTGAATATGTGGTAGAGTACTTCAAGGCAAGAAAGTTTATAACTGGCTTTACCGGCTCTGCAGGTGTAGCAGTTATTGGACAGGAAGAAGCATGGCTTTGGACAGACGGACGCTACTTTATTCAGGCGGCAAACCAGATTGAAGGATCAGGCTTTGGCCTTATGAAGATGGGACAGGAAGGTGTTCCGACTGTTATGCAGTATTTAGGTGAAAAGCTGCAGGAAGGACAGTGCATCGGTTTTGACGCAAGAGTAGTCAACACAAATGATGCAAAGGAGTTTGCAAAGATCGCAGCAAAGAAGCATGGAAGTCTTAAGATTGACAAGGATCTTTTAGATGAGGTGTGGACAGATCGCCCGGCACTTGTTCATCAGCCAGCCGATGTCTTAAAGGACGAATTTAATGGTGAATCAACTGCTTCTAAGCTTGCACGTGTCCGTGAGCAGATGGAAAAGGAAGAGGCACAGTATCACATCATCAGTACACTTGATGATATCGCATGGATCTTAAATGTTAGAGGAAATGATATTCCACACGTTCCTGTTGTGCTTTCTTTCCTTGTAATCGGAAAAGAAGATGCAATGTGGTTTGTTGAGGAGAATGCATTAAGTGATGCAGTTAAAGAGATGGCAGCAGAGTGCGGCATTACCATTCGCCCATATGAGGACGTCTATGCATATGCAGCGACTATTCCTGAGCACAGCACCGTTCTTCTTGATAAGAGAAAGGTAAATTATCGCATCACAAATGCACTGTCTGAGACTGTTCATATTGTAAGCAAGGCAAATCCATCTCAGCTGATGAAAGCTATCAAGAACGAGATTGAGCTTGAAAATACAAGAAAGGCTCATCTTCTTGACGGTATTGCTGTAACTAAGTTTATGTATTGGTTAAAGAAGAATGTCGGAAAGATTCCGATGGATGAGGTTAGTGTATCAGACTATCTGCAAAGTCTTCGTGAGCAGATGGAAGGATATCGTGATATCAGCTTTGATACAATTGCAGGTTATAATGCAAATGCAGCAATGATGCATTATAAGGCAGAGCCGGATACGGCAGCAAAGCTAGAGCCACAGGGTATGCTTTTAGTTGATTCAGGCGGTCATTACGACACTGGAACAACAGATATTACAAGAACATTCGTGTTAGGACCAATTTCTGATATCCAGAAAAAGCACTTCACCATGGTAGTTAAGAGTAACCTGAATCTGGCAAATGTGAAATTTCTTTACGGCTGCAACGGCATCAGTCTTGACGTAATCTGCCGTGAGCCAATCTGGAAGGAGAATCTTGATTATCAGTGTGGAACAGGTCATGGCGTAGGCTATCTGTTAAACGTTCATGAGGGACCAAACAGCTTCCGCTGGCAGTATCGTCCAGGCTTTGACAATCCATTTGAGGCAGGCATGATAACAACAGATGAGCCAGGTATCTATTTACAGGATCAGTACGGAATCCGCACTGAGAATGAGCTTATCTGCGTTAAGGGTGAGAAGAACCAGTACGGTCAGTTTATGGGCTTTGAGAACATTACATATGTTCCGATTGACCTTGACGGTATTGACAAGCAGTATTTAAATGCAGAGGATGTAAAGCAGCTCAACGACTATCATAAGATGGTTTATGAGAAGATTTCTCCATACATGACACCAGAGGAGAATGAGTGGCTGAAGGAATATACAAGAGAAATTTAAGGGCTGCTTGCTTTCTAATCTATAAAGTTTACATAAATTTTGCTGTGATGTTAAAGCTCCCACGTAAATAAGTAGCCGCCGAGATTATCTTCGGATACGGTTACATGTTTCCAGCCGGATGGCGCGTCGATGACCCTGCCATTCTGGTGGGAAATTAGATAAGAACCATACTGATAAAAGGAACCTGGTTTCAACAAGTCAATATACTCTTCGAGAGTCAGATATTCGTCCATGATGATCTGGGAATGGGGAAGGCCGACATAGCGCAGATGCCACGGTTCGTAGGGGATGCCAGTTTGCTTTTCTCCGTAGGACGGATAGCGGACGATAAAACCATAATCCCGGCAGTTGGTATCAACAAAACGTCCGGCTGCCGATTTTGTAAAAGCCCATCCGCCGAACTGTGGGACATAAAGATCGAGCGCAAGACCTGCCTGATGTTCGCTTGCGCCGACTTCAGCGGCAACCGCGCTGTTTTCCTCTGTTTTCTCTTCTTGTTCTTTGGCGGTACGGTATGCTTCCCGCACATAAAGTGGAACGTCAAACTGCTCTCGCACGGTGGCAGACATGGCTGCATAAGCGTCCTGAATGCAGGAATTCATCTGTACATCCGTATCTTTATAGGAAGAGATTTCTGGCTGAAAAGAATCGGAAAGTGGATATGTGTCATTGATCAGCATCAATGCCTGATTCTTTGTGCAGTTTGGATCAGAAAGAAGATCATCAAGCTGTATGGTGTATGTGGAGACGGAAACGGTCTGCGGGAGACTTTGTTGATGAAACGTGGCAGCGAGATCATTCCGAAACTGGAAGAGAAGATTTTGGTGACTTAAAAAGAATAAAATACTGAAGCCGAGAACCAGAATAAGGAGAATCGGCAGCAGGATGAAAAGGATGCGTCTGGGACGGCGCGTCTTTTTTTTCGATATAGTTGCAGTAGTCATATGATATTGTTCCTTTCTGAAAAGTGTAAGATGCGACCAGTATAGCAGACAGAAACAGAGAAAAAAAGGGGAGAGCCAAAACCTTATAGAAATCTTAAAAAAGAGTTTTGAAAGTCTCATTTTTGTTGTATAGTAGAGTGTTGACGCGGTAAAGAAAGTCTGATATACTTGTGAGCAACGGCGGTTAGCCGTCTAACATAGCAAAAAAGGCTGCTTCTGCAGCAGAATGTGAGGAGAAGGATGGGAGTATTATACTATAGCACCAGAGGAGACAAGCAGGCATATACAGCATCACAGGCAATTCTGCAGGGATTGGCAAAGGACGGTGGATTGTTCGTTCCGGACGCACTTCCAAAGCTCGATAAGACAATGGAAGAACTTTCAGCCATGGATTATAAGGAAGTGGCTTACGAAGTTATGAAGCAGTTTTTGACAGATTATACAAAAGAGGAATTAAAGACTTGTATCAAAAATGCCTATAATGATCGCTTTGACACACCGGCAATTGCACCGACTGTAAAGAAGGCAGGCGCATATTATCTTGAGCTGTTCCACGGTCCGACAATTGCATTTAAGGATATGGCGCTTTCAATCCTTCCTCATTTAATGGTAACGGCAGCAAAGAAGAACAATTGTGATAAAGAAATTGTTATTTTGACTGCAACTTCCGGTGATACCGGAAAGGCTGCTATGGCAGGCTTTGCAGATGTACCAGGCACCAGAATTGTTGTATTCTATCCAAAGGGCGGTGTCAGCGCTGTTCAGGAAAAGCAGATGGTAACACAGAAGGGAAAGAATGTAAAGGTAGTTGGCATTCACGGAAACTTCGATGATGCACAGAGCCGTGTAAAGGCACTGTTTGGTGATAAGGAACTCGAAAAAGAGCTTGCAGAAGGCGGCTTTCAGTTCTCGTCTGCAAACTCCATCAATATTGGCCGTCTTGTTCCGCAGGTTGCTTATTATGCATATGCTTATGCAAATCTTCTTCGTGATGGTGAGTTAAAGGATGGCGAGCTGTTAAATGTAGTTGTTCCGACTGGAAACTTTGGAAATATCTTAGCTGCCTACTATGCAAAGAACATGGGTGTGCCGATTGGAAAATTGATCTGTGCATCAAACGATAACAAGGTTTTATTTGACTTCTTTAGAAGCGGAAGCTATGACAGAAACAGAGAGTTTATTTTAACAACATCTCCATCTATGGATATTTTAATTTCAAGCAACTTAGAGAGATTGATTTATCGTATTGCAGGTGATGACTCAGCTGTAAATGCAGAGCTTATGGCATCATTGTCTAAGAACGGAAAATATACCATCACAGAGGAAATGGCAGAGAGACTTGGAGATTTCTATGGAAACTATGCAAATGAGGACGAGACTGCAGCACAGATCAAGAGCGTATATGAGAGTGACGGCTATGTGATGGATACCCATACTGCAGTAGCCTCTGCCGTATATGAAAAGTATAAGGCTGAGACAGGAGATACAACAAAGACATTGATCGCCTCCACCGCAAGCCCATATAAGTTTGCCAGAAGCGTTATGTCTGCAATTGATAGCAAGTATGAAAACGGCGAGGATTTTGCTTTGATTGACGAGCTTTGCCGCATTTCTGGTGTAAAGATTCCAGCCGCAGTAGAAGAGATTCGCAGCGCAGCCGTTCTTCACAATACTGTTGTAGACAGAGATGAGATGAAGCAGACCGTGCTTGAGTTTCTTGGACTGTAATATGATACTAGGGTCGAAAAGTCACAAGCTGATCATGCTTGCATGAAAAGCTTGCGACCTTGAGACCCTAGGTATCATTTCATTATATAGATCACTCAGGAGGGAATTTTCGCCAAAAGAGCTTATGTGCCGCGTGCGTGTTGTCGTGCAGCGAAACAGCATAATTACAAATGTATGGGGATACGATTATTACGGAGATGACCGAACGTTGGATACACATATTAAACGTCTTAGAAGTAGTCTTGAGGAATATAGAAGCTGTATCGTAACGTTAAGGGGAGTGGGGTATCGTTTCGATGATCATATTTAAAAGAAAGCATTTGAGCATTAAGTGGGGGATATTTGCCGGGATTCTTGTCTTTTTGGCAATTCTCCTGCTTTTGCTGTTTTTGTTGCAGACAGTTTATCTGGATGATATCTATAAGGCAGCAAAAAAGAATACACTGAACAATGCGAATGACAATGTAGAGCAGATTTTGGATGATCAGCTAGGAAATCTAAGTGTGATGGAGCAGCAGCTTGATGAACTTACCGCGGAATATGATATTGATATACAAATTTCTGGGGAGGATGGTACACTTCTTTACAGCTCGCTTCGCATGTATGAGAATACACTTCCAAAGCAATTTTATCAGGACTTTTACAAACGGGCAGAAAAAAATGGCGGCAGTTTTACCGAAGAAATCGCTGGAGACATTCAGCGTGATCCATTTGATTTGTTTAAAGGAAATGAAATCTATTTAGATCAGAAATCACCGAGCGAGATTGCACAGGAAAGCATGGTGAGCGTAAGAATTTTGACAATCAGCAGTACACCATATCTTACAATTGTAAGCGCATGCCTCACACCAGTAAATGCCACCGTGCAGATGATTCGTCAGGAACTAATATTTGTCTCTATTATTATGATTATTTTGGCACTTGTGCTGGCTATGGTGATCTCACGCCTCATCTCAAAGCCGCTAAGCCAGATGAATGAGAGTGCAAAGGAGTTGGCAAAGGGTAACTACGATGTTGAATTTCATGATCAGAGCAGTCTTGAGATAAGTGAACTAGGAAGCACATTGAATTACACGGCAAGGCAGCTTAAAAAGACTGAGCAGCTTCAGCATGAGCTTATTGCAAATGTGTCTCATGATCTTCGTACACCGCTTACAATGATTCAGGCATATGCTGAGATGATGCGTGACATTCCAGGTGAGAATACACCACAAAATGTACAGGTTATCATTGATGAGGCAGGTCAAAAGTAATAGTAAAAATTAGAAACAACAGTATGAAAAAGGGAGGATATATGATAGAAGAAAATAAGTCTTCAATGAAAAACAGTGTCAGAAGACTAATTATAGCAGGAATTGGTGTATTGATCCAGATTATCTGGGTGGTGGTGCTGGTAATGCGTTTAAACCAGTATTCACAAATTATTACATTATTAACAGTAGCTATTGAGCTTGTGCTTGTGTTAGCTGTATATAGTATGGATACCAATGCTGCGTTTAAATTGCCATGGATTATACTTATTACAGTGGCGCCCATTGTTGGAATATGCGTTTTCTTTTTGTTTGGACGATCAGGGGCAACAAAAAAAGTGCGAGCACGTTATCGCAAAATTGATCAGCAATTGTTTGCATATCTTAATCAGGATGAACAGATTATTGAGGAATTGTCAAAAAAGGATGAGCGGCTTGCAAATGACTTTAAATATTTGTGGAAATGTGCATCAAGTCCTGTTTACAAAAATACAGATGTGAAGTATTATGGAGATACCTGTGATGCAATGGCGGCTCAGCTAGAAGATATGATGCAGGCAAAAAAGTTTATCTTTTTGGAGTACCATGCGATTGAGATGGCAGAGTCTTTTCAGGCATTGCGCAAGGTTTTGATGGCAAAGGCAAGAGAAGGCGTAGAAATTCGTATTTTGTATGATGATGCCGGCTGTATAGGATTTTTAAATCCACGTTTTATCAAATACATGGAAAGTATGGGGATTCAGTGTCGTGTGTTTAACCCGATTATGCCGGTGCTTAATATTTTCATGAATAATCGTGATCACAGAAAGATTACCGTTATTGATGGAAAGGTTGCTTACACGGGCGGCTATAATTTAGCAGATGAATATTTTAATATCACGCATCCGTATGGGCAGTGGAAGGACAGTGGAATACGTTTTGAGGGAGATGCCGTGCAAACGGCAACTATTCTGTTTCTGGAAATGTGGAATGCACTTAGAGAACAGGATGTCGATATTGAAAAGTATCTTCCAGTATATCCTTATAAAGCAAAGGAACAGGGATTTTTTGCGCTTTACGGTGATAGTCCGCTTGATAAGGAACCAGCAGGTGAAAATGTTTATATGAATCTGCTACGTCATGCAAAAAAATATATTTATTTTACGACGCCATATTTGATTCTAAGCGATGAGATGACAAGAGAGCTCACTGGAGCAGCAAAGCGCGGTGTTGATGTGCGAATTATTACACCTGGCATTCCTGATAAAAAAACAATTTTTCAGGTAACAAAATCTTATTATCCGCAGCTCTTAAAGCATGGTGTTAAGATTTATGAATATACGCCGGGCTTCATGCATGAAAAGCAATGTATCTGCGATGGAGAGATTGTTGTAGTGGGAACTATCAATCTTGATTTTAGAAGTTTGTATCTTCATTTTGAAAATGCAGCGCTTTTTTGTGGGTATGAAGCAGTTTCTCATGTCAAGGAAGATTTTGAAGCACTATTTCCAATCTGCAAGGATATGTCAAAGGAGCCATCTGAAAGGACAAGACGCCTTCGCTTATCACAGCTGATATTAAGGTTATTCTCACCTCTTATGTAATAACACTATATAAATGAGGCGGGGGTCAAAAGGTATTTTGCCCCAA
>ERZ791830.702-NODE-702-length-29810-cov-20.637775_pt1 | contig 29810 bp, 49 predicted proteins | sample MGYA00509945_ERZ791830 | MGnify/ENA primary metagenome ERZ791830 (study PRJEB30046, sample SAMN00792021) | human gut metagenome | study: EMG produced TPA metagenomics assembly of the A metagenome-wide association study of gut microbiota in type 2...
ATTCAAGGTGGAGATAATTCATGGATGGTAAAAAAATACGGGAAACTTAATAAGGACACATGGAAACAGGTACTTCATGATGGTTTCTCTGAGTGTATGCGTGTACTCAAGCCCTATGGCACATTGATTTTTAAATGGAATGAAGTACAAATTCCTGTAAAGGATGTAATTGCAGCTATTGGAGTAGAACCCTTATACGGCAATAGATCCGGAAAACAGGGAAAAACACACTGGATGGCATTCATAAAGACTGAGGAGGTGGAAGAATGAGCCATATCAAAGACAGACTAAATCAGTACAAGGATAAATATTCAGACTGCTACAAATACGCTGGTGTGTATGTCAAAGTTGTTCAAGATATGATTGAGAAGCTTCAAGACGATCTGGAACAGGACGAGAAAGAAAATGGTTGGATTCCAGTTAGTGAGAGACTTCCGGAGAAAGACGGAAGGTATCTGGTGACGTTTAAGAACGGAATAAAAGTTTGTATGGTAGGATATGGCTCTTGTAAGAGAACTGTACTGGGATATCCAATTGGGCATGGCTGGTATAGTTTGGAAGAAGCGCAATATTATGCGGAGGACAGTATTATTGCATGGCGGCCAATTCCGAATCCAATGAAAGAAGATGATTTTTAAATGGGAAAAGTAAAGAATTTAAAGGGTAAAAGATTTGGTAAATTAGTAGCAATCGAGTTTGTTGGAATAGGAAACAGGCATTATGCCATGTGGAGATGTACTTGCGATTGCGGGAATGAATGCATAACGAGTGCGGACGTTTTAACAAGGAAAACAAATCACTCATGCGGATGTCTAGCCAAGGAGCATCTGAAAGAAATGAGCAAAAATAATATTACGCACGGAATGACTGGAAGCAGATTGTTAGGATGTTACAAAGCGATGATGAGTAGGTGCTATAGAGAAAAAGATATTCACTATAATGCTTATGGCAAACGTGGGATTGTTGTGTGCGATGAATGGAGAAATGATAAAAAGACATTTATACAATGGGCTTTAACTAATGGATATTCCGATAGCCTTACGATTGACCGTATAGATGTTAACGGTAATTATGAGCCGAATAATTGCAGATGGATTCCAATGAGTGAGCAATATAAGAACAAACAATCGAATTGCAAGAAAATATTCCAAGATCCATACAAGGAGGACTGAACATGATTGAATACACTGAAAAAGACAGTAAAGAGTTCGTAGAAGTCTTGAACACATTAATTTCAAAATGCGCAAAGGCAAAAAGTTACGAACTCAATTGCATCGTATCTTACGGAGAGAATCTGGAACTTGATTGTCATTTCGGTTTTAAAGTGCATAAGGAGGACTGAATGGGATATTGTAAATTAAACTGCCCGGACAACGAAACAGAGTGCTGCATCTGCTGTACTAAACAGGATTCCTGCCAGTGCAGATGTGATGATATGGACGGTTATGAATATGCGGAGGAGTGCGAAGATTATGAGGTTGATTGAAGGTAAAGCATTTTACAATAAAAGCTGGTACGGAAGCTATAAAAGTATGATTGAACGTTGCTATAGAAAGGAAGCACATAATTATCCGTTTTATGGCGGGAGAGGTATTGTTGTCTGCGAAGACTGGAAAGATATCGAAAAATTTGAAAATTGGGTTAACATAAGCGGATACAAAAAAGGGCTTTCGTTAGACCGAATAGACGTAAATGGAAATTATGAACCAGATAATTGTAGATGGGCTACGCCAGAAGAACAAGCAAATAACAGAAGGAATACTCTGTATGTTGAAATTAATGGAGAAACCCACACAATATCCGAATGGTCTAAAATTACTAGCATAAAAAGGAGCACTATTAATAATAGATATTGTCGTGGCGACAGAGGTATAGATTTGATAAGGAAGGTAAGGAGAAAACATGGCTAGATTAATAGATGCAGACAAAATAATTGACTCTCTTGGAAATTCGGATATGGATTTTGCAATAGGTGCAGTTATTGACGAACAGCCGACAGCTTTTGATGTGGACAAGGTTATTAGTGAATTGAAAAGAGATAAATTCGTTGAATCAGAATGTATCTTATCTGATGTACATCAAGGATACAATGCTGGACTGAGCAGGGCGATAGAAATTGTGAAAGGCGGTGGAGTTGAATGAGAGAAATTCTTTTTAAAGCAAAGCGGATTGATAATGGTAAATGGATTGAAGGATATTATCAGAAAAGATATGACCTTTTAGACAATGAAGAACATTTAATTTTCCACGCAGATAGTCATACAGTATGGGAATATGCGGAAATTGTTCCTGAAACCATTTGCCAGTTTACAGGACTTTTCGACAAGAATGGGAATAAAATTTGGGAGAATGATATTATCAAATATCATTTCGGAGAAATCTATGCTCCAATCAAATATGGATGCTATCAAAATTGTTTTGATTCTCAGAAAACAGAGCATGTCGGATTCTACGTAGATTGGCCGGATGGCAAATGCCTTAGAAAAGATTTAGGGTATTGGATTAACATGGTAGGCACTATGTCAGTTGGAAACATTTTCGACAATCCAAAGCTGTTACAGGAGGAATCAGATGAGTAAAGGCAAAGACATTTTAACCATGTTTACGAAAGATGAAAATAAAAAGAATGGAAGACTTGGATATTATAATGCTACCAGAGAGAAGAAAGATGTCATCAGTCCGTCACAATATGGAGCATTCTTGCAGAAAAGAGGTAAGAGAAAATGAGTAAATCAGTATTAGTGATTGATACACCAGAAAATTGTTATGACTGTCCGTTTGGAACTGAATATTGTGGAAATCTTGAATATGATGGACATTGTGAATTAGCTGACTGTTTAAATTATGATGTAATTCTGATGACAGAAGAACATTATGATTGTGAAAGCAAATCAAGACCTGATTGGTGTCCACTTATGGACTTGCCCGAGAAAGACAATGGAGATTATCCAGCCAATACATCTGATGCTGGCTTTGCGGAGGGCTGGAATCAGTGTATTGATGAGATTACAGGAGGAAATTCTGATGATTAATTTAACAGGAAAAAGCGTGTTTGTAAAGACACAGGAAGAGTATTTAAGCATTTTGAAAATTGCAAAATTACAGGGTTTTAAGTGGCCAGGAGAAAAACGTTTAAACGCAATTAATATTCCGATTCCTAATTTATTAAATTTTTACGATGATATAGTAACTTACTCCAGTGATGATATACCATTATTTGAAGCATCTGAGATTGTTGCGTGTAAAGAAAAGATTAAGGAAGCAATAGCTCACGTTAAGTATTTTGCTAACAACAAATATAAAATGTGCTTAACAGACAAAGTCATTGACTCAATGCTATTACTTGCAGATACCGTAGAAAGTCAATTAGAAGAGGTGAAGTAGATGACTGATGAAATTTTCGGTCTTATGGAATGCTTCCCCGGGAGCTACATAAACAGATTTGGGGAAATAATTCTTTCCGAAAAAGGAAACGTATATTTCACAGCAAAGAATTGTACCGATAAAGAAGATATTATCTGCAAGCTACTTGAATGGTGTTCAAGGCCAATGGCAAAAGGAGAGCCGTACAGTTCGCACAAAAGAAATAATGAATGGAGAGAACAACTGATATCAAGCCTTAACAGATATCTGGGTACAAACTTTGACCAAGGGGATATGTACTGGATTTACGATCAACTTGGAAATGCTGTAAATCATAAACTGACATTAAGGTTCATTAGAAGTGATTTCAATATGGCAATTATATATCAAAAAGTAAAAGAGGTGAAGTAGATGGAGAGATTAACAAAGCGATATGTTGATGATTTCGGGCAAAAAGCAATCATCACATGTGGAGAGACATACTTTGAAGGTGAGGATGGATATGTTGCAGCTGACAGATTGGCAGCTTACGAAGAAGCAGAAGAACATGGATTATTAATGAAATTACCAGTACCATTAGGAACTACAGTATATACGTTAAGTACGATTTTTGATTGTATTTATGATTATGACTGTAAAAGCGATCAAAAGTGGAAATGTAAAGAAGATATTCCATGTGAATATGAAAAGAAATCATACCATATAAAAGAAACTGAGTTCGGTTTTGTTATGGCACATTCTATTGGAGAAACTGTATTTCTCACCCACGAGGAAGCTGAGAAGAAGTTAGAGAAGATGAAAGCTAATGATTAAAGTACTGAATACCATTAATACTAGACTGATTCCTATATCGGTTTTACAGGATGTAAAAAGTAGAATCTCTGATTGGCTTGCATCCGGCGGGAAAGAAACCGATCCTTACATTCAGCGGCAAATTGATTATCTGAAAGCTGTTGAAAAAGCAGCATTGGATGAGAAAAATATTGTATAAGTGGAATTGGAGGGGATGAAGAATGGCAAGTAAAACTATCAAAACAATGGGTGTTACCCCTGTTACAAATATCATTTACTATGGAAATGTAAACGAAGAAAAAGGTTTATGGGTAGGTGAGAGAAAAGACGTAACCGATATGGCAATAGGTGCCGTGTTTGAATGGTTCTTAAATCAGATGGATGGAAAAGAAGAATTTGGAATTAGCTATCCTAGTGTTCCTGGAATTAAATTGAAGATGGTAAGGGAGGAATAATATTATTGCACAGACATCAATGGATTATATACAATCATCACAGAAGAGGATGGGTGTACAAATGTATTATTTGTGGAAAATTATGGGATGGAAGGTGAAAAAGTGGACAATAAAGAGGCAAAAGATATCTTATCTGATATGAGAGATCAGCATTTATGTTTCTTGGGAGATTCAGAAATCAAAGATGAATGGCAGAAGAAATATCTAAAAGAAGCATGGGCGTGTGATTCCGGTGCAAAGGCTCTTGCCGGATTAATCACAGGGATAAAGATTGATAAAGGCATTATCGCAGATAGCATTCAGCACTATGGAAAAAATAATCAAAGCACAGTCTGCATGGAAGAATGCGCAGAACTTATCCAAGCAATCAGTAAGGCAAAACGTGGAAAAATCAACCGTGATAACATGATAGAAGAAATTGCAGATGTGTTGATCTGCATCGAAATGTTAAAGCAAATGTATATGATTTCCGAAGATAAAATTAATAAGTGGATTGAGAAAAAACAGGCGAGAGAAGCAGAAAGGATTGGTGATATTAATGTTTGTACAAAATAAAAGCATAAGAGATTACATTCACAAGTGCAATGTCGAAAGATTACCAATAAATTATGATGGCAAGATGGAAGTCAACTTATTTGGTCATCGGATTTTAGTAGAAAAGAACGAATGGTTATGGCACTTGCATTTGAAAATAACAGATAAGTGCAATGCCAAATGTTCATTCTGTGTCGAACAAAACGCAGAACGTTGCGAGAATGCAGAGTATTTTATAATACAAGTTGATGAAATGCTTTCAGAAATGGAAAAAGAAGGAATATTGTATTCCGTATCTGTAACAGGTGGAGAGCCACTGCTATTTGAAAAATTTACTAAATTGTGTGAAGTTTTAGGAAAACACGATATTAAATTTTTGACGATTAATACAAATGGGAAATACTTAGAAAATCATATTAAAGAAATTGATGGACTGTTTGATTTTGTAGACATTAGCAGACATGCTATTTCCGATAAGAAAAATAATGAAATTTTTGGAACATGTATGCCATCTTTGGTTGATCTGGAACGTATTAAAGGCAAATTATTAAAGACCAAAATGAGATTACAATGCGTATTGTGCGACGCGAACACAATCGAAGATGTATTAAATATGATTGATGCATACTCTTTTGCAGATGATTTATCATTCAGAAAACTTATGAAGCTAAGTGAAAAAATCGGAATTAAATACGATGAAAAAGAAGAATTATATAACAAAATACTTGAATACGCATACAATCATTTTGAATTTATCGAGCAAACAATTCAAGATTATTATGTGTATGAAATATGGAAATACAAAGATACTTTAATCACCTTTAGCTATTCGAACATGAAAATGCTTAGCGAAATAGAGAAAGCGGAAGATAATAGTGTTTGTAGAGAATTTATAATTCACCCAGACGGAACAATTTCTGGAAGTTGGAATAAAAACATGAAGGTAATCAAGAAATAGCACATAAAACTCATATAATTTGATTTATTTGACAAAAATTAAAATGGGAGGATTAATCATGAATAAGAAAGAAATCGCAGAGATCAAGAAACAGTTTACACCGGCAAATTGTTCTATTACACGCATTTGTGGTTGCTATGTGGATGCAGAAAAAAATAAGAAAACCAAAATTAAAGAAGCTTTCCTTTCCCTTCCAGAGGAAGAAATGTTTAAGTATTTTGACATTTTCAAGAAAACCATGTCTGGCAGACTTGGAAAGAACCTTATGAACTTTGATTTTCCATTAGCACAGGAAAAAGAGGGTGGAACACAGGAATTTCTTATGCGGATCAGAGCAAGTAAACTTAAAGATGATGAGCTTTTGGACGAGTTCTACGACAAAGTGATTGAAAATTACGATTATAACGAAAATTACTACATAGTTCTCATTCATGCAGTATATGACATTCCCGGAAAAGCTTCTGATGGAACCGAAATGCACGATGCATCAGAAGAAATTTATGAACACATTCTGTGCAGCATTTGTCCGGTAAATCTTTCAAAGGCTGGGCTTAGCTATGATGTGGCTGAAAATAACATCAAAGACAGAATTCGTGATTGGGTAGTCTCAAGACCAGAAACAGGATTCTTATTCCCTGTATTCAATGACAGAAGCACTGATATTCATGGAACTTTGTATTTCAACAAAAACATAAAGAATATTCATCAAGACTTCATCGAAAATGTTCTTGGCACACCAATTCCACGTATACCCGGCAATGAGATCAATGTCTTTTCAGATTTTATCATGGACAATTTCGAAGGAAATACAACATTCAATTTCACGGAAAGTCTGATTGAATCATTACAGGAAGTAAGAGAACAGAAGAAAGACAGCCCGGAGATGATAACTGTATCATGTGATGAAATGGAACAGATTTTTGGATATTGCGGAATTTCAGACGAGAAATTATCAGATTTCAAAGAAAACTGGGAAATGTATTTCAGCAATGAGCCTGTTGCTCTTGATAATATCCACAATTCAAAAACTGCAAAAATTGCAACACCAGATGCAACAATCTGCATCCAGCCAGATAAAATTGCTCTACTTGAACTGAAAGAAATAAACGGCGTTCCATTTCTTGTAATTCCGGTAAATGGAGAGCTGAAAATTAATGGAATTGAAGTTAGATTAAAATAAACACTTTTGAAAAATCCAGAGATTGGAGAAAGGAATTTCAAAATTGGCAAGCGATGTAAAATGGATAAAAATATGTTCAGACATTTTTGATGATGAAAAAATAATGCTAATTGAAAATTTGCCAAGTGCGGATAGCATTATCGTAATCTGGTTTAAATTGTTGTGCTTAGCCGGAAAAAATAACAACAGCGGTGTTTTTATCCTAAACGATAAGATTGCATATACTGATGAAATGTTAGCGACAGTATTCAAGAGAGATATTAACACAGTTCGATTAGCGTTAAAAACATTTGAGAACTACGGAATGATCGAAATTGTTTCCGGCGTTTACACAATTCCGAACTGGGGAAAATATCAAAATCTCGATAAAATTGAGCAAAAAAGCCAATATATGCGAAATTATATGCAAGAATATCGAAAAAAGCAGAAAGACAAAATAGAGTGTAAAACTAACAGTAAACTTTACGGTAAAGCTAACAGTAAAACTAACGTTAGCTCGGCAGAAGTATATAATAAAGAACTAGATAAAAAAGAATTAGATAATAAAGAAAAAGAAATAGAAGAAGAGAATGATTTAATAGTATCTAAAGATACTATTCGTCAGGCTGACGTCCAACGAACCATTGATGAATGGAATACTCTGGAAGAATTCGGCATTACTCCTGTAAAAAGAATGACACCAAAACGAGAACAGGCAGTGAAAGCTAGAATCCGTCAGAACTGTGTTGAAGATATTCTGGAAGCGATTGAAAATATTCGACGCAGCACATTCCTACAAGGGCAAAATAAAAATGGCTGGATGGTTACGTTTGACTGGTTCTTAAAGCCTGGAAATTTCGCAAAAGTATTTGAAGGGCAATACGCAGACAAGTCTACGAATAGACCGTGCAGCTACATGGAGAAAATCCAAAACAGGGTAAGTGAGGTGGACAATTGGGTATGACAAGGGAAGAATGGGCGGTACTGGTAAAGGCAATGAAAGCTGTGTACACTTCTCCATCGTTTCTTCCAGATCAATATGCTTTTGATACTTGGTATGGTCTCCTTAAAGACCTAGATTACAAGCTTTTAAGTTTCGGATTAAAGAAATATATGCAGACTGAATGGAAAGAGCCATCAATAGCAGCATTAAGGAAATGCGCACAAAGCCTTGCGCCACAGTCTGACGAACTGAACGAAACAGAAGCTTGGAATCTGGTATCAAGGGCAATTTGGAACTCTATATACCATGCGGAAGAAGAATTTTCTAAACTTCCAGAAATAGTTCAGAAAGCAGTATCAAGTCCGGGGCAGTTAGAAGAATGGGCGAAATCAGGGAATGTAGATGGCACATGGTGGAGTGTAGTTCAGTCTAATTTCCAAAGGACTTACCGGGCAGAAGTGCAAAGAGAACAAGAACGAAGAAAACTAAGTCCAGACCTTTTAAAAATTATAGATACTGCCAGATTGGGAGGTGCGGAAAATTGCCAGATAGAAAACCATGGAGAGAATTAAAAAGCACTGAAATTATAGGCTTAAAGCGGAGACAATGCTCAAAATGCGACTATTACAGCAAGAGCGAAAATGCATGGAGTACAAATGCAACCTGTGATTATATCTTGATCGAAGAACATAGCAGAGGATGTGATCCGAGGGATTGTGTTAAAAATGGTATCTTCAAGAAGAAAGCAAGAGGAAAGTCAAGAGTAAAGCGAGTGATTCTATGAGGAAGATAAGCGAAATGTATAAGCGATCTGGCGGTACAGCTTATCAGCATACCTGTTCGGAATGCAGATTCTTCCGTGGTGGTAAGCATCCGCAGTGCTTGCAATATGATCTGGAAATTGATTGGAACCCAGATTATATAGCCTGTAAATTTTACAACTTGGAAGAATCTCAGATTGATGGACAAGTAAATATCTTTGATTTGTTGTGAAACGTGATAATTGTGTACTTAAAATAGTGCAGAATCATTCAAAAGAGAATAATGGTAGAAATTATAGGGCATACAAAAGATAAAGAAAAACAGCGCTTAAAACGAGATAATTATATGGAGGGACAATTAATGGAAAAAGCTATATTGTATGCCATAAACGAAAGAATGTTCTCACTTGGTCTGATAGATGAGAAAACAAGAGATAAAATTAAAGCTGAAATCAGCATTAGAAAGTAACGACAATGTATTGAGTGGATTTATATGAGGTGTTATACTTTATATGATTCCACTCCCTGTTTATTAAGGGAGAAATGCACTATGAATATTTATTATGTCAGAGAAAAATTAAGAAATTGCTCTATTTACGACATTGAACTAAATGTTGCTTATTATGCCAGGGTTTCTACTGAAAAAGTTGAACAGCAAGCATCCATTAAGCACCAGGAGGAACATTTTGAAGAGCTGATACATTCTAACAACAGATGGAAGTTTGCTGGTTCTTACATTGATGATGGTATTTCTGGAATACATGCGGATAAAAGAGAAGAATTTCAAAAAATGCTCAGAGATGCAAAGCTCGGAAAAATTGACATGATTATTACGAAAGAAATTTCAAGATTTGCACGAAATACTCTTGACAGCATCCAATATACCAGGGAATTGTTATCTTACGGCGTATGCGTGTGGTTCCAAAATGATGGAATTAATACCATTGATGAAGATAGTGAACTTAGGCTAACAATTATGGCTGGAGTAGCACAGGACGAAATCAGAAAATTATCTTCAAGAATAAAATTTGGCCATGCACAGTCAATTAAAAACGGTGTTGTACTTGGGCACAGAATGTATGGATACTCAAATCATCAAGGAAAACTTGAGCTAATCCCGGAAGAAGCAGATATGGTTCGAATGGTCTTTCGAGACTATGCTTCTGGAATGTCTACACCAAGAATCGAAAAAAAACTATGGAATATGGGATATAGAAGTTTCAAAGGCGGTAAGATCAGTAGAGATGTCATAAAAAATATTATTCGGAATCCAAAATACAAAGGATACTATTGTGGAGGAAAAGTAAAGGTTGTCGATATGTTCACCAAGAAACAAGAATTTCTTCCGCAGTCAGAATGGATAATGTTTAAGGATGATGGTTCCAGAGTACCGCAGATCATTGATGAAACTACCTGGGAAAAGGCAAACGCATATTTAAGAGAGCGTGGAGAAGCTATAAAATCAAGAAGAACCTCTTTTAAAAACGAAAATATTTTCACTGGAAAACTTTTCTGCGCAAATGACGGAGCTCCATACTGGATGAAGCAGCATTATATTCGAGGAAAAGAAGATGTTCGATGGGTATGCAGTTATAAGATAAAAAACGGAGCAGCTTCATGTGATTCATTTGGACTGGCAGAATCAGAACTGAAAGAAGTAATCGCAGAATTAATAAATAAATCTTCTGAAAACATTGATAGCATTTTGGAGGAATATTTTGAAATTTTGCAGTCCTCGATCAAAAACATTCCAGACAATAAAAACGAAATCTCACGACTTGAAAAACAGATTGATCTGTTAAAACAAAAACGTGAAAAAATACTGGAATATAATCTGGATGGAAAAATATCTGATGATGAATTTATTTCAAGAAATAAAGAATACGTGAAGCAGATAAAGCAGATTGAGAGCCATATTCTAGAAATCCAAAATACAAAAAGTCCAGAGCCAGTAGAAATACAATTAAGTGCTATTAAAGAACAGTTAGAAAAGTTCAAAGGCGTTACTCCAAAAGACATTAACAGGCAGATTGTCAATGAACTTTTTGAAAAAATTACCGTGGAACCGTTGGCGGCTACATGTGCAACACTAACATTTCAATTGAGGTCTGGAAGCCTTGAAAAATGGGGGTTTCCCTTGCGCCGTTCTGACGATATGATTTTAACTCTACATTCAGAACAACACAAGATATTTAGTAGGAAAACTTGCATTAAGACACAAGATATGGTATTTTTTAAATATAAGTACCTTTTAGCACTATAAGAGAAAAAATGGGAGTGGAATCAATGATACATACAGCTTATGACGTAATGAAAGAGTTTTTAATCACGGATGCAGACCTCGATGGCAAATATGGAATCCCGAAAATTTCAAAAACTTTTATCCATCCAGGGAAAGATACTGTAGACTTTGCGGAGAGCTTCAGCCGAAAGATTAAGAACCATCGGGAACTTGATGTAAATTTCTATGTGGATGATGTACAGTTTCAAAGATTATGGAATCAGCCAGACAAGTATATGGAGCATTTAAAATGTTTTCATGCAGTCATTATGCCAGATTTCAGCATATCGGTTGGCAAGAATGGAATGCCGTTAGCTATGTGCCTGTGGAATAAATACCGCAATCATGCATTGTCTCACTACATGATCTTGAATGATATTCCAGTAATTTCGAACGTAAACATATTACCAGAATACTGTTGGGACTGGTGCTTTGATGGGCTACCAGAGGGAGGCACAGTTGCTTGTTGCACCAATGGAAGAGTAAAGAGCAAGGCAGCACGGTTGGAGTTTTGCGTTGGTTTCAAGGAAATGGAACGCAGATTGAAGCCACTGCGAGTTATCATTGTTGGAAGAATCCCGGAAGAATTGGAAACAGATACAGAAATTATAAACTTTGAAACTAGAAACCAGAAGATTAACAAGGAGGGCGCGAATGGGAACAACGACTGACAATTACCAGAGAAAGAAAAAACTTTCAAAGTCCCAAATGAAGAGGACGGAACGTTTAGAGAAATCATCACACAGAAGATATGGAACACGGAAGAAAGAAGGATTAAATAAATTGTGAATTTTGAATCATTTACAACTTTACACTATAGAAATATTTGTGCAAAATTAAAAATTAAGTGGTAATTAGAAAATGCGAGATTTTTTCTGGTTGCCACTTTTTTTCTGGATTTCCTTGATTTTCGGCTTGCAAAATGATGTTGAAATTTAGAAATCATTTACAAGTTAGTTACAACTATTTAAGCATTGAATAGCTGCGGTTTTTCCGTTGCCACAAATCAACCAGGGACAGCGCCTGGAGCCGATACCACGCCGAACCGATGAAGCCGGGAAACTGCCAGGAACGATTGAACACCAACGAAGCCAAACGCCAGCCGTAGCCCTGGCAGATCAGAACCAAAAGCCCACAGATAATAGATCGTAGCATCAAACAGCATATAATGCAGTGATTAAAAATACAATAATACTCTTGCGAAATAATTCTTAAATGGCTTGTAACGTATTTAGCCTATACTTTATTGGCTACGATTATAAAACGCCTTAAAAAGACAAATACGGCGTTATACAAGCATATTGCAATATATTCGTATATCCCTAATTGTTATATAGCCCGGTCAACTGCGACAGATCACCGGGAAGACTGGACAAGCTACGCACATAAGCGGACATAATACGCACATTACACGGTACGCATATAAAGCATAGCTGCACATAGCTACACAAGGCTATTATACACCCATAGCCGCAGACAGTCAATAAACCATGTGGCGCACTAAAAAGCGTTTTAAGGCTTATAAGTGGCTCAAAATGCAAATGCTGCATAAATCCCCATTAACAGCATTAAAAGCCATTTACGGATAAAAAAGCGCATTAATTGATTGACTTATGGTATTAACTTTGCAAGGTGCATCTGGCAGAATGCCAAAAAACCGCTTGCACGCCGTGAACGTGCCGCCAGGCTGGATACCGGGAAGCGGTGAAAACTATTTGAAAATAAGGTTTTTTAACTTTTCAGCCGTAAAACTATCAAGAATATCATAAATATATGTTTTCAATAAAATTGTGTGTCCACTTAAAAAATAATCTGTAAAATTTTCGAGATCGTCACAGAATTGATTTTGATTAAGGGAATAAAATTCATCAATCAATTTGTTTTCAAGTTCTTGTGAAAATTCATCGTACAAAGAAATATTGTACTTTCCAGCAAATTGGATATATTCACTTTCACCAGTAAATAAAAAGTGCAGAATTTCTGTTTCCGGGCTTTCTTTGTAAAAATCATTGATATATTGATATAATCTTTTATTGTCTAACACCTTGTTGTTATCATCAAATACTTTATAATTATTAAAAAAATGCTTAATAGTTTCATTTACAATACTTTCCCATTTTTCCATTTTTAACATTACCATATGTATTCCCCCATAATTTTATACTATTATATCATACGCAGAGCAAAAAATAAACAAATAAAAAGGGTATTCACACTAAATTATAAAATGTGAATACCTTTTTTATTAAAAAAAATACTAATGTTTCAATCCCTGTCCCAGTAGATCGCCACTGAGAACCACTCTCGGGAGCAACCACCCGGAGCGACTAAAAAGCTATTAAAAGCCTTTTTTAAGAAGAACTCTAATATTTCAATCCTTGCCCCGGCGGATAGCTGCCAGATACCACTAGCAGAAGCATCCATCTGTAGCGACTAGCATTATAATATCACAGATTGTTATATTTATCAATGTCTTTATAAAAAATAAAGCCCTAGGAAATTATCCCGGGGCTTTTAATATGCTTATTTGTGGCGGCGTAACGACGTTTGAGGGGTTAACAGCCCCACCGCCGAAGCTGTTAAAATATTAATAGCACAGGTTTTAAATTTTTGTCAAGAAAAATGTTTTTTATTTTTGGCTTGACTTTCTGGAAAACTTACAGTAACGTTATTATCAACGATGGTCGCGGGAACTCATGGAGGGGTAGTTATTGCAAAATCGTTTGCACCTGAACAGAATAAAATAGCACCTAACAAGCCAGATCAACCAGGCATTGTAGCCCGGTAAGGTCTGGCTTTTATTATGCTTAATTATATTATATATAATAATATCTTTTACCCCTCCATAGATTCCTAAGACTAGAGTTTATTAAAAGATATGCTATACAGTACCGTATAATAATATATATAATATAAATATAAATGAAGATTATAATATAATACCACAAATATTATTTATTAATTAGTGACAAAATAAAGGGTTTTATTTTATGCAAAATTAAATTTGACAAGATATTAAAAACTGTGCTAAGGTATCAGCAACAAAGAAAACAGAATATTTTATTTAAGTTTTAAGTTTTAGAGAATGTACCCGAACACCCGGAAGTTTTCCGGGAATAAGCTTTACCTGGTGACATTCTCTTTTTTTTATTTATAAATTAACGTGTTAAAGTGAGGTGATAACATGAAAGATAATACGGTAAATATACAAGACGTAGATATCTATTTAGATAATATTAATATATATGCTGATGAATATATAAATACTGTATTATGTATATCACCAGATAACGAAAACTATAAGAAAGAGGTATCAGATAGCTTTGTAGATATGATTTTTTATATTGCAGATCATATACAAAAGCCAAGTAATGATGATATAGAGCTATTAGATAAAATGTTTAATACTTATGTGAGATTATGCAGTAAATATCATGTATTACCAACACTAGAAGTTTTTAGCTTTTTAGTTGGGATTAATCGTACAACGTTTACTGACTGGATGAATGGAGTGTATAGAACAAACTCGTCACATGGTGACACGGCTAAAAAATGGTTCGATATTTGTAAAAACTGCGCAATCAATAGATTGCATAATCAGACCGGAACAAATGCGAATTTGATATTTGTTGCAAAAGCCGCCTATGGCATGGCAGAAACTGCACCGGTGCAAGCTACACAACAGTATGGCGTACCACAGCAGACCGCGCAGCAGATCGCAGAGAAGCACAAAGCCGCTTTACAACTTCCAGAGATGGAAAAGCCGGAATTGTAAAGCTCATAAGAACACAGAAGCAGTAAAAATGTACATGATGGACGGACAAAAGGAAGTAAGCACATGAAGTTGTGCAACATGTACAGTAATAACGATTATAATTGTGCATAATGTATAGAAAAATAAATAGATCTATAAGACAAATCTGTGTTTGTCGTATAGATAAAATATTAAAGACATTGACATTTCCTTGACCACTGCCGAAGGCATCCGATAGACAGCGACCAGGCAAGGGCAGCGGTTCCCATGGGGCGGCGGGCTGACTTGCCAGCGTCCGTACTGGATGACCGGGAGGGGGTATATATAAAACCCCAGTCAGCGGTAGTTACCACCAAAACCGCCCGAAAAAACAAAAAAGCTCTCCTTAACATGGCAGGGATAGTGATTCGAACACGACAAGCAGTAAGCCTTAACTGTTTCTCTGCCATACTAAAAATAAGGCATATCAGAAAGGCAGGTATAAAACATGAAGATAGGATACGCAAGAGAATCTGGATTATGGTTCCCGTTGGAAGCAAAGAAAAAGATACTTTTGAACGAAGAAATTGACTCGTTTATTTTCGATTTGGCAGATGAAAATAATAATTTTAGACTTCTTTGTGAAAACATGAAAAAGGGTGATTCATTAATTATTTGCGGAGTTGATGATATTGGAAATACCAAGAATGAAATCGAAGAAATATGGAGACGGCTTTGTAATTTGGATATTGAAATCTATGTACTCACAGCTCCGACGTTGTTTTACAGTGAAAACATGACATTAGAACAATCGTTTATAAGAGATGTGACACGTAGCGTACTTGCTTCTCAGGTCGAAATTGCTAATCAGAAATTAAAAGCAATAAACGATTTGTGATAACTGATAACATTCGCAGAAAGGTAGGCACAAGATGGAAAAAATAGTAAGCAATGACGGATACCTTCGATCAAGGTTGATGGATATAGCACAACAGCTTTTGAATATTTGTAACGAAACCGGAAATTCAAATATTCAACTCATGACATCATCTAGGGAGAATGGGAAAGGTATTACGCTTCTGGCTAAAGCCGATGACAAACCGATTCTTTCCGTAAAGATGGATACTGCCTATGAAAAAGCATAACCCACAATCCGAATCCATCCGCATCCGGTTTTCCGAAAAACAGAAAAAAAGGCTTCTGGAAGAGAAGAACCGAACAGACAGGAGCGTATCGGATATTGTGAGACAGGCAGTTGATGAATATTTCGGGAGGAAAAGACATGCTTAAATTTTTCTCAAAAAATAAAAAAGGCGTTTCCGAAACAAACCAAGCATATGAAAATGTCGGACAGGAATCCCCGGCAATTCGGAAACTGGTTAAGCCAATTCACGCAAAAGCAATATTAGCTGATGGAAGATTGTATGATACTCAAACTGCCACATATGTTTGTAAATATGGAAATCTTTCTTTGTTTGTTACAAAGAACGGTAGATGGTTTGGCGCAAAATCAAAATCTGAATTAGCTGGTTATAGTGTTGATGAAAACGGAGACAGAACCGCCGAGTACAGAGTGATGTATTATGGTCTGGAATGTATTGATAAAATTTTTGTGATGCAACATCTGTGGTATTGCAGCCATAAGCTTTTCAAGAAATATTTCGGGGAGGTGGAAGAAGGATGAGTGTCGTAAAAATCACAAACCCCAACCCCTATGATTGGCGTGGAACAAAATGTTTTATTGATGGGAATAAAGTTCCGAGAGTGAGATCAATAGATTTTCATGTAGCCGTAGATGAAATTCCGGTATTTGAATTTGAAATGGCGGCTGTTCCAGACATTGAAATGGAGTGCCTAGCACAAATTAGTGTCACTTCTCAATCAATTACTGACGCAATTTTGGTTTTAAGGCACGAACTGTTACAACATGGAGAAATTTACAATGGCTTCAAATCAAGCCTAAAATCGGCTTTAGAATCCTATAATTACTGTGGGATGCCGTTTGAGCCAGAAGAAGAGATTGCAGAAAAAATTCTGGACTTTTTAATTGGGGAGGAAAAAGAAAATGAATTCACTTAATGTTGTTGGAGTTGCATTAAACCTCATGCTTTTTGTAATCGTTGCCGCAGGTGTACTGGCAATGCTTGATGAAAGAAAAATTAATTGCTTGCAAGCTCTGTTTTATTTTCTAATGGAAGCCCTGTTTGTACTGAATATTTTTTTGATTACGAGGTGACAAATGTATTTACCAATTCCAATTGAGTTAATCGAAAGGGTTAAATTCATAAAAGCGCCGCTTCGACTTAATCCATGTAGGCTCGGGAAAGCCTACGAAAGCGATAAGTCGAGGCACCCAGAGTAGCGAATAACAATCTTTATAGGTTGAAAGTGCTGGACTTTATATATCACACCCCTGGATTAATGGTGCGCCAGGGGGTAATGGGCTATCGCCAAATGGTTAAGGCATAGGATTTTGGTTCCTATATTTGTCGGTTCGAATCCGACTAGCCCCGTTTGCAATATGATAAATATTGCAAAATTTTCTTTTTTCATACAACTTTCGCTTCGGTCTTCTAGCCCAACGGGGCTGATTAAAGGGGCTTCAAATGTCCCGGAAGACTTTCTGAAATCCAAAAGCGTTTCAGAAAACCTTTGTTGCGGCTGGCGGTCAAGAACTGCAACAGTGCCAGAAATAAATCTATGGCGGGCTTATTTCTGGTATCTCAGGAAGCTTAGTTCAGCGGTAAGAGCAACGGCCTCATAAGCCGTAAGTCCTGGGTTCGAATCCTAGAGCTTCCATTTCTTCTAAATGCCATTCATCCGTAATATGGGTGGAAAAAACTTCCAGTTGAGCGTGTGGATTGGGTAGATTTAGGTGCGATACGGCGTAGCCTAAATGGATCTGATTTCCCGGCTGGTATATCTCGGAGTTAAAAATATTAACGCAGCGCACGTTAATAAAAGGAGTTTTCAAGAGATGCCGTTCTAAGACGCATAAAAATATCCAGTGAATCTACAGCACTAAAACTTGTAGATAGTGGAAAGCATAACACGATAAACCTATTGCTAACCCGGTTTTTCCGGGTTCCGGCAGGATAGAGAAGTGGAATCTCGCAAGGCTCATATCCTTGAGAACGGCGGTTCGAATCCGTCTCCTGCAATTCCATCTACCAGGTGTAGATAGGATATCTTACTTTAGCATAGCTATTGTTAGTTCTTGCACATAAATGCGGATGCGTTTGTGTGCATTCGTGCAGGCATATAGACGCAACTCACTAGCGATCTTGTGCAAAAACTTTTTAGAGAGATAAGACCAATGCCCGTGAGGAGTGATAGTCGGGGATTCTAAAAAAATCATCTAGTTTAGCGTTTTATGATGAAAAAAGAAACATAGCTCAGTGGTAGAGCAATGATACTCAATATCATGTGACACAGGTTCGATTCCTGTTGTTTCTATCTGGCAATGGCAATTTGCCAGAAGTTGCATTTTCCCCCTAAAGTTCCAGTGTTTCTCGTTGGGAGATTTATGCCGTTCAAGTCGGCACACTGGATTTTTCTAAATCGAGGTAATTTATGAACGAAAAAAGTTGTAAGAATTGCAGAAGACATGATGACTTCACATGAGTTTGCTTCAATGGCGATAGTGAATATTGTGCAGACTTTACTGAGCCAGGGTGTTGTTGCGAGTTTTGGGCGGGAAAACAAGATGGAAAACAAGGAGACATAGTACCGATGAGCGAACTTTCTGACCTTATAAATAGAGGTGGTTTAATCGATGATTTTAAGATAGAAAAATCCCAAGATGAGCCACCTACACAACCAATAAAGTTAGCTGATTGTCTGATTGACAGAGGATTGCAAGATGGAATTCGTCTGTATGGGAAAAATGATCTTAGAAAAATTGCAAATTACTTATTGATTTACTGTGGTGATGAAAATGATTGAAGTATGTGGTAAAGAAATAAAAGACGAATGTTCCAAATGTGGACAGATTCTGGAATGTGAATTGTTCCGTCAGGGACATGGAATAAAACAGGAACGTGAGAACATAGCTAAAATGATCGCCTGTCAGATGAAGCATAGGGAGAATAGGGAGAAAAAACATGATTAAAATATTAAAACCGGGAACAAAAAAAGAAACAACTTGTGATAAGTGCGGTGCGTTATTGAGTTATGATGAAAACGAAGACGTGAAAGAGGAGTGCATAGAAAAAGCGTTCGTCACAAATATGCCATCTGGATACGGACGTAAGCAGAAATACATCATATGTCCGCAGTGTAAGAACAAAATAATTACGTGGTCTACAAGATAGGAGAGAACGTCATGAGAATTGAAGATATGAAGAACTGGAGTATAGATCAGCTAAAGAAGGAAGTTGTTCGACTGTCTGAAGAATGTGAGAAAAAACAGCATGATATTTTGGATTTAAAAGATAAGATTGATGTAATTACAGATAAAAACACAGCTTTGGCAATTGAAAGAGAATCTACGGATTGGTATGAACAGCGCCACCAGGATGACTGTATTAGAATCAACGAGTTAACTGTTACTGTTGACACATTGATTGACCGATACGCTAATTTAAGGAAAAACAAAGGAATGTGCTGATATGGGCGAGAAAGATGAATTGAAGCGTTTCTTTATAGGAGAAAAAGAGATAGATACATCAGGAATACCAGAGTTTCCGGGAGATTTGATTAATTATTCGCTACAATCTGTCGGAAAAGAGTTTGAATTTAGGACGGAATTTGAATTACCGAAGAAAATTTTTTATTCATTGTTTTTCTCGAACCGGATAAACCAAAATAATTTCCGCAAAATACATGGAATCCCCAAAAAGCGTAAGATTGCAGGGCGAAAAGGAGTAAGAAAATATAGATGAGCATTAAATCAGCATTAGAATCCGAAGGGATAGATTTTTCTGAATACATGAACCCACCCGAGCCGTGGAATGGACAGGCATTGATACGGAATATTAACGGAACGAAATACGCCTGTTGCCCTTTTTGCCAGAAGAAAGCACTTCTGATTAGCCCAAACACGAAGATTCAGCACTTGAAGTTGAAATGTAAGGGTAGTAACTGCAAGAAAGAGTTTGAGGTGAATGTATGAATAAAATCAGAAAGATATGTCGAATAATCACTAATTTTATTATATTCAAGTGGGTAGCAGATTATTTAATAGCTACAATACAAATGATGATTGAAAATAATTTGGGACTTTCAGCAATACCATTATTAACAATGGCAGTATTCGCAGAATGGAAAGCAATTGAAAATATTTTTACGGAATTAAAAAGATGATTTTATCAAGTGAGGATATGTATGGCAAAACAAGAAGCCGTAGTAATTGAAACCTATACAGGAATTTGTATGCTTATAGGGGATGACTGAAAACTTGCATACGAATACGCAGAAAAACTTTTAGGTCATCCGATATATACACATGAATTTCCAAAATATGCTGACAAGCTGAAAGAACTTAGTAAGCCAGATTTTATTGAAATTTGTAGAAAGTTAGGTGATTGAATGAACCCAGTATTTATATTTCTAGTGGTATGCGGAGCGGCAGTAGTATGGTTCCTGCTTTACAAATTATTTCAACCACTAGGTAAATTATTGAACCACATTGGAAGAAATGCTATTGATGAGTTAAATAAAGACGAAAGTCAAAAAGAGGAGGATAATAAATGAAAAAAGGACTTTTAGGTGGAATTGGATTAGCTGTTGTAATCATTGCAGGACTTATATGTGTTGCAAAGTGCAGTGTGAGAGTTCCGGCTGGTTACATTGCGGTAGAGTACAAAATGAACGGAGGAATCTCTAAGAATGTACTTACACAGGGATGGCATTTGATTTCACCTACAGTAAAAACTTCACTGTATTCCGTTGGAATCGAGCAGTCTTATCTTACATCTGAGGATAAGGGCGATTCTCCAAAAGATGAAAGCTTCAAGACACCAACAGCAGATGGTAAATCGCTTCAAGTTGACCTTGAATTTTCTTATAAATTCGATCAGAGCAGAGTAACTGATGTATTTACTCAGTTCAAAGGACAATCCGGTGAATCCGTGAAGAATACCTTTATTAAACCAAAGATGAAAGCATGGACTCAGGAAGTAACTGCGAAGTATCCAGTAACAGATGTTTTCGGTGATAAACGCCAGGAACTGAATGAAGCACTTGACGAATATCTTAAACAGAAGTTTGAGCCATACGGAATTATTATTGATACAGTAAACTTTACTTCTATTTCCACCGATGATGAAACACAGGCTGCAATTCAGAAGAAAGTGAACGCTCAACAGGAGCTTGAACTTGCTAACATTGAAGCTAAAACAGCAAAAGTACAAGCTGATAAAGATAAAGAAGTTGCACTGATTGCTGCTGAACAGGAAAAGGAGAAAGCATCTATCCAAGCGGAACAGGCCAAAATTGATGCAGAAGGTAAAGCTGAAGCTATTAAGATTAAAGCAGAAGCTGAAGCAGAAGCAAATAGAAAAATCGCAGAATCTCTTACTCCCGAACTGATTGAGAAACAGAAGATTGATAAATGGAATGGTGAAGTACCAAAAATTCAAGGAAGTAATACTTCTACCATCGTAGATACAAGAGATATGACAGCTGATGAGAATGCTAAATAATAAATAAAACAGTCAAGAGAGCCACATGAGAGCCAGACTAAATCCTAAAAAGAAAGGAGGTCTGGCTCTATTTTTATGGGAAAAATTACAGAAGGTTCTCTTGAATGGTATCGGGCAGTGCTGAATCAAATTATCAGTAGTGATATGACAATCTATCAGAACCAAAAAGATTGCCTCGATTTGCTCTTAAATATGAATATTGACCTTCCTTTCAACAAGAATCAAGAAGCACGGAAAATGGCTATGAAAGTAAGTCAATACTCACATAACATGGCAGAGAAGTGTGCCGCATTAACTGGTAGTGGTGACTTTGATGATATCTATTGGCAGTATTTGTTACTGGAAGCGCAGAATTATCAAGTAGACAGTGGATTGTTATATCTTGAAAAAAATCGTATTCCAAAAGAGCGTTTTTACGAACCAAGAAGAAATGTATTTATGCAGCATAATATTATAGGTTCACTTCAAGACTTGATGGATGACAAACTGGATATATTTGCATTGAGCGTACCGCCAGGTTGCGGAAAATCTACGCTAGAAGATTTCTTTCTTTCCCTGGTCGGTGGATGGTTCCCAAACGATTTTAACCTGTCATCCGCACACAGTAGTATTTTGACACGTTCCCTTTATGATGGTGTTCTGGAAATTATTAATGATCCAGTAGAATATACGTGGAGTGAGATATTTCCAAACATTGATTTAAGTAAAAAGACAAGTAATGCAAAAGAAACAACTGTAAATCTTGAAAGAAATGGTCGTTTCAAAACATGGACATTTAGATCAATTGATGGTTCTTTGACTGGTGCTACACGTTGTAACAGATTTCTTACAGCGGATGACCTTGTGTCTGGTATCGAAGAAGCATTGAATAAGAGCCGACTTGATACATTATGGACGAAAGTAGTAAATGATCTTCGCTCACGTAGACTTGAGGGATGCAAGGAATTTTACATTGCCACCAGATGGTCTGTGCATGATCCTATTGGAAAACTTCAACAATTGTATGCCGGGAACCCAAGAGCAAGATTTATTGCAATACCGGCATTAACAGATGATGGAAAAAGCAATTTCTTATTCACTGTGAATGGATTTTCAGAAAAGTATTTCAATGACGCAAAAGAATCAATGGACGAGATTTCTTTTAACTGTCTGTATCAACAGAAACCAGTAGAACGTGAGGGATTACTTTTACCACCAGATAAGCTGAAAAGATTTTTCTTTGACAGAGAAGATGTTCCAGATGGCTGTACAGATGAATATGTGATTATGCCAAAAAGAGAGCCGGATGCTATTTGGTCTGTGTGTGATACAAAGGATAAAGGAACTGATTTTGAGTCTCTCCCAATTGCATACCAGTATGGAGATAAATATTTTATCCCAGATGTAGTGTTTGACGATAACACAGACTACGATATCTTGGATAAGAAAACAGCGGATATTTTGATTAGGCACAATCCGCATATGTCGCGTTTTGAATCAAATAATGTTGGAAGCCGTGTAGCACATAATGTTCAAAAACTTATTGACGGTAAATGCCGTACAAAAATTGAAACAAAAGTTACGACAACTAACAAAGAAACGAAAATTCTTGTCAATTCCAACTTTATAGCAAATCATTTTTATTTTTTGCACCAAAGTCAGTATAAACCAAAATCAGATTATGGCTTATTCATGGCAAATGTAACCACTTATACTACCAGAGCGAAGGTACTCCATGATGACGGAATAGATTCTTTAGCAATGCTATCTGATTATGTTCAGAATCCATTAGGAGGAACCGCAACAGCAACACAGAATCCACTTTGGGGAAGGAGATAAAATATGATGACTGCAACTCAATATTTACGCCAGATTGAAAATTATGATAACAGAATCAAAAACAAGCTTATCGAAGAAGAACAGCTCAGTTCTCTTTCCACAAGTGTATCTGCAATTCCTGTTGGAGAAAAGGTACAAACTTCTGTAAAACGTGATCCGATGGGGGATATGGTTGCAAAGATATTTGATCTGCGAGAAGAGATTTCAAAAATGATATCTGAATTTTTACAAAAAAAACAAGAAATAGTCCGAACCATAGAACAGGTTGAAGACCCGTTGCTGTACAACATACTATTTAAGCATTATGTTGAGTACAAATCATTGGTTCGTATTGCAGATGAGATGGGTTATTCAGAGATTCACATTAAAAAAAAGCATTTAAAAGCCATAGCAGAAATAAAAAAGATAAAAGGTTTCGAAATATGATACTGAAATATACTGAAATATACTTTTAATATGTGTAAAATATAAAGTAGAGCATTGGATTAAAATATCCAGTGCTTTTTATTTTGCAGAAAGGATGGTTCGGCTCGTGAGAAACACAATGAATTTTGTAGATTTATGCCGAGGTGAGTTCGGGCGAAAAGTAGCCTACACAGGCGTTGACCGAATCACTCCGCAAAATGTAGTAAAAGTAGTATCAGATACAATTGGCATACATAATAGAAATCGAACATTGATTGATTACTTGTATCGGTACATGAAAGGCGATCAGCCGATATTATACCGAAACAAAATAGTCCGTCCAGAAGTCAATAACAGAGTGGTTGAAAATCACGCATTTGAAACTGTAAAATTTAAAGCTGGACAGATTTGCGGGGAACCAATCCAATATGTATGTAAAAAGAAAAAAGCAGATAAAAAAATAAATGAGCAAGTTGACCTTCTAAATGATTATCTGGATGAAGCCAATGCAGATGCAAGAAACATCCAAAGGGCAATATACCAAAGTGCAACAGGAACTTCTTATAAGGCTATTCTGAAAGAAGAGGACTGGACAGAAAACGGAGATTTACCGCCGTTTAGAATCTTTATTCCGTATCCTGGTGATTGTTACATTGTATATTCGCAGAGGAACGGAAAACCAATGCTGTCCGTTCAGATTTTGAAGGATGAAGATGAGCAACAATACTACTTATGCTATTCAAAGAACCAGTTTTTCAAAATCACGAATGGAAAAGTAACCGAATATGGCATCAACGGTTTTGGAGGAATTCCTATTGTCGAATGTCCAAATAATCATGACAGGCTTTCGGACGTTGAAATTGCAATTACATTATTTGATGCAATCAACAAATACCAGTCTGATAGATTAAATGGCGTTGAACAGTTTGTGCAAGCCTTTATGAAGTTCAAGAACTGCGAGGTAGATGAAAACGAGTTTTTGAAAATGGTAAAACTTGGTGCCATCTCTGTAAAAGATACTGGAAATGGCTGTCAGTCGGATGTTGAACTGATGACCGCTGAATTGAATCAATCAGAGAGCCAGGTTGCAAAGGATGATATCTACAATAACATGCTGATTGTGGAAGCAATGCCAAACCGACAGAGCAACAGCGGAGGGGATACAGGAAACGCTGTATACCTTCGTAATGGATGGGATTTCGCAGAGAGAGATGCAAAATTGGTAGAAGCATTCACCAAGGAAGCTGAAAAGGAATCTGCCAGAATTATTCTGAATATTATCCGTGGTACATCAAATGATGTTAATATCTCAACCCGAGATTTTGATGTAAAGATAACCAGAAACCCAACAGACAATATGCTTGTAAAAGCACAGGCTCTTGATTATCTGTTCAAAAATAAAATTCATCCGCTTATTGCGCTGATTACCTGCGGTTTATTTAGTGATCCGCAGAAAGTCTACGAAATGAGTTTACCGTATCTGGGAACTATTTACCCGGAACTGGCAGACCCGGAAGCGGAAATGCAGAAAGCACAGCAATTACTTGACGGAAAGTTTCAAAATCCGTCAAAAACAGAACCAATGGCAAATTCTCCATCTAACGAAGAATGAACCAAATTTCGATTATTTAAGGAGTTTTAGAGAAATCTAAGGCTTCTTTTTTAATACCCAAAATCAAATAAATTGCAACAGCCCGTGAGCGTAAATCGGGTACAGACCATGTGCGGAGCGAACCGTGTTGAAAAAGCGTATTGGACTGGAAGAAAGGAGATTTCAATGACAAGAGAACAGGCAAAACAGGCACTTATTGGTATGGGAGTTGCAGAACCTTCCGAGGAACAGGTTTCTAAGCTTCTTGATTCTATTTCTGCTGAAACTAAGAAAGAGAAAGACAAAAATGTTTCTCTGAAGGAAAAAGCTGAAAAAGCAGATTCCCTGGAAAAAGAGTTGGAAGAGTTGAAAAAGCAGAACATGACGGAAGCCGAGAAAGCAGAACTGGAACGCCAGAAAGAAAAAGCGGCAAATGAGAAGAGAATTTCAGACCTTGAATCTGCACTTGCAACGTCCCAGAAAGAAGCCCTTGTAGGAAAGATTACTTCCATTTTTGCTAATGCAGGAATGAAAGGGGATGCTTACGCCGGAGCGATCAAAGCTTTTTCCAACATAAATGCGGATGATGCTCTTAAAGAAGCCCAGACCTTTGTTGATGGAATTTCCGCAGAAAATAAAGCGACACTTGATACTGCAAAAGCAGCTTGGGAGAAGGAAGCATTGGAAAACACTCCGAATCCGGGCGGCGGTAGCGGCGGCAAACCTACAGTGAAAAGTGATGCTTCTGAATTTGCAAAAGCTTACTCAGCAAAAATGAACCAGGAAACCAAATCAGCGGACGATAACGCCCCTGTAAATATTTAAGTAAAGGAGATATAAATAATGGCTTTTATGAAAACAGAGCAGTATGAGTCCACTCCAAATATTCTTGAATCTGAGGTTGGACTTGTACTTAAAACCTACACAGCAGATCAGACAAATGCTGAAACAGTTGGAAATAAGAAAATTATTAAAGCAGGTTCCGTATATCCAACAAATGCGACAGGCGCAATCGGAATTGTATTTGAAGATGTTGATATGACAGATGATACCAAGAGACCAATTTCTGTGATTGTCGCAGGACGTGTTCTCGAAAAAAGACTTCCAGTAACAGTTGACACTACTGCAAAAACAGAACTTGAAAAATCCGGAATTGTTTTTGTAGTCACAGAAGACCCAGTATTTTAAGGAGGTATGACAAATGCCATTTAATGTATTAGAAACAATCACAGAGGAAGAGAGACTTAATTTCTCCCAGAGTTTTGATGTAAAAAGACCCGGCATCCTCGGTACCATTTTCCCAGATACAAAGACCCAGTATCTGAAAGCAGAGTATTACAGACTTATGGCTGGACAGCGACTGCCAGAGGTAGCTTTTGTTCACGCACTTGATACCGAAGCAGAAATCGGTTCCAGACCTGGCTTTGAAAAGGTATTGACCGAGAAGCTTTTCATCAAGAGAAAAATCAATCAGTCTGAGAGATTACAGCAGGCAATCGAAAATGGTGTTCCGGATGACAATAATCTCAAAAAATTTGTATTTGACGATGCAGCCAATCTTTTTGAGGGCGTAGTCGCAAGGGCGAATGTAATGAAAGGCCAGTTCCTTTCCACTGGTATTGTAAAAATTAAGGAAAATCATGTGGATATGAGCATTGATTACGGCGTTACATCTGATGCAAAAGTAACACTTACTGATTGGTCTAAGCCAGACGCAGATATCATGGGCGATATCCAGAAGATGGTAGCCATTGCAGAAAATAACGGATATGTGGTAAACAAAGCTCTTACTTCTCTCAAGATGATTAATTACATGCGGAACAATACTGCAATGCAGACCGCAGTTCTTGGAGCTGCAAACAAACGTCTTCTGACAAAACAGGAGCTTACAAATCTGCTTATGCAGGAGTACGGATTCACAATTGATCGCTGTGATGAAAAATATCGTTACAGAAAAGCAGACGGAACTCTGAAAACAGGAAGATACTTCAAAGAAGATGTGTTTACTCTGTATGAAGCAAATGCAAATGGTTCCTTTGGTTCTGGTCTTTGGGGCGTAACTCCAGAAGAACTTGAATACAGACAGTTTATACAGGAAGAGAATCGTTCCTTTGTTACTCTTTCCATGTGGGCTACACCAGACCCAGTTGCAGTATGGACAAAAGCATCCGGCATGTTCGTTCCGGTCGCACCGAAAGCTAACGGCGGTATCGTGATCGGTACCAAAGCGGGGGAATAACCGGGCATAGTCTCGATGAAAACAGCCAGTCACCATCTGTAGCAAGTGCTTACAATGAATCAATACATAAGTATACAGAAAGCGAGTTGTCTAATATGACTGTATCTCAGTTAAGACAACTCGCAAGTGATAACGGCTATGCCCTGACAGCAACTAATAAGGCTGGAATAATATCAGAGATTTTATCTCAGCAAAGGTAGGTGATTAAATGGACGAACAGCTTATAGAGGACTTGACAAATTATCTTGAAGATGATGAAGAAACTGCGAGGATGATTCCTCTTTCAGCAAAGAGGGCTATTCGTTCATTTAAGAAGAAAAGGAATTATCCTTCATCTTACAGTGATGAGAAAATAAATTCCGATATGGAGAAATGCTATGACTGCATATTTGATTTGGCTCTTTTCTTTCTAGTAAAGCAGGGAGCTGAGTTTCAAGGATCACATTCCGAATCCTCTGTGAATAGAAGCTGGGATTCCGAAACTGAAATCTATGTAAATCATGGAGTTTTTCCATTTATCGGATTCTAAGATGGTGTGTGCGTGATACGTCAATCCTCCCACGTATCGCAGGGGTGCTTCAAATTAGGTGGGTAGAAGCAATATCTTAAAAATGGGAGTGATGGAAAGGAATAGCGATGGGATGTGAACACGAGTGCGTCAACGAACACCGCTTAAAAGAATTGGAAAGTGCCGTCCATGAGATGAAAGAAAAGCATTCCAAAAGGGATGAAGGCTTTTTTAATCGTATCAATGCGTTGGAACAGAAAATTGCTTTATACAACAATGACCTGGGACACATTAAGGATACAGTTGACGAAATGAACGACAATTTAAAATCACTCATGGAAAAACCAGGAAAGTTACAGGACAAAATAATTGCTTATGTCATAACTGGCATAATTGGTATTGTTTTAGGCTTTGCCCTAAAAGGCATTTTCCCGGTGTAAATATTGATTCCACTAACAGGGAGGACAGTGGAATGGATGATTATAAAGACTTTTCAGAAGATGAAAGAATCTTCTATTTGCGTGAAGCTGGATTTGATTCTAGAGAAAAGGAGTTATTCCGATTGCGTGTTTATGAAGAAAAAACGCTTGCAGAAGCTTCAGAAATCATGGGGTACAGTACAAGAACCGTAGACCGCATAAATAGAAAATTAAAAAAGAAAATTATGAAAGTTGCCCCGATGTATTGTCGGGGCTTTTCTTTGTATTCATAGAAATGGCGCATTTATGGCGTTATCATGGCGTGTTAATTAACCTCTTATTATTGTAAAATATAGTTATAAAAACAAGGGAGGTTTGAGATATGCAGTATGGTAATCCGTATTTTGCGCAACCATTTCAACAAATACAGCCGTATCAAGATAGATTAGCACAATTGCAGAATAGTTATCAGCAGGCAATGCCATACGGACAGGCACAAATTCAACAACCAATGCCACAAGTGCCACAAATCCCCATGTTGCAAGGACAGATGGTTGATGGCATTGATACTGTAAAGGCAAAAGATGTAGATATGTCCGGTAATCCTGTTTATTATCCCAAAACAGATGGAACAGAAATATATAGAAAACAATTACAGGCAGATGGAAGAAGTAGAATTTTTGTTTATCGACTTATAAATCCGGAAGAACAACAGCAACCAAAGGCAGAAGAAAAACCGATTGACATAGAAGCTATGTTTAATCAGCTTCGGAACGATGTTTGTTCTGAGATTTCCGAAATAAAGAGTATGTTCCCGACATTTATATCGGGAACACCGGAGCCCAAGCAGAATGGAGGTAAACAGAGATGAATTTTAGTCCAAACGCCATGATGAAAAAGCAATTTGAGAAAATGATTACTCAGAGGTTCGGAAGTGTTGATAACATGATGAACGATATGAGCAAATTTGCAGGAAATAATCCAACATTAAAAAATGCGTTGGATTTATATAAAAAAGGTGACGCAAGTCAATTGCATCAAATCCAACAGAATGTTTTTGAAGAAAAGCATTTATCTCCAGATGGAATTATACAGAAATTCCTTGGATTATAACACTTCCCCATAATTGGGTGATTAAGAATCGCTACAATTTGGGACGACAGCCGCGGATGTCTCCTATTGTAAATAAAATTTAAGGAGACTAAAA
>ERZ791830.710-NODE-710-length-29452-cov-3.718985_pt1 | contig 29452 bp, 29 predicted proteins | sample MGYA00509945_ERZ791830 | MGnify/ENA primary metagenome ERZ791830 (study PRJEB30046, sample SAMN00792021) | human gut metagenome | study: EMG produced TPA metagenomics assembly of the A metagenome-wide association study of gut microbiota in type 2...
CCTGAAGAGACTCGAACTCTCGACCTCTCGGATGCGAACCGAACGCTCTCCCAAGTGGTTAAGAACTATGCTCCCAAAATTACCACAGTACGGACGCTTATTTCGTCGCAAAATTTGAGGAAAACACGAATAGTGGCGTATGCCCTTGTAATATAGCAGGCATCCTCTCACCCATTACGGGCGCCGGGGGGTGCGTTTCTTTCGCCATGCTCTAAAATCTGGTATGCGACTATAAAACCTAGCGTGGAAGCTAGATTACCAATTATTTATAACTTACCTTTCACCTTCCTTTGAATGCGTTTCGTGAGTTTATCATAAAACAATTTAGCAAGAGATAAAACCAGTAAACTAACGGCAATGATAATTATGCCCTTTTTTGTTGGTGTTCCATATTTATTCTGAACAAGAACAGTCAGTATAGTAATTGCAATGTATGGTATTCCAAAAATAGCCGCAGAAATTGCCTTCGCCAAAAGCAGTGCAAAATGGGTTTTCTGGTCGTCCATTTGTTGCTTTAACCTCTGATTGTCCTCTACCTTCGCATCACGATCCTGTTTTACTTGCTCTAACTCCTCTTTTGTCCTGATGCGATCATCTTTTTCTCTGTCTAGTTCCTCTTTAGTCTTGCCGTGGTCTTCTCTTTCTCGATCTAGTTCCTCCTTAGTTTTGTCGTGACCCTCTTTTTCAATTTGGTATTTCTTTTCACCTTCAAACATTGCATGAGATTCGATCTGATTATAAACTTCACGCCAAGTTTGATCGGTAAACTGAGCATAATCACCTGATGTCGCATCGAGGAGTTTAGTCTGAACAATAGGATGTGATCTCAAGAATAGAAATTTCTCTTCAGTTAGACCTTCGGCCCGTTTACTGTATGCTTCATCTAATTTAAGCTTAAAAGTTGCCATCATTTGCGGTGAAGGTCTCAGCAATGCCTTGCAATCTGCCAACAACTTCATGCTTTGATAATTATTGCTATCATCAGGAAAATCCATCCAAAGAAGTGTACCAAAAATGTCAGCAGTGATACTAGCGGGTATCTTACTTTCTGTTAGGGAGTCCTCTTGCATAAGATCTTTGCTGACCTTAGCAATAACGCCATTAGTTGTAATGAAGATTGCTTTTGCAGTCTTTAATACAGTTGCCAGCAATCCTTGGCGCCTTCGCTGCACCATAACAATCGAACGCACATCTGTACGAATGCTACTTTCATAAATTTCCTCACTATAATATTTTAGCGAACGTTTTCCATACTCCGATTTAATTGCACTGAGCAGACTATCCTCATCAGCCTGAAAAACATTTTCATCTTCAATATAACCAGTTACACATCGTGTAATTCCAAGAAGGTTAAGCTCACACTCAACATTTCCGATATACTCAACCATATCTTCTGCGGTCATTTCCGAATCGTGAAAAAACTGAGCAACTCTGTTAGCCTTTGCATTATCATAATCAGCTCTCAGTGCCCAACTAGCTGCACGTTCCATAATCCCAAGTGCTTCTTCTAAATTATGGTCAAAAACATGGAGCGTCATTCCTAAAGAAATCGCTTTATCTACAATATAGCTAAATGCACTCTTTCTTTCAGGGGTATCCATACCCAGCAAAGCAAAAATCATAGGTGTGTCAAGAAATACCTGCAATTCTACTTTCTTCGCTGGTACATCACTTGAATAGAACAGGGTTGTCTTGACAATATTGGCCGTACATAAACCGACAACAAAAGAATAAAGCAATTTATTAGTTGAACTTAGTAAAAGTATATAGTTACACCAGTGGTACAAAAAGGCACTTTCAGTTGCATCAATATCTCCGATATGATTAAAGATAACATGATCGTCGTATGCATCGATAAAGGAGAGTATATTTTTCTCAAGCTCTACTTTATTTATCTTATATTCATGTTGAGTAGCATATTTACTGAAATCCGATAAAAGTCCTACCCAGTTTCGTTCAAAATCTTCATCCGAAAGGTAGTGTTGTTTCAAGACTGATTTATTAGCTACATAGTTTCCATGTACTTTTTGAACCGCATCTTTGGACATAGCGTTGCTCATCACCTGCCGTACAAATGTAGGCTGGAAACTTGCATGATATTTCTCATTTAATTTTGAACATACAATATTTTCATCTACAATTTCCATGCCCTCATCTAGTATTATAGTGGCAATGAAAGGTAGATATTCGTCGAGAATATTACCAGAAAGCCATTGACTTTTAATTAGCGCATAGCTCTTTGTAAATCTATCTGCCATATGTATCATCCCTTCAATTCGAGTATCAAGCGATTTTGTTTTATTATACTTCATTTTTCGAGATTAGACAACATAATTCTATATTTCTCTTCAAAAAGCGCTTATGAATTCAATATTATTTGTAAAAATTCTTCGAGGTGTTTCCTTTAGCACCTCTTTTTCCGCATCAAAAGCAAGGAGGGGAAAAACTTATGAAAAAGCCATATATTAAACCTGAGATAACGATTTATGCTACCGATTCTCCTGAGCACTACAAAATCATGGTGCTGCTTGAATCAGAAAGGACAGCCAGCGAGACTGAAACTTCCGATACAGTTAAGTGATAGCTGGGGGCAAACAGTTTGCAAAAACAGATCTATTTTGATTATTTCTACGGCGGCGAATCGGAACTGTTCAGTTATTACAGGATCCCCAAGCTGCTTATTACAGGCGATCAATTCAAAAATCTGTCCACGGATGCAAAATTGCTCTATGGTCTGCTCCTTGATCGCATGAGCCTGTCAGCCAAAAACGGCTGGTATGACAGCAGCGGACGAGTTTACATATATTACCCACTGGATGCAGTCGAAGCGGATTTATGCTGTGGCCACGGGAAGGCAGTACGCCTTATGGCAGAATTGGACAGTGGGACAGGCATTGGTCTGATTGAGCGTGTCCGGCAAGGCTTGTGTAAGCCATCAATAATCTATGTCAAACAATTCACAAGCCGAGCCGTTCCCCTTCCAGCAGCGCTGCTCGTTAATAATGATGTTGAACCTTTTGAAGTTCCAAAATCGAACGTCAGAATGTTCGATACAAAAACTTCCGGGCTTCCCATAATCGAACCATCAGAAGTTTCAAAATTGGAAATCCCTAACAATAATAAGAATTATCTTAATAATAGCTATCTCTATCCATCTATCAATCAGCCGGATACTGTACCGATTGAAGCGATGGATAGAAGCAGCTGCAAAGAGCTGGTTAAAGGTCAAATCGGTTATACAGCCTTTTCCCCAGATCGCTTGCTGGAAGTTGACGAACTGGTCGAGCTGATAACGGATGTTTTTTGCAGTTCTCAAGCATCGTACCGCATTGGCGGCGCACAATTTAAGAGCCAGTTTGTCCGTGAGAGATTCTACAGTCTGGAGCAGCAGCACATTGAGTATGTGCTGGACTGCATGAAGAAAAACACCACAAAAATACGAAATATTCGTGGTTATCTGCTGACCGCCCTGTACAATGCCCCGGCAACTATTGAGCATTATTATCAGGCAGCGGTTCAGCATGACCTATACGGGCAGCAATCCGGGCGAGAATGAGGTGAACTGAATAGCCCGCGCTGCCATGCAATGCGTCCCAAGTTGGGACGTATTTTTCATTTCTGGACACTTGAAGGAGGTAATTCATGCCAGAAACAAAGTCCATCCCCAAAGCAGACGCCAAGAAGCCGGACGCGCCGCAAAAAGGCGACGTTCCCCAGACGCCCCCTGCCCCCACATCAAAAACTTCCTCGCCGCCGAAAATGCCGGAAAGTAACGCAGCTCCCTCCGTCGGTGCGAAAAAGCCCGTAGAGCAGGCAAAAGCCCCCGCCGCCAAAACTGCCCCCGCTGCTGGCGAGAAGAAACCCGCGGATAAGCCCAAGGTAGAACCCGATGCCGCTGAGAAAAAGTCCGGCGAAAAGTTGAACGCTCCCGCGCCCAAAGCAGTACCTGCCACCAGCGAAAAGAACCCTGCGGAAAAAGCTCCGGTTTCCAATACCAAAGCAGCGTCTTCCGCAGTTCAGAAAAACATGGATGATAAAGCCCCCACCGTCGCCCCCGAAGCAGGTTCAAAGAAAACTCCTGTTACCCCCTCCCCCTCCATGGAAACGTCATCAGCGCAAAACAATAAAGCTAAAAAATCCACAGATGGCAAAGCAACTCCAGATAAAAAGCCTATTGAACCGCCAAAATCCGTCCCTGCCAGTGAACCCAAGGCAGCACCCCCAGAAAAGCCCGGACAAGCCGCAGAGGGGCCAAAGGGTATCGTTATCACACAGGTTTTCGATGACCGGCTCGCACTTCCCGGCGAAGCGGAACTCAAGAATCTTCCAATTCCAAAAGAGGGCGAAGCCTTCTCCCTGCGGCTGCATCCGGCATACTTTTATGAATTTCTGGAGCACCCTTTCTCTATCAACCGGGAAACCAAGGATTACAAGGATTTGTATGAATCCATCAAGGAGAATGGTATCCACGATCCCGTCTATTGTCGTCCAAGAGCAAATGGCGGTCTTGAAATCATGTCCGGCCACCGCCGCCACGACATTGGCGCACAGCTGAACTACCCCATACCCACAATTATCGTCCAAGCCGATGATGACACCGCCAGAATCGCCGTCGTTGACGGTAATCTGCACCGAATGGATATCCCCACCTCCGAGCTGGCCAGAGCTGCGAAAATGAAGATGGAGGCATTAAGCCGAAAAGCAGGTCGGCGCTCTAAAATGGATCAACTCGCCGCTCCTCAAAAGCGGTCTGACCAGCAGGTTGCAGAGGATATGGGTATGAGCCGGAATCAGGTACAGCGACTTGTGCGTATTGATTCCCTTGTCCCTGAGCTGAAGCAGCAGGTGGATAACAAAAAGCTGCCCTTTAATACAGCAGTAGAGCTGTCCTACATGACACCGGCGGAGCAGAAAATCGTCGTTGATTATATGGAAAAAGAACAGGTCACTCCGTCCATGGCTCAGGCTACAGAACTGAAGGAAGCCAGTAAACACGCCGAAACTCTGGCAAAGTACACGCCTTCCCTCGCTCCCGCCCATAAGGTGGATGAAAAGAAAATCGAGTCCATCATGAAGCCCAAGCAGGAGCCTGAACTGAAAGTTACGCTGAAAGGCAGCGAGTTGAAACCCTACTTCCCGGACAAGCTTCCCCCCGCCCATGAAATCAAGCAAACGATTCTGGACGCCCTGAGCCTTCGGAAAAAGGTTCTGGAAAAGCAGGCTAAAAAGTTGGAATCCAAGCCCCCTGCCCGTTAAAGGAGGCGCACATGAATGTTTTAGTTGTGGAACCGGGAACAGCTCCATACGAGAAGAAGATCAACGGGCTGCATGAAATGCAGGATACCGTTGGCGGCCTGATTACTGCAATCTACCCGTATCCAGAGGAAGTCGCCCTTGTTTGCAATGACGAAAGTATTCTTCTGGGCATGGAATTTAATCGAAGCGTTCCGGGCGGGTATGGCGGTCTGTTCGGGCCGTTTTTTATCTGCGGAATCGATAAGTCTGATTTTTGTTCCCTGTCCCCCGCTCAGATGGAACGGTTCAAAAAAGAGTATTATCATGCGGAGATTCTTCTGGGTTTTCATGGCGGAACTCCTGTCACTTTGAAAGTCCTCCCCCGCCCCGCTCCTTCCATCCCCAAGCTTTCAAAGCAGCAGGAAAAGAAGAACGACAAGGGAGAACGGTAAATGGCAGAATTTGAATTCTCCGCATTTATCGAAAATCTCAGCAGCCGCACTCGCGGCATTATCTCCGGTGTATGGCTTCATTTTCCCACTACCAAACAGCTGGTGCACGAGGCACTCCGGTTTATAGGTGTGGACGGGCTTCGGAACGAAGAAACGATTTTCACCGACTATCGCATCGCAATCCCGGAATTGCGGTCAGTCATGGTGGAATATGCCCATGTGGACGAGCTGAACTACCTTGCTAACCGAATCAAAGCAATGTCCCCAGAAGAACGCACAAAGTTTATTGCCGCTGTAAAACACGGCGAGTTTTCAGACAGCTTGCAGGATGTTATCAACCTGACCTACAATCTGGATTGCTACGACTTGCTCCCGGGCATCACTTCCTGTGAGGATTACGGACGTTACCTTGTAGATTACCAGCGTGATTTTGAGCTTCCCGATCAGGCAAAGCTATACTTTGATTATAGCGAATACGGTGAAGACACCATAATCAACGAGGGCGGCGATATCACTCCGCAGGGCTACATCTGCAATAACCGGTCTGCGTTTCAGGATGTATATGACGGCGAAAATATTCCAGAGGAATATAAGGTCTTTGAATACCCCATGCAAGCCAAGGCGAGGTGTCCGCAGCGCAAATCGCCGGCTCTCAATTCACCAGTCCGTTAGGAGGTGTACCCCATAAACGAATATGAACGCAAGAAGCAGGCTCGAATTGACCGTTATCTTGATAAGGCCGAACAGGCCAGAGCCGAAAGCAGCTCCCTTTCCCAAAAAGCCAGTGATATGCTTTCCGCGATTCCTCCCGGCCAGCCGATGCTGGTAGATCATTATTCCTACAAACGGGATAAGCGATACCGGGAACGTATCGGGCAGACGATGGACAAAGCCATTGCCGCCGATCAAAAGGCGGCGTACTACGAGAAGAAGGCCACAGCCGTCGAACGGAACACTGCCATCTCCGCAGATGATCCGGAGGCAATTACCAAGCTGAGCAAAAAGTTGGAGCGTCTGAAAGGCACCCAGACATTTATGAAGACAGTAAATGCCTATTACCGAAAGCACCAGACTGCTCACGGTTGTGAAGGTGTGGACGCAAAGATGGCGGCCGCTATTAATGACAAAATGGCAAGCGCCTGTGATTGGGAAACTGCTCCCTTTGCATCCTATCAATTATCCAATCTGAATCAGGAACTACACCGCCTTGAAAAGCGCATCAATCAGCTGACTCAGGCGAAAGAAGAAGGTTTTCAGGGCTGGGAATTTGACGGCGGCAAGGTGGTTGCCAATTCTGAAAAGAACCGACTGCAAATCTTCTTTGACAGCATTCCGCCGGAGGAAGTCCGCTCGGATCTCAAAAGTCACGGTTTCCGCTGGGCCAGAAGCGAGGGTGCATGGCAGAGGCAGTTAAGCCAAAATGCCATTTACTCTTGCAGGCACATTAAGGTAATCCAGCCACCGGACAGCTCAGACCCTGTCAAGATTCAGCCCCGGAAGAAAAACAGCCCACAACGTTAGGAGGATCCCATTTGGAGAAAATCAACGCAAATCTGCACCGTATGCCCAAAGTCACGGTGTTGGGTATCCCTGCCCTTATCACGCCACATAAGATCAGTCGTGACACCATCCATCTCGGTCTTTTCTGCTACGAACTGAAAGGTGACGGTAATGCTCTGGAATATCCCATCGTCGTTGCGGAGAAAGTCCCTGACGGGGAATGTGTCGGCTCTCTCATTACCATTGCACCTATGCTTATGGAGCATGTCCCCCAGCTGAAGCTTTTGCCCGGTGATATTCTGGGAAGCGACGATACGTACCTGTATACCCCGGCAGAATTTGAACGGTGTTCCTTTGAGCGGTAGCCCGTGTACATTGCAGCGGAACGCTGCAATGTACGAGCAAGTATGGCATTTTGATATCAAATGCCCACTTGTTAGGGGATGCCCCTAAGACCCCAACGAAAAATGCGTCCCAAGTTGGGACAAAAAAAGAAGAGGGTCATCTTACCCTCTTCTTTCCATTTTATCAAATTTTATTTTCCGGATTTTCCGGGCTTAATAGGAGGCATACGAGGCGGTGTAAATGTTGGTGTCTTTGTACCGCTATTTCGAGAAGACCCTGTTGCGGGTTTTGGAGTACCAGTAGGTTTCGGTGCAGTCGGTTTTGTCATTATAATTTCTCCTTACATTAAATTTGTCTGTATGTAGTCTCTTGTTTCTTTATTAGCCTTTTCTCTTACTTTTTTCCTATCTGGAATAGCATCATCCTTAAAGTAATGTTGAAGAATTTCACGTTTTTTCTTTTCATACTCTTTAAGCTTTTCCGCAACCTCGTCCCTGTTCATTTCTCCTTCAGCAATTCGAAACCAGTCTGCTTCCATATCCTCATATACAGGTTCCAATAAAAGTTCCATCTCTCTAAGCTCACGCTTTCTGTTTTCATGAGGAAAAAGCTCAGATGCCGCATTCAGACCTTGGAGAATTAAAATGAGGATAGCACAAGCCAATCCAACTGTTGCACTTTTTCCCCAGTTCATCCATGCCCCTGTAACAAGCGCAGTTACCACTGATATAGCAATTTTCCAGTATCGCAGAAACTTTACACAAAACGAGAAATAATAGCTGTAGTAGTTCAGATCAAATTTGAATTGCGCCATTCGGTTCCAATAATGTTCTTGAGTCTTTGTATTCTCTTGGAGCAATGTAGCCAAAATCTCATATCCTCTCTATCTTTTCATTTTGACTCTATGTCTTAGGAAATTCTCTTAATATTTATCCGGGATTTTTCCCGTATATCGCAAATTATATGTCTTCTCGATTTGGCTAATTCCCGACTTAAAAGCCGTTCGGAAGTTCTTCATTCCAGCATCAAATGTACCATCTGCCCATCTATCGCCATTCTTATATACCAAATGCGGAACCGAGCCAGGTCTGACAGAATCAAGATATTCATTACACGCAATCACCAAACTACGAACTATCGCGTAGTCTTGATCTTTGAAGGATGCGTCCTTCGTAATTTCAGTCAATACGCGCTTAATCTCCAAGACCGATTCAACACATTCGGCTTTCAGTTCCATGTAACTCGGGTTGGTTAGAATTCGCTTCGATTCAAGGAATAAAAGTAGATAGCGAAAACGATCTTTGGCTGTTGTGTTGTTATCCCAAGAAATTCCACCGACTGGTGTACTTATTCCATTTAATTCAAATTTCATCTCAATCCCTCGGATCTCTGTTAGATAATTGGCGTTACGTCAATTATACCTATTTATTTCGTAAAAAGCAATGAAAATATCCGAAAAGGAGCTGATACATATGAACCCAGACTTCTCCCCTTGGGGCAAAATCGACTGGTCGGAAACCCTGATACCCGGCATTGATATGGTAGCCACGCCCAGCCATGGCGGTATCATGGTGTCAAAAGAAGCATCCTTCATGCTCACCCCGGCAGCACGGAGATGCGGTCACTGGCGGGACGGCTATTTATGCTTTGAGGAAGACACGGAAGAAAACATTGTGCTTCGGGAACTGCTGGATCAAAATCTGTGGCAGATTCCTGACCGCATTCAAGACCGTGCTGCTTTTCAGGCCAGCATCGATCGGGTCATTCAGGATTATCACCCGGAATACTGGAAAGCCCGTGAAAAACGGTTGGCCGCCGCTGCTAAGCATACCCCCGGCCGCCCCAACTTCCCCCAAAGGTGAACTATGCGGCAAAACACCAAATCCATTCTCCTGCGGCTTACCGCCGAGGAATACGCCCACCTGAAAGCCACCGCTGAAACCGCCGGTCTGAAGGTGGAGCCGACGATTCGGAAGCTGATAATGAATGTCCAGCTACTCCCCCGTCCGCCCGATGAATATGCTGCTCTCCTGCGGGAACTGTCTGCCATTGGGAATAATATCAACCAAATTGCTTATTGGGCCAATGCCACCCACGGTATTTCCAATCAGCAGATATATGATGCCGCTGCCCTCGTCAAGAGGGCTTTTTTACTTGTAAAGGAAAATCTGTAATGGCTTACGATAAGATCATTCCCATCAAAGGGCGGCTTGACCACTGTGTGAATTACGTTCTGAATCCCCAAAAGGCAGACTTAGGCCGGGTACTGGACTATATCGGGAATACCGATAAAACCATCACCCCAGACGGCAGCGCCATATCGGAAACAGCCATCAACTGTCAGCTGGAAACGGCCTATCAGGAGATGCTTGCCACCAAACGCCGCTGGAACAAGAAGGGCGGCGTCCTCGGCTATCATCTTATCCATTCCTATGCCCCCGGCGAAGTCACCCCGGAGCAGGCTCATGCCTTGGGCGTGGAATTTGCCCGGCAGCTTTTGGGGGACAGATACGAGGTGGTGGTCTCTACTCACCTTGACCACGACCATCTGCATAATCATGTGCTGTTCAACTCCGTTTCCTGCATTGACGGCAAGAAATACCGGGACAACTTCAAAGCCTACTTTGGGGATATCCGCAGGACTTCCAATGCGGTCAGCCACAGACACGGCCTGTCCGTCATCAAGCCGGAAAACAAGGGTAAGAGCTATGCGGAATGGGACGCACATCGGAAAGGCAAAGCAACTGTCCGTGACCTGATCCGTCAGGATATCGATGCCATTATCGGTCAATCCTTTACCTATGCCACTTTTCTGGCCGCACTCAGGAAGAACGGCTATGAGATTAAGGCAGGTCCCAATGTGAAGCATACCGCAGTAAAAGCACCCGGTGGTTCCCGATTTATCCGTCTGGACAGTCTGGGCGATGGCTATTCCGAGGATGCCATCAAGCACCGGCTTTCCGCCACCCGTTCCTCACCGACACCCGCACTGCCCCAGCAGTCAATTTCACCTTCCCGAAGGAAGTATTTTATCCGCCAAAAGAAGCCTTTCAAATGGAAGCGGAAGCCCCGTGGCTTCCGGGCCTTGTATGTCTACTACCTGTATTTGTTAGGCAATCGGAAACCGAAGCTGAAGCAGAAGTATATTCCCCTTGCGGTACGTCAGGAAGTGACCCGGCTGCATCGCTATCAGTCCCAATACAGACTCCTGCGGGAATACCGAATTGATACAGACGATGAGCTTGCCATGCTGTCCGGTGCATTCCAATCTGACATCGATGCTTTGGTCGAGCAGCGAAAGCGTCTATATAGGGAGCAGCGCCGGGGCGGTGATGTATCATCCGAAATCAATACTATCAATACCAAGCTTCGGCAGATTCGCAAAAATCTGAAAATCTGCGGTTCGATTCAGGCGGATATTCCCCAAATCCGGGAACATGTGCAGATAGTCCAACAACTGGAACGTAAGGAGCAGCAAAATGAAACTGCAAAGCAGCATAAAATCGAAAGGAGGTTTGACCCATGGATGTAAGCGGCGAAACCGCTGATCTGGTTGTAAGGGAAGCCGTTCAGGTATCAGAAGAAGTCATCAAATTTCTGGGTGCCGGTGCAAAAAACCTTACTGCATTCCTAGCAGCTATGTACAGTCAGAACAACAAGGTCGTCGGTAAAACCACAGCCCGACGACTTGCCCGTGATCCGGCTCCTGCGGAGATCATTCAGCTGAAAAAAGCGGACATCCCCCGCTTCCAAAAGCTGGCAAAGCAGTACGGCGTCCTGTATTTCTTTGTTCACAAGGATGACCCCCGGCAGAGCATGACCAACGTTGTCTCCAACTCCAATTATGCGCCTCAGCTGAATGCCATCATGGAGGAGCTGGGGTATCCTATTCCTCAAAAGGCCAAGGAGGATTCTCCCACAAAAAAAGCCATCCCCCGCGCTCGACCCGAACGATCCTCGCAAGAGCGAGAGAATGGCTCGAAAACGAGGGCGGGGGCTTCGATGCCTGAAAAGCCTTCCGTCCGGGGACGGCTGGCCGCATTACAGGAGGCATCCAAGAGTATGGAACATGCCAGACTTCCCACCCGGGAAAAAGTACGATAAGGAGGGATTCCCACGCCAAATCTAGCAGACCTTATTCAGCAGAAGAATCACAGTGACGATCAATGGAAAGCGGAACGTCAGGCGGAGCGCGAAAACATGGTTGCCATGCAGGATTCCGGTGTAAACGAAATCGTAAGCAGCCCGCAGGCATATGAAGCATATCTGGAAATTCAGGCCAATAATCCGGTATACAGCGCCGGTAATGTGGCTCTTGCCTACGTGCAAAATCCCAACGTAACGCAGTTTGGAACGGTAGACCGCTGGAAAACCCTTGGCCGAAGCGTGAAAGATTCTGAAAAGAATAACGGCATTCAGATATTTGCCAAAGGGTCATTCAGCAAGGGGTATACCATTTCCCCGGCTTACGATATCAGCCAGACCACCGGCAGAGATGTGGTCAGCCGTGTCGTTCAGGAAAATTCCAGCGAGATGGACACTGCGTTGACCACTGCAATGAACTATTCCCCCGTCCCCATTGTGATGGATTCGGAGTTGGCCGTTCCTGCTTACTATGACAGCAGCCATTTGGAGCTGGCAATTAACCCCGCCGCAGGAAAAGCGGAAGCCTTCCCATACATTGTTGCAGAAGTAGCGCACGCCAAATTCCATAATAAGGGCAAAAATATATACTATGACCGTAAGGAATGCGATCTGGATGCTCAGAGCATTGCCTATCTGGTTTCCAAGCGGTTTGGTATAAAGTGCGATATGCCCGATGCTTCCTTTGTAACGGATCTGTATGCCGGTTATACGGCGCCACAGATTCGTCTGGCTCTCAGCAGCATTCAAGATATGAGCAAAAACATCGGCGGCTCCATTGAGAAAAATATCGCACCGCAAACAAAAGGCCGAGCCAGTATGTACCGGCCTACCCGATGATTCAGAGAAAGAATCCCCCGTGTGGGTTTTTATAGATAGAGAACAGAAACGTGGGGTGTCATTCCCCTGCGGGGAGGGTATTCCGCCGGATCAGCTCCCGTCAAGGCTGGGCGATTGCTTGCGCAATCGCCCACGAGCCGACCAGTCTGCGGACTGGTCGGGCCTTGACTGGAACTGCCCGGCGGAATTGCGGTAGACAAGGGGATGACACCCCAAAAGGGCGCTTGGTAAGCGCCCTTTTGCAATATCGGAGCCGTCCGCACCGCCGGGGTGCAGCAGCTGCTTCATCACTTTGCGTCCCGAATTGGGACGCATTTTCCAGCACTGGATTTTAGGAGGGATGCCCATACACAATCGAAAAACCTTTCGGGATAATTGGCCCGTTTGGGCGGTTTTTTCCATCGTTATTCTCTGGCTGGGCGCTCTGGCGGCTACTGCCTACGAGGACGGAATGAATCTTTTCATGTTCATGGAGGTATTTTCGCAAGCCTTAAGTAACCCTTTCTCCCTGAGATGGAAAGCCCATACACCAAAATTCCTGATAGGTGCCTTGGCCGTCTACATGCTGGCCATCGCCTACTTTTACTCCAATCAGCAGAACCGCCGTCCCGGTGTGGAACACGGTTCCGCTCATTGGGGAAATGTCCGCGAGCTGAACCGCAAATACAGTGATAAGGATCCGGGCAAAAACGTCATTCTGACCCAGCATTTGCAAATGAGCCTGAATGCACGGCAGCACTTCCGCAATCTGCTGCAAATTATCGTCGGCGGCAGCGGCGCAGGTAAGTCCAGAAGCCTGATTTTACCAAATCTTCTTTTGGGAAATGCCAGCTTTATTGTGACCGATCCAAAGGGAGAACTGCTTCGTAGCGTAGGTGCCTTTCTTTTGAAGCGCGGATATGTACTGCGGGTTTTTGACCTGATCGATCCCAGTCATTCAAACAGCTATAACCCTTTCCGGTATATCCGCAAGGATTCAGATGTGTTCCGGCTGATTGACAACTTCATCAAGAACACCACCCCGAAGAACGCATCTCAGAACGATCCCTTTTGGGAGAAATCCGAAATTGCTCTGGACAGCGCTCTGATGCTGTATCTTCTCCATGAAGCCCCTCCGGAGGAGCAAAACATGGAAATGATGCTGACCATGATCGAGTATGGTGGTGCAAAGGAAGATGACGATGATTTCAAATCCCCTCTGGATCTTCTGTTTGAAGCGTTGGAGGAAGAACAGCCCGGTCATATTGCCGTCCGCCAGTATAAGATTTTCAAGCAGGCGGCGGGCAAGACCGCAAAAAGCATTCTTGTGGGTGCTGCTGTCCGTCTGGCTTCCTTCACCCTGCCTGAGATTCAGAATATTACCGCAGAGGACACGCTGGAGATCGGCAAAATGGGCGAACGAAAACAGGCCATTTTCTGCATCATCCCAGACAGCAACGACACATCGCTGAATTTTCTTGTCGGTATGCTTTACACTCAGGCTTTTCAGGAGCTGTACTATCAGGCCGATAAAGTGCATGGCGGCGGATTGCCGATGCCTGTGCGACTGATGTTTGATGAATTTGCAAATGTTGCTTTGCCGGATGGTTATGCCCGTTTACAGGCGACCATGCGTTCACGCAATATCATGGCTACCATCGTACTGCAAAATATCAGTCAGCTGAAGGCTCTGTTCAAGAATGATTGGGAAGGAATCATCGGCAACGCCGACAGCTTTGTATATCTGGGCGGCAACGAGCAGTCTACCCACAAGTATGTGTCGGAGCTGCTGGGCAAGGAAACCATCGACACACGGACGTCAAGTCAAAGTAAGGGGCGCAACGGTTCATTCAGCCAGAACTTCCAGCAGACCGGACGGGAATTGATGACCCCGGATGAAGTCCGAATGCTGAACAATAAGGATGCCATCGTTCTGATTCGCGGCGAACCACCGGTCATTGACCAAAAGTACGACTTAATGAAGCACCCAAACATCAGGCAATCCCACAGCGGCGGTGCCTTCCCCTACATCCACTGCCCCGTCTGCATGTATGCTTCTGATGATCTGGATTTTGAATTTTCCTCTCTGGAGGAACTGCAAATCATTGAAATGGAGGAAACCACTTGAAAAAACTTCTTGATCGCAATTCTGAGAGCAATTACAAACCCAACCGCCGTCAGGCTCGCCGCTATATGGCAATGTGGGGCGGTCTGGTCATGGCAGCCTGCCTGCTGCCTACCAGAGCTTATGCCACAGGTGCCGACCCGCTGACCATCGTAGGCAACCTCTCCGACTTCATCTTTGCCGCCATCAAAGCCGTTGGCATCATCATTCTGGGCTGGGGTGTGGTGCAGGTCGGTATGAGCGTCCAGAGCCATGACGCAAGCCAGCGCAGTCAGGGTTTTCTCTGCCTGTTCGGCGGTCTGCTGATTGCCTTCGCCAAAGAAATCCTGACCACTATCGGCGCTGTGTAAGGAAAATGCGTCCCAACTTGGGACACATTTCTTTGGAGGTAATCGCCTATCGACAACTGGATCGTAAACACACTGGAAAATGTCCTGACCACATGGAACGAAAAGCTGTCAGAAGTATGGTCTCTGCTCTCCCAATCGCCCCAATCCTTCAAGGGCGGAGACATCTGGAACTTCATGGTCAATATCAGCAATGGCTTGCAAGGTGTCGGCTATGGTCTGCTGATTCTGTTCTTTGCAATGGGCGTTTTCCAGTCCGCCGCTTCTTTTCGGGAATTGCAGCGGCCTGAGTTCGCATTGCGGCACTTCATCCGATTTGCGGGAGCAAAAATCGCTGTCGGCTATGCAATGGATCTTATGCTGGCTATTTTTTCCATTTGCAGCGGCATTGCCGCCAAGGCCATGTCAAGCATTGGCGGCGCTATCACCGTTGTGGCAGCCTTGCCCTCGGAAATTACCGCCGCCATTGAGGATCTGAGCTTTCTGGAATCCATCCCCCTGTGGCTGGTCGCCATGTTGGGCGGTCTGATCGTCACGGTTCTTTCGTTTGTTCTGATCCTGACCGTTTACGGACGCTTCTTCCGCATTTACATGTATACCGCTCTGGCTCCCATTCCGCTGGCGTCCTTTGCCGGAGAGGGCATGTCCCACAGCGGGCAGGCATTCATCAAATCCTATATTGGTGTCTGCATGGAAGGAGCCATTATCGTGCTGGCCTGCCTGATTTATTCGGCATACCTCGGCAGCAGCTCCCCGGCTGTAGATACCAACCTGTCAGCGGTGACAATGGTCTGGCAGTACATCGGGCAAATGGTATTTAATATGCTGGTACTGACCGGGCTGGTCAAGGGTGCCAGTCAGCTTTCCAGAGAGATGTTCGGCGCATAAGAAAAGGCGGGCATACACCCGCCTTTTCGTCACCAATCCATATCATCGTCAGTGTATGTCCAATCGTCCTGTGGCCCCTGCATATCCAATTCAGGCTCAATCGGTACGGCCGAAGCAAGCAGATATTTTCTTGCGTCCCGCTCTTCCCTCCAAAGCTGAAGCAGTTTTCGCCCCCATATCAGGGCTGGATATGCAATAAACACTGCGATCAGGATGTTGCACAGTTTTCTATGGTCTTCAATCAGGCCGGGAAAGCTGTCTGCAATCAGGAGATAGACTGTGATGGGCAGTATATGAAGTTTCGCAAGAATGGCAATAACTGTTGGCATCAGAAAAATTGCCAAAACAGCAATCAATACTTGCTGCCAAAAGGTTGGTGCGTTCATAACCACGTCTCCTTTCAAAGCTGATATTTTCTTCACTAATATTATCTCATTTTCGGGTAATTAAGTCAAATTCCCTATTTTCAGAGGTGAATACTATCGAAGTAAAAATTCCAAAGGAAGTGCGGCAGCATAAGGAAACCATCTTCTTTGGCCTGTCCGCACGTCAGTTTTTCTGCTCCGCCCTTGCCGTTGCTCTGGCTGTTAGCATCTATCTCCTGTTTGGCCCGGTGCTGGGTAAGGAGGCTGCAAGCTGGGTCTGCATTCTGGCGGCGACTCCTTTTGCCGTTGCCGGTTTTTTCAGCTACCACGGCATGAATCTGGAACAGTTTTTGTGGGCTTTTATCAAGTCGGAATTTCTCTTTGCCGCCTCGCGACCCTATGTCAGTGAGAACTTTCACTACAAGGCGCTGAACAGAAAGGAGGACGCAGACTTTGATTAAGACGCTTACTACCGCCAATCGAAGCGAAAAGGTAGACTTCAAAATTCCCCGCAGCGTTCAGCAATCCATCCCTATCCGGCAGATCTACTCAGACGGCATCTTTCACGTAGGTCGGAAACTCTCCAAGACATGGCGTTTTGCCGACGTAAACTACGTTGCCGCATCCGAGGATGTGAAGCTCAGCATCTTCCAGTCTTACAGCGGGGTGCTGAACAGCCTGCCAACGGATGCCGCTGCCAAAATTACCATCATCAACCGCAAGCTGAATCAGGAAAGCTTTGAGAAGACCGTCCTGATGAAAGAGCGCGGAGATGACCTTGACAAATACCGCCGGGAATCCAACCGCATTATGCGGGAAAAAGCTGCGGAGAGCAACGATCTGGTACAGGAAAAGTACATCACGCTTTCTGTCCCCCAGCGAAAGATCGAGGACACCCGTTCCTACTTTCGCCGGGTAGAAGGAAATCTGACCAAGAGCTTCGGGCGGCTGGATTCCGGTGCTCGGCCTATCAGCTGTCATGACCGTCTGCGTATTTTCCATGACTTTTTCCGTCCCGGCGAGGAGCAGCATTTCACTTTCGATGCGACATCTGCGATTCGCACCGGAGCGGACTTCAAGGACTACATCTGCCCGGATGGCCTCGCTTTCAAGGCCGATCACTTTGAAATGGGCGGCAAGTTTGGACGTGTACTGTTCCTGAAAAACTATGCCAGCTACATCAAGGACGAGCTGATCGCCAATCTGTCCGACTTCTCCAGAAGCCTGATGATAAGCATTGACTTTCTGCCCATTCCCACAGATGAAGCCGTTCGGGATGTGCAGAGCCAGATTCTCGGCGTAGAGGCGGACATCACCCGGTGGCAGCAGCGGCAGAACGCCAAGAATAATTTCACTGCGGCAATCCCCTATGAATTGGAGCAGGCCAGAGCCGAAACCAAGGAATATCTGGACGATCTGACTACCCGTGACCAGCGAATGATCTTTGCCGTTGTCACTCTGGTTCATGTGGCTGACACGCTGGACGAGCTGAACGCCGACACGGAAACCCTCATTTCCATCGGTCTTGAGAAGCTGTGTACCTTCTCCGTCCTGCGGTATCAGCAGGAAGACGGGCTGAACACAGTGCTGCCCTACGGTCTGCGCCGCATCAGAGCCATGCGTACCCTGACCACGGAGAGCGCCGCCATTCTCATGCCCTTCCGGGCGCAGGAGATTCAGGATCCCGGTGGGATGTACTACGGCGTCAATGCCGTATCCAAAAATCTGCTGATCTGTGACCGCCGCAAGCTGGTGTCTCCCCACGGGTTCTATCTGGGTGTATCCGGTTCCGGCAAATCCGTGGCTATGAAGTCCACCATTCTGAACATTGCTCTGAATACCAATGACGATATTATCATCATCGATGCAGAGCGGGAATACGGCGAGCTGACCAGAGCTTTGGGCGGCGAGGTTATCATTCTGTCCCCTAACAGCCCCCACCGTCTGAACCCGCTGGACATCAGCTACGGAGATAAGGACGAAAACCCCATTGCCACCAAATCGTCCTTCATTACCACCATTCTGGAGCAGCAGATGGGGCCGAACAGGCTGCACGGCGGTCACAAATCCATCATTGACCGCTGCACTGCGGCCATGTACCATTCCTCTCTGCGAAACCGTTCCGGGCCTGCACCGCTGCTGACAGACTGGCGAAATGTTGCACTTCAGCAGCCCGACCCAGAAGCGCGGGAGTTGGCGCTGGTGGCAGAGCTTATCACCGAGGGCAGCCTGAATATTTTCGCCCAGCCAACCAACGTTGATCTTCGGAACCGCATTATCACTTTTGACGCCTACGAAATGGGTGAATCCCTCCGGGATTCCTCCCATGCAGTCATGCTGGAAATCACCAACAATCGGGTCGCTGAAAACAGAGCCAACGGCAAGTTCACATGGGTCTTTATTGACGAAGTGTACCTGTACTTTAAGTACCAGTATTCGGCGGAAAACCTGTACCGTGCATGGAAAAGATACCGGAAGTACGGAGCCACGATGACTGCGGCAACGCAAAATGTGGAAGAGTGTCTGCGATCCGAAACCGCTCGTCTGATGTTTGCCAACTCCGAGTTTCTGCTGCTGTTCAATCAGGCTGCAACAGATCGTCAGGAGCTGGCGAAGCTGCTGCACCTTTCCCAAACGCAAATGGACTACATCACCAACTCCCCTCCCGGTCATGGTCTGCTGCGGATGGGCGGCGCGCTGGTGCCATTCGCAAATCTGATTCCCCATGACAGTATCCTATACAAATTGATGAGCACCACCCCCGGTGAACGGTAATGCGTCCCAACTTGGGACGCATTCTTCGTTCCCATACATTTTTCCAAAGGAGGAAGCTATTGCATAAACCCATAAAACGGTGCTTTGCACTGCTTATGGCTCTGGTGCTGGCACTGGGTATATTCCCGACTGCTTTTGCAGTGGAAGCCGCTACAGAGCCGACAAACGATACGGAACCCACGCAGGCAACGCAAACATCCGAGGATATCGCAAAGCCTGCATCGGAACCGGCTGCCGCCGCAGATGCCGCAGCGGCAGACAGCGCGAACGAGGACTACGGTATAACCGCCACGTCCTCCACCCAAGGTTCTATCATGCTGTTTGATTATGCCGACAACGGCAACTATACCACCGTTCTGAAAAGTCAGCTTACGATATCTTACAGGCCAAACGGAACAGACGGCGCGAAAACCGCCTATATCAAAAATCTGGGCTGGCATTTTGCGCGATATGGAGGCGTTGCCTATGCCGATGACCCCCTCTACTGCATTGAGCCATATCGCAGTTACGCCGCAAGTACATCCGGCAACTCCGTTGACCGCGACGTAGCGCTGGACGGAACCGGGAATACCGCAGGAACGAATGTCTGGTACGCCCTACCTGCGGCCAGACGGGAGGCCATTGGTCTGATTCTGCTGTACAGCGACCGAATGTGGGACGATTCCATCAGCGTCACGACCACTCCCAAAGATGATAATCCTAACGTTCCGCTGAGAATTGCCACGCAGTTCCTGATCTATGAAATTGTCTGCGGACTGCGTGACCCCGAAACCTTTGTCCTGAATGCTGTCAACGAATGCGGCACCGCTGGCAATGTTTTCTACAATGCAGGCGTAGCAGCCGTCCCCTACTTTGCGCCCAATTATAATCAGCTTGTTTCCTATATTCAGGCGGCGCTGACCATTCCTTCATTCACAAGCGAATCCAGCAGTACCGCCCCAACCATCGCCCTGACAGGAGAAGAAACCAGCGTTTATGATTCCAACGGTGTGCTGGGTAATTTCTCCTTTACCGATGGGAACGGCGCCGCGTTCTACAAGAGCGGAAATACCCTCTATATCACGCAAACCGGGACAATTTCGGAATCTACGGTATTCAAGGCCGTCCGCTCCGCCCCGTCCGCATCCAATTCAGCCTATTGTCTGTGGTATATGACCGGTTCCGCCTATCAGACGACGATTTCTCTGTATCGTGCATCCACCGCGACGCTCAATGCTTACTTCAAGCTGAAAGCTCCAGCCACCGGTGGGATTGATCTCGTCAAGACCACAGAGGATGGCAAGAACCTATCTGGGTGGCGGTTTGGAATTTACAGTGACAAAGCCTGTACATCTCTGGTATCCGGGCCGCATACCACCGACTCAAACGGCAAGATCTCTGTCGCTGGGCTTTCCGCTGGCACCTACTACGTCAAGGAGCTTGGGCATTCGGACAGCACTATCAACACTCTATACTCCTGTGCCGGCGCAAATCCTCAGACAGTAACTCTCGCCGCTGGGCAGGTTTCTACGGTCAGCTTCCGCAACACGCTGAACAAGGGAAGCGTCAAGCTGGTCAAGGAAACCAACACAGGCAAAAATCTGAGCGGCTGGCAAATCGGACTGTACCTTGACGCTGCCTGTACAGAGCCTGTTGAGAATTCCCCATTCACTACGGGTTCCGACGGAACCATCACCGTCACCGGGCTTCGGCCGGGAACTTATTATGCCAAAGAAGTGGATACCGGCGATCCCTTCTGGGAATATGACACCGCCGTCAAAAAGGTTACGGTTGTAATCGATGAAACAGCTGCCGTAACGTTTACCAATACCCATTACGGCCGTATTTCGTTCCGCAAATCCACAAACACCGGCAACCATCTGGGCGGCTGGACGTTCCGCGTCCTGAATTCCGACGGTAATGTCGTTGGAGAATTCACTACCGACGAAAACGGCTACGCCTGTACCGGAAATCTCCCTCTGGGTCGCTATACTGTCGTTGAACTGTCTGTAGAGGATAGTTACTGGAATTGTGAACTGGGCTTTCACGATGTTACGGTAAAAGCAGGAGAAACCACCATGGATGAATGGCTGAACAAGGAACAAGGGCTTGGTTGGTTCCACAAGAGTACCAATACAGGCGAATCCCTCTCCGGCTGGCAAATCACCATTTACACCGATGAAGCCTGTACACAGGCGGTGCGCACTGTCACCACCGGGGAAAACGGCAAAGTTGGCTATTACCTCGATCCCGGAATTTATTATGCAAAGGAGACAGGCGATACCGAAGGACGATTTGAGAGCGAATACTGGCTGGTGGATGAAACTGTCCAGAAAATCGAGATCAAAGCCCACGAAGATGTGGATATCCGCTTTACCAACATCCAATATGGCAAACTGCGAATCGTCAAGAAGGTGGAGGGTGAAGGCAGCGTCGCAGGCTGGAAGTTCAAAATCACCGATTCAAGCGGCAAGGAGATCGAAGGCTCCCCCTTCACTTCTCTGGAAGATGGCACGATCACGCCACCGAATATGTTGCCCGGTCAGTATACCATCGAAGAACTGATTCCGGAAGATTCCCCTTACTACTGCAAGTCGGAAAATCCCCGGATCGTGACTGTTATGCAGGGTTCAGCGGTAGAAGTGCTATTTACCAATGCGCTGCGATCCGGCAAAATCGCCGTTCAAAAAGTTGACCAGACAGGCGCTCCCCGTGCCGGTGCGGAGTTCCTGCTGGAATGGTCTGAAGACGGGGAAAGCTGGTTCCCCGTAGTCTATTCCGCTTCCGTCCTCAAAGGCGGCTGTTCCTCTGATGGTCTTTCCGATGGCAAACTGACCTCCGGTGAAGATGGCCTTATCACCTTTGAGGGCTTATATCATGATCTGCTGTACCGGCTGACCGAAACAAAGGCCCCGGAAGGCTTACAGCTTCTGACCGACTACGCCTTCTGTGGGAAATTACCTGATGAAACCGACTATGTTAAGGAGTTGACTGTTGTGAATGTTCCGTCTTTTTCCCTGCCGATGACCGGCTCCAAATCCCGTCTGATTATGGCTTCCAGTCTGTTGGTCTGTCTGGCTGCCTGTATCGGTGCCATTATTTACCTACGCAAAAGGCGCTGGTAATCCACTATCAAACCATTTTCCCCAGTATCTGCAACTTTGAAAATCTACTATTTTTTGAAAGGAATTTTTTCAATATGAGAAATCTGACAAAGGCTCTGGCGCTTCTGCTGTCTCTCGTTATGATCCTGACTATTCCCGTTGGCGCGTCTGCGGCGGAGATCACCAATCCCTCCGCAAACGGCCTCATCGACGAAGATAAGGTTGGTTCCATAACCATTTATAAGTACGATCTCAGCTCCGCCGAGCGCGACGGCGTATGGGACAGTTCCTATGTTTCTACAGGCCGGTACGACGAAAACGGCGTGAACAGCATTCTGGGCAGTTCCAAGGAATCAAGCCTCGGCAACGGTGAGGTCAGCTACGGCTACGCCATCAAAGGCGTTCAATTCAGTTACCTGCGGATCGCCGATATCGTCCAGTTTTCTGAACCTGCCGTGGATGACAGCGCCTCCAATCATGTAGAAATCCTCTATGGCATTGACAAGGTTAAAGGCGCAGACTTCTTAAAAGCGCTGAGTCTCGACAACGGTGCCAACCGCTATGCCGATGCGGATCATCTGGATTCCACCAAATATTATTATTCGTCCGATGTCCTGATCGAAGCGCTGGCTGCCAAGCTGAAATCCAATTCCGCCGCCGTCAAGGACGCTCTGGAAACCTATATTACGGAAAACGGCGGCGCTGCAATGGATCTGACTGACAGCTATGGCAAAACCGCAGCTACAAATCTGGAGCTGGGTCTGTATCTGCTGGTAGAGACCAAAGTTCCCGAAATGGTCGTGTCCACTACTGACCCGTTCCTCGTCTCCGTCCCCATGACCACCGTAAACGGTACGAATGCCGATGACGGCGGCGAGCGCTGGCTCTACAATATTACGCTCTATCCCAAAAATCTGACCGGCATTCCCTCTCTGGAAAAGACCCTGCGTGAGAACATTTATGACACCGGTAAGAACAAAGGCTCTGCCAGCGACATCAATGACGGCTATGCCCACACCGGCACTGCTTCCGATGGTGACGTGATCGATTATCAGGTTATCAGCACCCTGCCCACCATCACCTCCGAATCTACGTATCTGACCTGTTACACCTTTATCGACACCCTGTCCAAAGGTCTTACTTACAATAAGAATGACGTGGTTCTTGAATTCTTCAAGGATGCTGCCTGTACCGATCTGATTGCGACGTGGAAAGAATCTGACAACAAGTTCACCGTCACCTACAGTACCGCCACCGCAGGCGAATCCGTTATGACCATTGAGATGACCGAGCAGGGGCTGTTTGAAATCAACACTTCCAGAAACGTCTACACCGCAACCGATATGGCTAACATCGGTTATTCCGGCTGCACCCTCCGCATTACCTATCAGGCTACCACGAATACCGATGAATCTGTTGTCTGCGGTGACAGCGGCAATCCCAACGACGTGGTTCTTCTCTGGAAGCGCACCTCGACGAACTACTATGATACGCTCGTGGACGACGCACACCTTTACACTTACGGCATTGAACTGACGAAGCTGTTCTCCGATGGCAAAGGGAATTTCTCCAATGTAGAATTCACCGTTCAGAACAGCACTGACAACTACTATGTCGTGGCCAAGCTGGATGCCAAGACCGGTGCGTATTATGTGACCGGCTTCACCAGCGATTCCGCTGCCGCTACCCGTTTTGTCCCCATTGCATCCGGTGAAAACTCCGGCAAGGTGGTTATCAAGGGACTGGAGGATGACCTGTATGTCATTACCGAGACCAAGACCGACAACGGCTATACCCTGCTGAAAGAAAGCGTTGCAATTCAACTGTCGCAGACGGAATCCAGCGTTCTGTGTGATGTTTATGAATCCGATATTCTGGGCTTGATTCAGAATGACCCCCGCTATGCCGCCGTCATCGTTGACGCCGGAAATCTGCACAACATCCCTCAGAAGCAGCTCAAGCACCATCTGCTGACCGCCTCCGCAACCGTTGATAAAAATGCCGTGAACATGGTGAATGACAAAAGCTCTGGCAATGCGCTGGCGCCCTTGAAGGTAATCAATACCAAGGGGTTCGACCTTCCCGCCACCGGCGACCGCGGCATCTGGATGTTCGGTCTGCTGGGCGCTCTGCTGATAATCGTGTCTCTGGCAAGCCTGTACGCGGCTAACCATAAGAAGAAGTGATCCGTCTCTCCCCCGGGGTATTCCTGCCCCGGGGGTTCTCTATCAGGGAGGGTTTATGAAAAGAAGAATCCTAGTATCCGTCCTTTCGGCTATCTTTTTTCTGGCTGCCGTAATCATCATGCTGTACCCGGCTGTAAGCAATTATGTGAATGAGAAATATGCGTCAGAAATTCACACGGCCTATATAGAGCAGCTACATCAGACGGACAAAAACGAGCTTCAGCTTATCAGGGATTTAGCCGATGCCTACAATAAATCCATCGTCCCTGAAGCTACGGAAACAAGCAGCTATACCCAGACTGCCATCTTCGCAGCATCTCGAGACTACGAATGCCAGTTGAACCCAACCGGGGACGGAACAATGGGATATATTGAAATTCCCAGAATCAATGTACAGCTGCCTATCCTGCATGGCACCGATTCCGCAACATTGGAGCAAGGCGTAGGACATCTGTTGGGTTCCTCCCTTCCGGTAGGCGGAAGCAGTACCCATACGATCCTCACCGGACACAGCGGAATGGCATCAAAAAGGATGTTCACCGACCTCGGCCAGTTAAACTATGGGGATGTATTTTATCTTCATGTTCTTGGAGAAACCCTTGCGTATCAGGTAAATGGAATTCATACCGTTTTGCCCCACGATACTTCCTACCTGCAAATCATTCCCGGAGAAGATAATTGCACCCTCGTGACCTGCACACCGATTGGGATCAATACCCACCGTTTGCTGGTTTGCGGTCACAGAATCCCATACGAGGAAGCAAAAGCGGTTCAGGACGAAATCGAAGTTGGTGCAGTCAAAACCGGCTCTGACTGGAGAAATCAATACTTTCTCGGCCTGTTCTTCGGCTTACTCGTCCTATCGGCATTTGCATCCGTCATTGTCCTGAGAAAACTGTCCCTGAGATATGGATGGAATAAGCGATTCAGCAAAGGAGGCCGCTACCTGTGCGAAAGGGACTAACATTTGTATCCTGCCTGATCCTATTTGCCGGAATTGCCATTGCGGTTTTCCCCTACATTCGAGGTGCGCTTATGGATCAGAACGCAAACCGCACCGCAGAGGAATTTCTGAGCGGGGTCATCACGGATCCCTACAGGGAAAGCGAAGCCGTGGTGCCTGCCGCAGAACCCACAGAAAAGCCGCGGGAGCATCTGGATCTGTGGAATGCAATGGTTGCCTACAACGATTCTCTCTATGCGGAGAATCAGTGTGAAATGGTCAACGGTCAGTCTCTGGAGGTTCCTCCTTTTATATTGCGGGACTATGGCTTTGAGGACGAGGTATTCGGTGTCATCTCAGTCCCGGCCATCGATCTCAATATGCCCATATATCTGGGAGCCAGTAAAGCAAATATGGCCATCGGTGCTGCTGTTATGTCCGAAACCAGCCTGCCTATCGGTACGCCAAATTCCAACTCTGTGATTTGCGGCCACCGGGGATGGAATGGGGCGTCTTATTTCCTGCATATCAACAGGATACAGGTCGGCAATATCGTGACAATAACAAACCTTTGGGAAGAACTGCGCTACGAAGTCGTTGGAATCCAGATCATTGCCCCTAACGATCTGGATGCTATTAAGATACAACCCGGTAAAGAAATGATAACGCTGCTTTCCTGTCACCCGGTTGCATCAGGCGGAAAGCAGCGTTATTTGGTGTTCTGTGAGAGAATAAACTAATGCGTCCCAATTTGGGACGCATTCCGTAAATGCGAAGGATTCTACCACAATCATACAGCAGGATTGATTGCTTTCCGTACATACATATGCTAAAATAGTCAACAGCAAAAATGTTTCATTTTTTGATAATTGGGAGTTATGTATGGAGAACAAAGTCAAGCATCAGCATTACATCCCTCAGATGTACCTGCGCCGCTTCTGTGACCAGAACGATCAACTTTACGCTTATGATATTATCAACAACAGAGGCGTCCGTAATCTCCCGCGAGCGTTTGCGCATGAGAAGTTTTTTTATGATATTGACGCGAACACAATGCGTGAACTGTTGAAAGAATATGAATCTCTGATTGATCCTGCAAGGCTAGATGCTCTGTCTGGTGAACAGCTTATTGAACATATGCTGAGTCGAATTGAGGGAGAAACCAACACTGTCCTTAACGGTTTGGATTCTAACCAGTTGGCTTTGACCAATGAGCATGTCCGTACTGTTCTGATTGTTTTTCTCAAAACACTTGCCATACGTACTACAGCCTACCGTGACCAAATTCAGCGTATCCACAGTCAAACGCTTCCCTTTCTTCAAGGTATCAATCTACCCCTTGGGACTGAACTGACTGAGTATTGTAGTTTTCCCTCTGAAGAATATGCCAGACGCGCCCAAGTGGAGCAACTGCTTAGTATTGGCGAAAGCATTAAAATGGCATACACGTTGGAAGAAAACTACAACTGGTATATGGGATTGGTAGATTCGGAAGCGGATTTGATTATTTCCGATAACCCTGCCCAGATGATTTCCTTGGGCTTTAATGACATTTGTTTTCCAATATCTCCCAGAAAAGCAATCATTATGCGTGTTAAAGAAGAAGGTGCAAAGCTCGTCAGCAATGACATGCCAGTAAATGACGTTATTCACCTGGGGAACCAGAGCGTACTCATATATAACCTTTTGCAAAAAGCTCAGGCAAAACGTTTCCTATTTGGTAGTGAACGATCGATAGATATAACCAATAGGCTTAATATCCTTGCGAAAAAGCTATCAGAAAGAGAGTCTTAAATCTACTCTTATAATGCGTCCCAACTCGGGACGCATCTATTTTTTTACAAGGAGGTTTCCAATGCCCAAAGTCCGTCAACGAAATCCTGACGATAAAGTAAAGACCAAAGGCAAAAATCATTCTGGCATCAGAAATAAGGACTTCAATGTGTCACGGCAAATTGAATCCGCGGTAAAACAGAAGGTAAAACAGCGAGAGGAACACGAAGCGGCCAATGAATCTACTACAACGACCACAGAGCAGGCCGTGACAAATACCGTTGCAGACGCCGCAAAGCTGACGCTCAAGGCAGTCGATACACTTCATGAACGGACAATTCGGCAGCGTTCCCCGGAGCCTGTAGCCCCGACTAAAGTATCACCGGATAGCAGCCATTCCGTTTCCGACGACAGCCCTCTTACCAGCCCAAAAGTTAAACCTGTCCGCGATTACAGCCCTCATAGCGCCCAACAGGAAAAAGCACCGTCTTCCCGCCTTGATGCAGTTGAGCAAGGCCGCAGACTTGCTGTTGAGAAATACGCCCAAGCACGGGCCGAGCAAGCGGAATTTAAGGCTGAAATTATTGAAAGCCGTTATTCGCTCCAGAATCCAACGTTACCGCAGGACGGTTTGCCCCCATTAGACGGTGCATCCCCTACCAGCAGCACCGTTGCCGCCTCCCCCAATAGAAGGAGGGCAACGGAAATTTCCACTCCCAAGCAGAAACCGAAGTCGGCTCCCAAACTCCGAGCCAACGTTGAATCCGTCTCTCCAAAGATGGTTCGTCCGGAAAAAGTCAACCGTACAGTCCCTATCGTCTCCAATGCCCAAAAGGCTGCGGAAATGGGCAGGCAGAAATTTGTAAAAGAAGCCCAGAAGCAAATGGTAGCACAGGTCAAGCGAACTGCCAAGGCCGCAGCGGACGTCGTAAAGAAAACAGCTTCAGCCATATTGAAAGCTATTCAAGCCACGGTGTCGATGCTTGCCGGGATATTTGGCGGTACGGGCGTCGTCGTAATTCTTATGGTGGTTTTGCTGATTGGCGCTGTTCTGACCTCTCCCTTTGGGATTTTGTTCGCCAACGAACCCTCTTCTGGAGCAATCACGCTTAGCTCTGCGGTAGCACAGATCAGCATGGAATTCTCCACCCAGCTGAATGCGCTACAGGAGGGCGAATACGAAAGTATTACCATTGAGGGTGCGCCGCCGGACTGGATCGAGGTAATTGCCGTCTTTGCCTGCCACGTAGCCGGAGGTGAGGATGGCGTAGACGTGATGGTTCTGGATGAAGAAAAGGTAGATAAGCTGCGGACTGTCTTTTGGGATATGTGTGTTATCACTGCGGAAGAAGAAATTGAAGAACAGGATGACCCCGCCACACCTACGGATGAATCCACTGAACCGATCGTACATTTAACCATTACCATTGAAGCCAAAACCGCTGACGATATGCGGCTGATCTATCACTTCTCCAAATTCCAAAATAATACCCTGACCGAATTGCTTGCCGAAGAAGAAACACTGCGTGGTTTGATCGGCGACTTGAACATATCTCAGAGTGATGCAATCGAACTGATGAACAACTTATCCGGGGATATTTCCGAATCCCGCAAGGCTGTTGTCCGGCAAGCCCTGACTCTGGTGGGCAAGGTCAATTATTTCTGGGGCGGCAAGAGTCTGGTCATTGGTTGGGACAGCCGGTGGGGGCAGCCGATGGAAGTATGGGCAGCCGGCAGCCCGACCACAGGAACGATCCGCCCTTATGGTCTAGATTGCTCCGGCTTTGTGGATTGGGTATTTTACAATGTTTCCGGCGGTAATTATGTCATGGGACATGGGGGCGGCGTGGCCACCCAGCACATTTACTGTCAGGACTTATCCTGGGAGGATGCACAGCCGGGAGATCTGGTGTTCTATCCCAGTGACAGCCATGTGGGGATCGTAGGCTACTGGGACGAAAACGGCAATATCCAGATCATCCACTGTGCCAGCGGAGCGAATAATGTGGTTATAACCGAAAAAAACGGCTTCGCCACCGTTGGCCGTCCCTATTACTACAATGAATAAAGGAAATGCGTCCCAGCTTGGGACGCATTATTCAATCATCTTCCAGCAGCTTGGAGGGTGGAATCCCAAGCACATCTGCGATTTTGAACAGTGTTTCCAGCGAAATACTCCGAACCGTCCCCGGTCCTTCTATCTGGTCAAGGAAATTCAGGCTCTTGCCAATCTTCTCGGCAAAGACTTCCTACTTCCTGTGTATAGCCTGCCTTTTTGCGGTAGTAAGCGATCTTCAAGCCAAGGGTGATATATTTCTGAGAATACTCGGTACGCATCGATCCACCTCCCTGACCAGGGGCTACCAAGTATTCCCGAAAATTATAATTGACGGAAACTAAAAGTTTATTTACTTTAGAGCCTATCTGAAAACAAAGTATTCTTGTGCTATTTCAACAAAATCCAAATGGAAGC
>ERZ791830.718-NODE-718-length-29217-cov-3.775187_pt1 | contig 29217 bp, 25 predicted proteins | sample MGYA00509945_ERZ791830 | MGnify/ENA primary metagenome ERZ791830 (study PRJEB30046, sample SAMN00792021) | human gut metagenome | study: EMG produced TPA metagenomics assembly of the A metagenome-wide association study of gut microbiota in type 2...
TGGGCATTCCCTTCTATGACAAGGAGCTGGTCAATCAGGTCGCCCTGGAATCCGGCTTCGCCCCCAAATTTGTGGAAGAGCACGGCGAGCATTCCCCCAGCAGCAGTCTGTTTTCCTACGCTTTCGCCCCCCAGGGCGTTCCCGGCGTGATGAACGGCCTGTCCACAGCCGATTTCCTGTGGAATATCCAGTGCAGCGTGATTCTTCAGCTGGCGGAGAAAGGCGCCTGCGTCATCGTCGGCCGGAACGCGGACTACATTCTGAAAGATCGTCCCGACGCGCTGCATACCTTCATTTTCGCGGATATGGCCTTCCGCGCCGACCGCATCGTCCGCCTGTACGGTGAGTCCGACAAGAGCCCGGAGGCGCGTCTGAACGAGAAGGATAAGCGCCGCCGCGTGAATTATCAGCACTACACCGGCCGCACCTGGGGTCAGTCCCAGAATTACGGCATCTGCCTGAATTCCGGCGTTCTCGGCATTGACCAGTGTGTCGATATCATCGTCGGCGCCGTGGAAAATTCCAAAAAGTAAATTACATAGGTTTGCCCTGCACCTTCCGGTGCAGGGCATTCTTTATGAATCAGACGTTGGCCGTTTCCTTTCCGGAATCGGCAATGTTGATATTGACGCCGTTGACTTCCACATTCTCGTCGGCGGAGATCAGAATGTACTTCACGCCGCCGATGACGCGGGTCTCGATCAGGTCGCTCCGGGCGGGGTCTACCTTGATGACCACATCCGGGGTCTTCACCTCAAAATGCTTGTTGTCGATGATATTTTTGGGGTGCAGGTCGGCCTCGAAGCCGAAGGTCTCGTCGTAGTCCACGCTGAATTTGGCCAGATGCTCCTGGGAAACGCCGCAGGAGGTCAGCACCTCCTTCACGTCCTCCTTGGAGATCATCAGGGGTTCCGGCACCTTGCTTTCCTTGTGCAGCTCGATGCGCTGGCACAGCTGATCGTGGACGGTCTGCACCACGTCCAGACTGCAATCCTCCCCCAGGGACGTGGTGAGCAGCGCCTCGAAGGACTTCTTCTGCTCGGCGGCGGGCTGAGGCACCGGGGTGTTGAACACCGCCTCAATCAGCCCATCCTGAGACGCCGTGATGTCGTGGGTGTAGTACAGGGCGTTATAGATGTTGGTCGCCCGGTCGTCAAAGGCCGGGAACAGGAATCCCAGCGCAGGGGCGGAGACCATCTGGTTCATCGCGCCGTCGTGGAACAGCTTTTCCTCCGGGACGTAGTGAAGATTCGCCTTGGTCTGCTTGACGGGGCAGATGGCGCAGAGGATAAAAGTGTAGGTCTCGTCGGAATTGTCCACCTGAGAATCGCCGTCCTTGCTCTTGAAGGGAACGTCGTAGCTGTCGCAGCACAGCAGAATCAGGTAATTGCCCTCGATGGTCACGGTGTCGATGATCTTCTGGCAAAATTCCCGGCGAAGATTGTCGTCCGCCAGCTTGGTCTCCCGCAGATCCATGAGCATTTTATGCTCCGGGGAGCCTGCCACCTGACTTGTCTTGAAGGTGATGTCAATGAGATTCTTGCCGATGGTGCCGGAAAGGGAGCGGCGCAGAAGGGCAAAATACTTGTCGGACTCATTTTCCGGCATGATGCCGGTACTCTGGCGGAACTCAGAGATGACCTCCTTGTTGTCGTTCACATAGCAGCCGTAAATGGCCGTGATATTGCTGCGATCCCGCCGCAGATGCCGCCGGATTTCGCCGATTTCCTTATCGTTCATGGTTTTCCCTCGCTTGTATGTTGAAATGCACGGACATTATATCACATCAAAACGGAAAAATCCAGTCAAAATCGAAGGCGGGCGCTTACGCCCGCCTTCGTCATAGATTCTCACAGAGAAATCGTCTCCAAGAACTTCGGATTGCACATTCCCATGGTCATGCGGGGGTAGGTGTCTTTCATTTGAAGCCGTTCCTCCTCCGTAATGGGGGTCAGGACTTCCTCACCAAGACCCAGACTTCTATCCCGATAGCTTTGGAAGGTACTGATGCTGTAAACAATACGTTCTATCGGAACAGCCGTATTGTTTTCCACTTGATAATAAACTGTTGCGCCGCTGTCGTCACTATTTTCCAGGACATTCCCTTCACACAAGAACATCATGTCTCCGGTCAAAATCTCATGCACTGTTCCGTTTTGGATTCCGGCCACCTTACAAAGTACCCCGTCCATGCTAAACAGCAGCAATTCGTCCTGCCCGTCGCCGTCCAGATCCCGAACTGCACAGTATTTGACCACGTCTGTGTCAACTGTGGAAAGATACCCTTTGTAATTGGCCAGAGACGCAGCATCAGCTTCTTCACGAGCGTCCGTCGAAGATGTCTTTTCAAGGGGCTTCGGGTTAGCTGCCCACATGAGCATACGGAAGTAAGCGTTGGTCACACGATAAGCCTCATCCTCCGTGATGGGCGTCAAATCCTCTTCAAGGGGGTCATAATTGTTGTCCCGATACCACCGGCTTTCATTGCCATTGTAGGTAATGCAGTCGAACGGGACAGCGGCATGGTTTTCCACCCGATAGTAGGTCATTCTTTCCCCGCCGCCAGAGAACCCCTCCCATTCTTCCAGAACATTGCCCTCGCACAGCCAAAGAATATTGCCGTTCAAAATTTCCTGCGCAGTACCATTTTGAATTGAAGCCACCTTCGTCAGCGTTTCTCCCGAGTTATACAGCAGCAATTCGTCCTGTCCATCGCCATCCAGGTCACGAAGCGCATAGTATTTTATGGAATTTGTGTCGACCGAGGAAAGATACCCTTCATAATCGGCCAGTGCCGGGTCGTAGCTCCCGGCACTGGCGTCTGCGAATGGTGTAATTGCAATGGGAAGGCTGGCGGCGGCACTGTAAATTTCGTCCTCCGACCAGTTTTCGTCGGTGATCGGCGCAAGATCATTCTCGCCCGTTCCCCGGAACCACGGATGATCCGGGTCTGTCGCCGCGTCAAACCGGATAAGGCTGTCCGTGACAAGCTGTCCCCTGCTCAGGTGGCAGTACACATAGTCCGCGGACGCCGCGCCGTTCGACCCGATGTTCAGAATGCGGAAACCTTCCCGCAGCTCATAGGAATTCCGATCCCAGCCGGTGAGCACATGCACCACCTTGCCGTCCACCAGAGAATACAGGTCGTAAATGACCTGCCGTTCGGCGTCGTTGGCGATGATAAGCTCGTCCGTGCCGTCATTGTCCAGATCAAGGAGCGCATAGCCCAGCTCGCTGGGAGAGGTTACGTAGCTCACCAGAATGCTGATGTCCGCGTTGCTGCACGCCTCCCCGCCCCAGTGTTCCGTAAGGGCGGTGACATATTTGGCGATGACCGGCTGGTAGGCTTCCGGAATCGCGGTACCGCTCTCGATTGGCGCGGTGGTTTCAACGGGGGCGTTCTGGGTTCTCGGGGCGAGGGACAGGTCAAAGGTGTTGGCAAAGGCTTCCAGCGCCGCCTTTCCCGTCTGGGTGTCCCCCGTCGTGGCGTTCATCACAACGATCACGACAACGGAGTCGCCGGTGTCCGTCAACACTAGGGAATTGTTCTGCCCCACGGCAATGAGGACGTCCGTCCCGGCGGTGGTGACATAGTTCGACCACTGGTAATCGCTCGTATTCTCGATTTCCCAATAGGCCGTGGACAGGGTCTGCTTCATGGCGCGGTACGCCCGGTATTCTATGGGGTAGTCTACGCCGCTGACCGTGGTCGCGCCCCAGAATTCAAAGTTGCCGTCAGCGGAATAGCTGGGATTGCTGGTGGTCACGTCCCCGTTCCCGGAGGCTTTGACCATGCTTCTGACATTCAGCGCGGTGAACATTTCTTCAGTGGTATCCGGGGAAATTCCGTCTCCGACCTTGTTCAGGCCGTATTTCGTGCAAATTTCGTCCACCTTCTGCGCCATTTCCGTATTCCGGCAGCCATAGGCGCGGTAGGCTTCGGAGAGGGTCTGATCGACGTCGCCGGTGGCGTTGTAGCTCTGGACGTAGTCTTTGATCTCCATGCTGGCCTTGTAATTTGCCGAGGATAGCAGGCTTTCCAGCGTCAGCGGCGCGGCAGGGACATTGGACATGGACGGCGAAGTCTTATCCGTCCGTCCGAGGACAAAAATGCCCAGCAGCACCACCGCAAACAGCGCCGCGGCGGCGGGAATAATCGTCCACCAACGGGGAGTCGATGCTTTCTGCTGATGCGCGCCCCGGCGATGGGGTTTTTCGGCGGGAAGCTGGGCTTCCAGAGCCGCGCGCATTCTGGCAATCTGGGCAGGCGTGGGGTTGACCGTGTTCAAAGCGTCACAAATCACTTGACTTTTCATCTGTCAGCACCTCCTAACATGGTCATAAGCTGCTTTCTTGCCCGGGACAGACGGCTGCGGACGGTGCTTTCCGGACAGTTCTGATGGGCAGCAATTTCCGCAGTGGTGTATCCCTCGTAGTAGTACAGATAGACGACGTCCTTGTAGTCCTGGGGCAGCGCCAGAATGGCGTCCAGCACGTCGTTCCCCGTCTCCGTCCGCTCCTGGGGCAGGGACGTGTAATCGTCTATGTTCTCATTTTTCCGCCACCACTTTTTCAGGGTGTCCTTGCAGAGGTTTGACGCCGTGATAATGAGCCACGCCTTTTCGTGGCGTTGGTCTGCAAAAGGCTTTCCGTTGGACATCAGCCGCAGGAAGGTCTCTTGGGTCATATCCTCTGCTTCCGGGGCGTTTTTCATGTATGCGTAGCAGACGCGGTAAACGGTGTCTACCTGGCGGTCATAGATTTCCATGATTTCTTTGTTGGTACGCAGCAAAGTAGGCATTTGCCTTCCCCTCCTCTCAGATAGGAAACGATTGAGCCGGTCAAAACGTTGCATGGGTGAATATTTTTTCGCAAAAACGCTGTCATCCCGCCGCGGCGGGATGACAGCGCTTCCTTTTTCAGCTCCACAGGCATTTCCAGTTCTGGACAAAATATTCCACGCCGGAGTAAACCGTGGTGAGGACAATGACGCCGATAACGACCCAGTTGAGCACAGCCACACCGGGCAGTGCCATCATGACGCAAAGCCCCACCATGGTGCTGGCGGTCTTCACCTTGCCGCTCCATCCGGCGGCGATCACATGCCCCTTCTGGACGGCAATCAGCCGCAGTCCCGTAACGGCAAATTCCCGGGTCAGCACGATCATCAACGCCCACGCGGGAAACACGCCCCACTGGCAGAACATACACATGGCGGCGATCACCAGCAGCTTGTCAGCCAAGGGGTCAAGGAATTTTCCAAAATCCGTGACCTGATTGTAATGCCGGGCAATGTAGCCGTCTAAGGAATCCGTCAGGCTGGCAATGATAAAAATTGCGAGAGAAATGTACATCCACATCCCCGGCGCGCCGCCGGATAAGTACATGGTCACCATAAACGCCGGGATCATTGCCACCCTCACCAGCGTAATTCTGCTTGCCAGCGTCATGCTTCTTCCTCCACCACGTAGCCGCACAGATCGCCGTCGGTGCAGCCGTCAATTTTTACCATGACAAAATCGCCCTCGTGAACCGGCTCGTCGGACGCGATCCAGACCCGGCCGTCAATGTCCGGGGAGTCGGCGAAGGTGCGGCCGTAGAACTGCCCGCTTTCCTCGTCGTAGCCGTCCACCAGCACCTCCATGGTCTTGCCCAGCTTTTCGGCGTTGTAGGCGTCCATGATTTCCGATTGCAGCATTTCCACGATCTCTGCCCGCTTGACGGCGGTGTCCGTGTCCACATGCTCCATTTGCGCGGCGGGGGTGCCTTCCTCCGGCGAGAACGCGAACGCGCCGACGCGCTCCAGACGTTCCTTCCGCAGGAAATCGCACAGCTCGGCGAATTCTTCCTCCCCCTCACCGGGCAGGCCGGTGATCAGGCTGGTGCGGATGACCAGTCCGGGAATCCCGGCTCTCAGCCTTGCGAACAGGGCCTTCAGGAACTCCCCGTCGCCCCGGCGGTTCATCAGCTTCAGGATTTTGCTGTTGCAGTGCTGGATGGGGATGTCCAGATATTTGACGATCTTCGGCTCGGAGGCCATGACCTGAATGAAATCGTCATCAATCTCGTCGGGATAGACGTAGTGGACGCGAATCCAGTGCAGATCGTCGATCTCGCAGAGCTTTCGCAGAAGCTCCGGCAAAAGCCGCTTGTGTCCGGGCAAGTCCGTTCCGTAGCGGCTGGTGTCCTGGGCGACCACGATCAGCTCCTTCACGCCGCTGTCCGCCAGCATCCGGGCTTCGTAAAGCACGTCGTCCATCTGGCGGCTGCGGTATTTGCCCCGAAGGGAGGGAATGACACAGTAGGAGCAGTGGTTGTCGCAGCCCTCGGCAATTTTGATAAAGGCGTAATGCCCTGCCGTGGTCATGATGCGTCCCGTTTCTACTTCCGGGGCGTCGATGGAGCCGAAGTCCACCACCTGCTCCCCGTTCAGGAGCTTTTCAATGGCGGGAACGATTTCCGTGTAGCTTCCCGTACCCAGAATACCGTCCACCTCGGGCATTTCCTTCAGAATGTCCTCCTGATACCGCTGGGACAGGCAGCCGGTGACCAGAATTTTGCCCACCAGTCCCTCCGCTTTCAGGGCGGCGGTCTGCAAAATGTAGTCGATGGCTTCGGATTTTGCCGAATCGATAAAGCCGCAGGTGTTGATGACCACCACGTCGCTGCCGACCACATCCGACTTGACGGTATGTCCCGCCTCCTGCACCCGATACATCATCCGCTCGCAGTCCACCTGATTCTTGGCGCAGCCGAGGGAGATAAAACCAATGTTTGCCATAATTCAGAATTCCTCCTGAAAATCTTCTGTATCAAAAGAAAGCGCGTCCAAAGCACGCCGGACGCTGACGTAGCTGTGACCCCGGCGGATCAGGGCGTCCACGGCACGCCTGACCTGCTTTTCGTCGGAGTCTGCGTCCAGGCGGCTTTTCAGAAACGCCGTGATCTTTTCCGTCTGGTCGGGATAGTCCGCAAGCACCTCGTCCCAGTATTCCTTGGGGATACGCTTCTCGTAGAGCGCCTGCTTGGCGCGTGCAAGGCCGTAGCCCTTGGAGATGCAGCTGCTCACCACCTGCTCCGCCGTCGCCCGGTCGTCTACAAGATGCAGGTCTTCCATCCAGGATACCGCTTCCTTTGCCTGTTGGGGGTCTTCCCCCTTGCGCACCAGACGGGCTTCCAAGTCCCGACGGGAAACGCTGGACGCGGAGACGATGCGAACTGCCCGCATTTTGGCGGACATCTGCCCGGCGGCGGTGCGGAGAGCTTCCGCCTCCTGCTTGTCCAGCTCCTTGCCGGAATAAAGGGCGAAATCCTCCACCGTCTGGCGGTACAGTCCCATTTTGCTGCCGTCGTCAAAGGTCACCCAATAGCGCCCTGCCCGGTCGGGAGCCGTTTTCAGGGACTCAACCTTCATCGTCAAAATCGTCGGCGCTGACGGCTACCGCCTTATCGGCGGCCTTGGCGGGCGCCTTGGGGGCGCCGTTGTTCAGCTTCCACAGGTTCTCCCGCACCTCGGCTTCCACCTTCTCGGCGATGTCGGGGTTGGCAATGAGGTAATCCTTCACGGAGTTCGCGCCCTGACCGATGCGCTCGTCGCCCATGGAGAACCAGCTGCCGCTCTTCTGGATAATGTCCAGCTGAACCGCCAAGTCCACCAGCTCGCCCCACTTGGAAATGCCCTTGCCGTAGAGAATTTCAAACACGGCCTCCCGGAAAGGCGGCGCGACCTTGTTCTTGACCACCTTGACCCGGGTCTTGTTGCCGATGACATTGCTGCCCTCTTTGATGGACTCGATGCGGCGCACGTCCAGACGGACGGAGGAATAGAATTTCAGCGCGTTGCCGCCGGTTGTGGTCTCCGGGTTGCCGTACATCACGCCGATCTTCATACGCAGCTGGTTGATGAAGATGACCACACAGTTGGTCTTGGCGATGGTGCCCGCCAGCTTCCGCAGCGCCTGAGACATCAGACGCGCCTGCAAGCCGACAAAGGTGTCGCCCATTTCGCCCTCGATTTCCTGCTTGGGAACCAGCGCGGCCACGGAGTCCACGACCACCGCGTCCACCGCGCCGGAGCGAACCAGCGCGTCGGTGATTTCCAACGCCTGCTCACCGGTATCGGGCTGGGACACCAGCAGATTATCCGTATCCACACCCAGCGCGGCAGCATACACAGGGTCAAGGGCGTGCTCCGCGTCCACGAAGGCCACCTCGCCGCCCCGCTTCTGGGCTTCCGCCAGAATGTGCAGCGCCAGGGTGGTCTTACCGGAGGATTCGGGGCCGTAAATCTCAATGATTCTGCCCTTGGGCACGCCGCCGATGCCCAGCGCCGCGTCCAGCGCCAGAGAGCCGGTGGGGATGGCCTCCACGTTCATCTCCGGGCGGTCGCCCAGACGCATGACCGTGCCCTTGCCGAAGTTCTTGTCGATCTGGGCAAGGGCCGTCTGCAATGCCTTTTTCTTGTCCGACGCGGGGGCGGGGGCTTCATAAACCGTTTTCTTTGTAGCCATAATCAATCTTCCTTCCTGCCGTACTGGGCAAGCACGGCACGTTCTCTGTCATTATAATCTCTGGTTCGTTCCAGAATGGCATACCCATTTTCTTCCAGAATCCGGCACACATCGTCTCCCTGACCCATGCCGAACTCGAAGCAGACAAATCCGCCCTTCTTCAGCGCGGGCGTGTAGTTCTCCACGATGGCGCGGTAGAAGTCCAGACCGTCCTCCCCGCCGTAAAGCGCCATTGCCGGTTCAAAATCCTTGACGCTGTGGGGAAGCGCCTGCATTTCCGCCCCGGTAACGTAGGGCGGGTTGGAGACGATCATGTCGTATTTCCCGAGAAAGGCCGGGGCTTTCTGCATGGCATCCGCCTGAACGCACCGCACCCGTCCGCCAAGACGGTTCAGGCCGGTGTTTTCCTTGGCGATTGCCAGGGCTTCCATGCTCAAATCTGCCAGCGTCACCTTCGCGTCCTTGACCCGGCTGGCGATGGCAAGGCCGATGCAGCCAGAGCCGCAGCACAAATCCAGTATCCGGGGATCCTGCTCCAGAAACAGCGCCTTGCGAATGGCAAGCTCTGCCACGGCGCAGGTATCGTCCCGGGGAATCAGCACATCCGGCGTTACCCGCATGGGCAGGCCGTAAAACTCCCACTCCCCCAGCACGTAGGCCAGCGGCTCCCCGTCCAGCAGCCGCCGGACGGCGCGGCTCATATCCAGGCAAACCTGCTCCGACGCATACAGGTCGCGGTCTGCCAGAATGGCCTCCTGGCTCTTCCCGGAAAAATGGCACAGCAGATGCCGCGCCATCATCCCCGCCGTCTGGGCGTCCTCGGTTTCCAGCAGCGCATGGCGGGCGTCCAGATACAGCTGGCCGTATTGCTTCACCAACGGTCAGAACCCTCCTTCTCGGGCAGCACGGCCTGTACCGCCGCGATACCCACCTCGATCATGGAGTCGTCCGGTTCGTTGGTGGTGAAATGCTGCATCCACATACCCGGCGCGGAAAGCGCTCTCGTAAAAGCGTTGTCATTTCTTCCGCACCAGCGGTTGATCTCGTAGGTGATGCCCACCACCACCGGTAAAAGCAGCAGCTTGAAGGCAATCATCAGCAGCCGGTAGCCGAAGGTGCCGCGAATGGCTTCCAGCCCCGGGAAGATCGCCAGCAGCGCCGACGACGCAATGGAAAACACCAGAATGGAGATCACCATGACCACCAGCAGGAAGCTGGTGCCGCACCGGGGGTGCAGCCGGGTCATTTTCCGCACATTTTCCACCGTCAGGGGCAGTCTCGCCTCATAGCAGCGAATGGTCTTATGCTCCGCGCCGTGGTAGGAAAACACCCGCTTCATGTCGGGCATTTTGGACACCAGAATCATATACGCCATGAAAATCACCATGCGGATGATGCCCTCCACCAGGTTCAGGAGCAGCGTGCCGGTAATGATCTTGTCAAAAAATCCGCTGATGACCATAGGCAGCAGGAAAAACAGGCCGATGGAAAGCAGCAGCCCCATGGCCACGGCAATGCCGACGATGGCCTTCTGGAAGGCTTCGCTTCCCAGCTTCTTTTCCAGCCACTTATCAAATTTGGACGGCTCCTCCTGCATTTCGTCGGGAGCCAGGTCGGCAGACCGCAGAAGTGCCTTCACGCCCACGATCTGCGCGTCAAAAAAGTTGAAAATACCCCGGATAAAGGGCCAGGTTTTCCAGGAGCCGGGCGGGTTCAGCTTTCGGGGGGAAACCTCCACGGTCAGAGCGTCCTTGCCACGGATGACGATGGCGTCCTTTTCAGGCCCCCGCATCATGATGCCCTCGATCAGCGCCTGACCGCCGATCATGGTTTTGAATTTTTCACAGTTTTCGTTTTCTTTGTTTGCCATGGTTTCTCCTCAATGTTCCGCCGGAAGACGGATGGTCACCAGCGTGCCGCCGCCCTCGGCGTTTTCCAGCGTCAGCGTGCCGCCGTGCATTTCCACAATCTCGTCGCACACCGCAAGGCCAATGCCCGTTCCCCGGACGCTGGAGCTGCCCTTGTAGAATTTCTTCTTTACCAATGGCAGCTCGTCCTCCGGAATGCCGGGGCCAAAGTCCCGGATACAGACGATCACGTTTTCGCCGTCAAAGGACATGGACGCCTCGATCCGCTTGCCGGAGCCGCCGTGCTTGGCGGCGTTGTCCAGCAGGTTCAAAAATACCTGCCGCATCCGCTGGGGGTCGCAGGGAATTTCCGGGATGTCCTCGTCGTTGTCCAGGTATACCAGCTGAATGCCGTCCTGTGCCAGACGGCTGCCGTACATATACACCGTGTCCTCGAATTCCCCCCGGATGTCCGTCATTTCCACGGCCAGGGTCATGCGGCCGTCCTGCATCCGAGTGAAGTCCAGCAGATCCATAACCATCTCCGTCAGGCGCTTGGCCTCGCTGGAAATGATCTTCATTCCCTGCCGGGTGTCGTCGTTCAGGTCGTCTCCGGCCAGCAGCGTCTCACTCCATCCGTTGATAACGGTCAGCGGGGTGCGCAGCTCATGGGACAGCTGGGAGACGAACTCCGCCTGCATTTTTTCGTTCTGGGCGATTTTCGTGGACATTTCATTGATGGTGTCCGCCAGATCGCCGATCTCGTCCTTGAAGGGCGTCTGAATCTGGACGCCGTAGCTGCCGGAGGCGATTCTCTGGGCTTTTTCCGTGATCTCCGCCACAGGATTTAAGATGGAGCGGATGCAGTAGCCGCTGCTGAGCAGCACCACCGCCAGCACCACCGTCAGCACAAAGCAGCAAACCAAGCACACCAGAATGATCTGCCTGTTCACCAGCCGGGTGGAGGTCACGTAGCGCAGCACACCGATGACCTCGCCGTTGGAATAGATCATGGGGCAGGAAACCGCCATGATGCGTTCCCCGGTGTTCGGGTCGCGGCCGATGTAGGAGCTTTTGTCCCGGATGCTGATGGCGTCCCAGATATCCGACGTACTGGGAGACGGCCCCGCCCAGGGGCCGTAGGAGGACGCCACGAGACTGCCCTGATTGTTGATAAATTGCAGCTCAATTTTGCCCTTGTCCTCAAAGGTCTTGGCATAGGTGATACAGGACTGGTAGTAGTCGCCGTAGTCCTGGTTGATATAGTCGGCAAAAAAATCCGTAGTGGTTTTCGCCCGGTTCTCCATGTCAGACTGCATGTTGGAGTAGTAGTAGGTGGCGTAGGACGCCGTTACCGCCATCACGCACACCAGCCCCAGGGCGAAGACAACGCCGACGGTGTTCAGCAGCCAGCGTTTTCGCAGGCCGCCCGTCTTTTTCATGGATTTCATGTTCATTCCGGGTTAGGCGCCCCACTTGTAGCCCAGACCCCAGACCGTGGTGATATAGGTGGGATTGGAGGTATCGTCCTCGATTTTCAGGCGAAGGCGGCGGATGTTCACGTCCACGATTTTCAGCTCGCCCTCGTAATCCCGTCCCCAGACGGCGGAGAGAATGTCCTCCCGGGAAAGCGCCCTGCCCGGATTCTGCATAAACAGCTTCAGGATCGCGTACTCCACCTGGGTCAGGCGGATACGGTTTCCATTCTTTTCCAGGGTATGGTTGCGGGTGTTCATCACGAAGGGTCCCTGGGTCAGCAGCTCGGAGCTTGCTGAGCTGTCGCCGCCGATACGGCGGTACAGCGCGTCAATCCGGGCAGTCAGCTCCGCGGGAGAAAAGGGCTTGGTGACATAGTCGTCCGCGCCGGTCATCAGGCCGGTGACCTTGTCCATCTCCTGCGTGCGGGCAGTGAGCATGATAATGCCCATCTGCTTGTTGCTGGCACGGATGCGGCGGCAGACCTCGAAGCCGTCCATATCCCCCGGCACCATAATGTCCAGGATGGCAACGCCGATGTCCGGGGTCTGGGCGATGGCGTCCAGCGCCTCCTGGCCGTTCCCCGCCTCGATGGCGTCGTACCCTGCCCGCTTCAGGTTGATCACCACAAAGCTTCGGATATTCAGTTCATCTTCCATAATCAGTACTTTTTTCATATGACACCCCTCAAGTCTCTCCCGTTTTCCAATCCTGCTGAATCAGATGGAAGCTGTTGATAAGTTGATTCTCCGTAATGCCGAATTCGGCCGCATTGGCCTCCAGCTTTGCGGCGTAAACCACGCCTTCTGCCCGATAGAAGGCAAACCGGCCGTCCACCGTGGCGTCCTCCTCCCGGCTTCCGCCGGTCAGAACATAAATGGAAAACACATCCAACGCCTGCCGGTAGTCCTCGTCCCACACGTAGAACGTATACCGTCCGCCGTCCTGATCTACCGATACCCGCGCCGCCCAGCTGCTCGCCAGCTGCATGTACCAGCCGCCCAAATAATTGTGGAAGGTAAAGAGCTTGTCCATCTCCCTGCCCTCCAAGTCCATGGCGAACCAGCGGATGAGAAACTTCTGCTTCTCCTCATGTTCCGGAGAAATGCGCTTCATGGTAATCAGGCTGGGAAGCTCCATCACGCCGTCGCCGTCGATGTCTTCGGCGTACACATAGTAATTTCGTAGGGTCTGGACGCTGGTGTCCGAATCCCGGGAATAGGAAATATTGGAAAAACGATCGTTCCGCCAGGCGAAAACGTCCGTCACAATGGCGCTTTCGTTTACCGCGCTGGCGACGAATACCGCAGGGGTTCCGCCCAGCAGCCGTCCCTCCGTGATCCGCCGGATGTGGGATGCATTCTCCGACACGTTGACCTCCACCGAGCGTTCAATGCTGCCGTCCTGCACGCGGTACAGCACCGCGGAGCCTGTCCCGGTTTCCGATTCGCCGGGGAGAATGACCATCAGCTCACTGCACCCGTCGTCATCCAGGTCGCAGGTGATAAATTTGGAGTAGCCCACCATCATCAGCTGCTCAGCGCTGCCGCCGGAAAAGGAGTACACCGACACACTGCGCAGCACCTGGTCGCTGAGCTGCCGCCCAACCACCAGCTCGTAGCCGGGGGCGTCGTCCATCTGCACGTATTCCACCTGCTCAAAGGCGGAGCCGTTGCTCTGAATGACCTCCATCAGGCGGCACGTGCCGTCCTCCTCCTGCCGGAAAATCAGCACCTGCAAAGGGTTGGCAGAGCTTCCCTGGGCAAAGACGATATATTCCTCCACGCCGTCGCCGTCCAGATCGGCCATCTGCACCGTCTGCCGGTTTTCCCCGGAGACCGGCGCGGAATAGCTCAGGCCGTACATGGCGGAATCGATGGCAGACTGCAGGCTGTCGTACTCCTTCGACCGCTTTGGCAGCGCATACATTTCATTCACCGTCTGCAAGGCGCAGCCGGTCAGCAAAACCGACGTGAGGATGAGCAGCGGAAGCAGCCATATTCGCTTTTTCACGGCATCAACTCCTCTTGATTGATTATTATACCACAATATGTTCTAAAAGAAAAGCTATTTCAGCACAACATTCGCTTCTCCAAGCACATTTTTCAGCTCAGTAAGCATATTCTCCCGGATACAGCACCGGGTACCCCGGCGTCGTCTCGTATCCGCAAAGTAAAGCACCGCCGTGCTGTCCCCGGGGAACATGTTCAGGATGCACCGGATTTTGGGATACAGCGTCCCTTCCTCCCCGGGCAGGCGGAGATACAGCGTGCCGCTCTTGTCCGTCTGCTGCGGCCGCTCCGGCGGCGCGCTGCCGTCGGCATAGTCCGAGATGGGGCGGGCGCGGTTAATGACGATCTGCGGCTCCTTGTCGTCCCGGAGAGACAGCCGCCCGGTGATGACCACGGCGCTGTTTTCCCGGAGGTAGCCGCCGTACTGATCCAGCACGTTGGAGAACGCCAGCATTTCAATCGACGCCGTATCGTCTTCTACCGTGACATACGCCATCATAGAATTATTCCGGGTGGTCTTCATTTTCACGGTCTGAACGATGCCCGCCACGCTGACGATCTGATCATCCTGGAAGCCGTTGTCCTCTTCCATAAGACTGCCGATGTGCACCACATGGGTGTTGCGCAGATACGGCCGATAATCGTCCATGGGATGACCGGAAATGTAAATGCCGGTGGTCTCCTTCTCCATGGCGAGCAGTTCTGCCTTACTCAGCTCCTTGAGCTTGGGAATCGGCACCTTGCCCGCTTCGTCGTCCTCGTCCAGCATGGCAAACAGCCCCATCTGCCCTTCCAGATTCTTCTTCCGGGAGGCGGACACGCTGTCCATCATCTGGTCGTACACCGCCAGAAGCTCACTGCGGTGATAGCCGAAGCAGTCCATGGCGCCGCACTTGATGAAGTTTTCCACGGCGCGCTTGTTCAGCTCGCCCTCCCCCATCCGTTCCAGAAAATCCTCCAGAGAGCGGAAAGCGCCGCCCTCTGCCCGTTTGGCCGCCATGGAGCGGATGAGCCCCCGGCCTACGTTTTTCACCGCGCCGAGGCCGAAGCGGATGGCGTCGCCCTCGACGGTGAAGTAGTCCTCGGAATGGTTGATGTCCGGTGGGAGAACCGGTATCCCCAGCTCCCGGCATTCGGCGATGTAGCCGGAAATTTTGGTAGCGGAATCCAGAACGGAGGTCATCAGCGCTGCCATATACTGCCTGGGATAATGGCACTTGAGGTAGGCCGTCTGGTAGGCAACCACGGCATAGCACACCGCGTGGGCCTTGTTGAAGGCGTAGTTGGCAAAATCCACGATCTCGTCGTAAATCGACTGCGCCACCGCCTCGGGTACCCCCCGGACGATACAGCCGTCAATTTTCTGCTCCCGGTCGCCGTAAACGAAGGTCTTCCGCTCGGCGTCGATAATCTTCTGCTTTTTCTTGGAAATTGCCCGGCGGATGTTGTCCGCCTGCCCCATGGAGTAGCCGCCCAGAGTCCTAAAAATCTCGATGACCTGCTCCTGGTAGACGATGCAGCCATAGGTCACCTTCAGAATCGGCTCCAAAAGGGGCGTTTTGTAGGTCACTTTTCCGGGGTTGAACTTATTTTCAACGAACTTGGGAATGGATTCCATAGGGCCGGGGCGGTACAGCGCCACAATGGCCGTCAGATCTTCGATGGAGGTGGGCTTCATGCTGACGCACACCCCGGTCATGCCGGTGGATTCCATCTGAAAAACGCCCTGAGTCTTGCCCTCAGCCAGCATGGCGAAGGTCTCCGGGTCGTTATCCGGTGCTTTTGCAATCTGAAAGTCAGGGTCTTCCTGCTGCGCCAGCGCTTCCGCATCCTGAATCACCGACAGGTTCCGCAGACCCAAAAAGTCCATTTTCAGCAGACCCAGCTCTTCGATGGTGGTCATGGTGTACTGGGTGACCACGGTATCGTCGTTCCGGGACAGGGGGACGTAGGTATTGACCGGCTGCGCCGTAATCACCACGCCCGCGGCGTGGGTGGACGTGTTCCGGGGCATTCCCTCCAAACGCATTGCCGTGTCAATCAGCGTTTTTACCCGTTGGTCGCCGTCGTACATCTCCTTGAGCTTGGGAGAAATCTTCATGGCCTCCGCCAGCGTCAGGTGGAGCGGCATGGTGGGTACCAGCTTGGCCACCACATCCGTCTCCGCGTAGGAGAAGTTCAGCGCCCGGCCAACGTCCCGGATGGCGCCCCGGGCGGCCATGGTGCCGAAGGTGACGATCTGGGCGACGTGATCCGCGCCGTATTTCTCCATGACGTATTCCATGACCTCACCCCGGCGTTCCGGGCTGAAATCCGTATCGAAATCCGGCATACTCACCCGTTCCGGGTTGAGGAACCGCTCGAAAATGAGGTTATATTTCATGGGGTCGATTTCCGTGATGTGCATACAATATGCCACAATGGAAGCCGCGCCGGAGCCGCGCCCCGGCCCCACGGGAATGCCGTTGACCTTGGCATAGTGGATGAAGTCCCAGACGATGAGATAGTAGTTTACATAACCCATCCGACTGATAACGCCGACCTCATATTCCAGCCGCTTCCGGTAAGCTTCCGGCGCATCGGGATACCGCTCTGCAAAGCCCTCGGCGCACAGCTTGCGGAAATATTCCTCGTCCGTATACCCCTCCGGCACCGGATAGGAGGGCAGATGGTATTCGTGGAAGGTAAAGTCCAGATTGCACCGCTCGGCAATGCGGACGGTGTTCTCAAAGGCTTCCTCGCAGCCGGGGAACAGCCCTTTCAGCTCGTCCTCGCTTTTGAGGTAAAATTCCTGGGTCTGGAATTTCATCCGGTTGGTGTCGTCCACGGTCTTGCCGGTCTGGATGCACAGCAGGACGTCCTGCATTTCCGCGTCCTCTTTGCGCAGATAGTGGGCGTCGTTGGTCACTACCAACGGCAGTCCCAGCTCCCGGGCAAGGCGCTGGACGCCCTGATTCACCGGCCGCTGCTCCGGAATACCGTGATCCTGCATTTCCAGGAAGAAGTTCCCCTCCCCGAAAATGCCGGACATTTTTTTTGCGTATTCCTTCGCGGAATCGTAATCTTCTTCCATCAGATACTGGGGGATGGCACCGGCAAGGCACGCGGACAGGGCGATCAGCCCCTCGTGGTGCTGCCGGAGCAGTTGAAGATCAATTCTGGGCTTCCCGTAAAAGCCGTGAATAAAGGCTTCTGATACCAGATAGCAAAGGTTTTCGTATCCCTTGCGGTTTTCGCACAGCAGCACCAGATGGTAGGGGTCGTTGTCGATCCCGTGAACCCGGTCAGTCATGCCCCGGCGGGCGACGTAGACCTCGCAGCCGATAATGGGCTTGATTCCCGCCGCCTTGGCAGCCTTATAAAAATCAATACAGCCGTACATCACGCCGTGATCGGTGATGGCAATGGCGGTCTGCCCCAGCTCCTTGACCCGATCCATGATGCCGTCAACGCGGCACGCACCGTCAAGCAGGCTGTATTCCGTATGGACATGCAAATGTACAAAGCTCATGCCTTCACCTCTTCCGCCAGCTCCAGCAGCCGCCGCATCCGGCTGCCCATGGCGGGCTTCGTAATGGGCGGCTCCATCATCCCCGCTAGCTCGGACAATGATGCGGAGGGGTTTTCCTCTCTGGCAACGGCTGCCCGCCGGAGTTTTTCGGGCAGATTGTCCATCTTGCCCGTCTCTCTTATAATGCGAATTGCCGCAAGCTGCTCCTGTGCCGCTTCCACCACCTTGGAGGTGTTGGCGTCGTCGCAGTTGCAGCGGCGGTTGACCTTGTTGTTCAGTTCCTTTTCCAGCCGGGCTTCCATGATGCCCATGGCGGCGACCGGCGCGCCGAGGAATGTGAGAAAATCCGAGATCAGTTCACTGTGCTTCAGATACAGCACCTGCCCGCCGCTTCGGCCGGCCATTTTTGGGGAAAAGCCCATGACCTCCCGCATCAGGGAATCCGTCTCCCGGGCAACGCTCCGGTGGGTGGTCGCCAGCTCCATATGATAGCCCTTCCCGGGGTCGGTAACGCTTCCCCCGGCGAGGAACGCCCCCCGGAGGAACGACGCTTTGCAGCAGTCCTCCTCCACCACCGGCAGATTCACGTGGAGCGCCAGGGTATCCTGGGCGTCGAAGCCGAAGGCTTCCATGATCGTCCCGATTTTATCGCCGTCCCATATCTGGAACACCAGCTTCCCCGGTGACGCAAGGCTGGGGTAGCTGTCGAAGGGTAAATCGAAAGCTTTTTTGAACAGCTTCGGGAGAACATAGGCAAACTCCCGGCTCTCTGTAATGATTTTAATACCGTCTGCGGAAAAATGATTGGCAAACAGCAAAACGCCGAAGCACTCCGCCAACGCGCAGCAATGCTTCTGGGGCAAAATCCGGCAGACCTCCGCCTTGGCGGCAGAGGAAAAAGAGCTTGCCATGGGGAGACCACCCTTCTAATGATTCTTTCTTGCCCTTACCAGACGCGAACCTCCGGCTCTAAGCGGATGCCGCTTTTCCGATAGACCTGATCGGATACCTGAGACAGCAGAGCCTTCACGTCCGCCGCCGTCGCGCCGCCCAGATTGACGGCAAATCCGGCGTGCTTTGCGGAGATTGCCGCGCCGCCCACCTGGTAGCCCTTCAGCCCCGCTTCTTCGATCAGCGCCGCCGCATAACCGCCCTTTGGGCGCTTGAACGCGGAACCGGCGGAGGGAACATCCAATGGCTGAGAAGCGGTGCGGCGGGCGATCAGTTCCTTCATTTTCCCCCAGATTTCCTCGGGATTTCCCTTTTGAAGGGCAAAATCCGCGCTGACCACGATTCCCGGCCGGTTTTCCAGCACGCTGTGGCGATAGGAAAACGCCATCTCCGTATTGGACAGGCGAAAAAGCCTGCCGTCAAAATCCATAACCTCGACGCTCTCGCAAATCTGGCAGATCTCGCCGCCGTAAGCCCCGGCGTTCATATACACGCCGCCGCCTACGGTTCCCGGAATGCCGTGGGCGAACTCCATACCGGCGAGACCCAGGTTCGCGGCATTCACCGCCGCCCGCGCCATGGTCATGCCCGCCATCACCCGGATACGGGTCTCGTCCAGCCGCTCCATACCGCCAAGGCAGTCCTTCAGGCAGACCACCAGCCCCCGGACGCCCTCGTCCGGCGCCAGCACGTTGGTTCCTGCGCCCAGAATGGCGCACTTGTGGTTCAGCGTAGCGCAGACTTTCAGAATATCCGCCAATTCCTCTTTGGTTTTGGGAAATGCCATCACCTCGGCATTTCCGCCGATCCGAAAGGAGGTATGCTTCGCCAGAGCTTCCTCAAACCGAAGCTCCACATCGGGCAGTAAAGCGGAGAGTTTCCGCTGGAATTCAGTCAACTCAGTCATAAACGCCTCCGGGTGTAAACTATGGTACAGTATATCATATTCCCCTGCGGTTTGCAATTATGACAAACATGAAATTTATGTAACAAAAGCTCATGCAGAAAGAAATTGCGGGAAAGCACTGCTTTCCCGCAATCTTTTCACATCAATCCTGAATCGGCACCGTCTCGGGAATCTCGCCCTCACCCTCGGTGATTGCCCGCATGTAGGCCACATTCTTATCCTGGTCGAACCGCATGACACTGTGGATCATACCGTCTCCGTAAATGTCCACCATGTCTCCCCAGGAGTAGCCCTTGGCACGCACCGGGCAGGTACCGCTGGATTTGATTTCCAGACCGGACAGCATGGGCAGCATTTTCATGAGCAGATCTGTGATCTCGGAATTGGTCATACTCACGGTGACCAGCGGCAGAACCTCGTTAGCAAGATTCTGTAAATCGGAAATGCTCAGCTTTTTGACCTTGTCCAGCAGCGCCTCCATAAATATCCGCTGGCGCGAAGTACGCTTGATGTCGCTTTCGCCGTCGCCCTCCGCCTTGCGCATACGGACATAGGCAAGGGCGGTGGAGCCGTCCAGCCAGTTTTTGCCTTCCTTCATTTCGTAGTAATAACGGTCATGGAAGTCGTTCAGATACTTGGCCTCCGCTGCGGTCAACTCCACATCGAGACCGTTGATCAGGTTAATTGCCTTGATAAATGCATCGAAATCAATCTCCACATCGTAATCCACTTCGATGCCGAAGTTCTTATACAGCGTCAGGTTCATCAGACCCATGGCGTCCGCCGTGCTGTTGGTGCAGATGTAGCCATTGTGGTAAATGCTGGTGAGCTTGATCTTGCCGCCGCTGTGGCTCTTTCCGTTGGTGTCCGTATAGTTGGGGTACTGCACCAGCGTGTCCCGAAGCAGCGAGGTCAGGGTTAAGGTCTTTTCGTATGTATTCACCGTACACAGGATCATGGTGTCCGCAAACCGCTCAGCCTCGCCTTCCCGGGAAGCCTGACCGACCAGAAGGATGTTGATATAGTCCGCGCTGGACGCAACATGCGGCTCCGTCGTGGCAACCGTGGTTTCCTCTGTGACAACCGTTGTTTCCGTGACGGCTTCCGTCGTCTCCTCCGGCTCCGTTTCCAAATTGGAATAGTCGATTTTCGGCACCTGCACTCTGTTCAGCTTGTTGAGCATGGAGTTGTAATATACCACAGCCGCAACTACCAGCGCGGCGATCAAAATCACAACAATCAGAACCGCAATCAGCACCGGCTTCTTCCAGCCGCCTGCCTTTTGCGGCTTTTTTCTTTCATAGCGTCCGCTCATGTCGTTCCTCCTAGGGATGAATGTTTCTAAACATACTGATCTGTATTATACCATGATGCCGACGGGATTACAAGTCTATTTTTCGCCTTTTCTTAAAAACAGAACGATGGGCAGCCAAAGGCTGCCCATCCAATCTATCCGATTATTTCTCCACGATCTCCAGCACTTCCATGGGGCAGGCCTTGACGCAGATGCCGCAGGCGATGCACTTGGAGGCGGGGCTGCCTTCCTGGAACACGATCACGTGCATGGGGCAGACCTCGGCGCACTTGCCGCAGCTGACGCACTTTTTCTTGTTGATCATGTACACGCCGGTCTTGGGGTTCTGGGTGATGGCCTCGTGCTCACAGGTGCGCATACACTTGCCGCACTGAATGCAGGTATTGGGCTTTGCGCCGGTACCCTTGGCAACGATGCGGACACAGCTCTTATCCTCGTCAAATTCCTTATAAAAAGCCTCGGAGCAGGCAGCGACGCATTGCAGACATGCCATGCACTCCACATCTTTCTTAGCAACGAGCTTCTTCATAGCACAGAATTCTCCTTCGTTTTTTGATTGTCTTTCATTATACATGTCTATGTAAGAAAAAGCAACAAAAACTTTCAGAAAATCCGATTTCTTGAGTTATCATATGCTAACTCAAATCAAAAAGTAGCAAATATTTCCGTTTTGCAAGTAACGATAGAAAAGCCGTTTTGCTTATAAAGTTGCAGGAAATTGGGTATTATTACCAGCGTAAACCCCGGCGTACGGGAAATAATAAGCTTGAAGCAAGATTCATTTGGAGGTTAAAACATGAAAAAATATGCCACTTTCGTACTGGTTCTTGTCCTTACCGCGGTTCTGTTCACCGGCTGCGGCTGCACCAACCAGGAGCCCAGCAGAAACCCCCCCATTCCCACCACAACGCCGACCGCCGCGACCACCGAAACGACCCGTGCTACCACCGCGCCCACCACGATGCCCCGCGTGGAGCCTTCCACCAACGCTACCATCGACAACGGCAACGGCCCTCTGGACGAAATGACCGACGCAACGGAAAACGCCGCCCGTCAGGGTACGGCTGGTGTCCGATAATCCCCCGGGGCAGTTCGCCCCGGTACATATCATCCCATGTGCCGCCGTTTCGCCGTTCGTGCCTGCACCCGCAGACGAAGCACTCGGGTTTTGGGGATCACGGCGGTGCTGTACGGAAAGTCCTCGCCCCGGTACTGCTTCATGATCAAATCCAGCGCCCGGCGCTTTTCCTCCGGCTCGGTCACGTCCTCCAGATATCCCCAGCCGATGACGCTTTCGTAGTTGATGGAACACGTCCCGTTTTCCAGAACCAGACCGTGGGTACAGTCCAGCTCGAAGCTGGCGCGGTTGTCCTTCTCTATCAGGGCATACTTTGTCCCCTCCCGCGCGCCATGGATGTAAAGGGTCATTCCGTCCGGCTCCATTCCGAAGTTTACGGGGAGAATATAGGGGACGGTGTCCGTATTCAGCGCCAGATGCAGCACCTCACAGCGGGTCATCATCTCCGTGATCTCGGCGGGTTTGGTCACTTCCCTGTCAGTTCGGCGCATTGCCCTTCCTCCTTAAAGAATCGTTACATATCTCGTCAGTTTTTTCTTCATTCGTTCTGCGGCGGCAACGGCCTGTTCCAGGAAATCCCCGCCGTCGGATTGCGCCTGCTTCCAGGCACAGGTGATGGTCTCCCCTGCGCATACCACCGCGCCGTGCCCCAGCCTGTCAAAGGCGTAAGAGCAGTTTTTGGCGTTGGCGCTGGGGGAATCATAGCCGTCCACCAGGAAAAACACCCGGGGATATTTGCCGCGAAGACTGCGGAGGCTTTCGGCGGAGCTGGCCGCCGTCAGAGCGCCGATTCGGGAATAGCCCAGCTTTCCCACCGCCTCCGGTGCGAACCGATTTATCAAATCCACCGCCACCGTATGCATCAGCCGGGAGCCGCAGAGCAAGTCCTGCAATTCCGGTGCGGATTTGTTGCCGGTGCGCGCTGCCACGAACAAGTCCTTCTTCCCCTCTCGGCACCCGGGCAGGAAGGGCTTGATGATATCGCTGCCCAAGTATCCGGAAACAACCAACCCGTCACAGGGATAGTCGGTTTCCCCGCCGAAAAACGCTTCCGCCGTTATCTGGGCGGCGGTCGGGCTGAGCAGTTCCGGCGCATCCAGCACCGTGTAATAGCCCATGTTCCGGGCGGTGTTCAGCGTCTGCGCCAGCTCCTGCAAGCCATCGCCGCCCAGAAGGGCAAATCTGCCGAAGCTCAGCCGAACTGCCGGGATGATCCCTTTCAACCCGCCGAGCAAGTCCCGGCAGAATTCTCCGTAACCTACAGCGTCGTGAGCATACCGGGGCGGCAGAGCAGTCAGGGGCAGCATCAGCTCCACCATGGAAGGATTCTTCAGCTTCCGAATCTTTTCCTGTAACATATCAATAGACATACTCCCGCCTCCAGCATGTTTTTTGTTTATTGTATCACAACTTTTTCCATCTGCAAAGATAAAAACCTTCCAGTCCTGATTTTTTTCCTTTGGGGTATACTACCTGTGAAGGGAGGGAGAATTTATGAACGCAAAAGGATGGATGCTTTCCGCCGGTCTCGGCGCTGCTGCGGGCGCGGTGGCAGTTCTGATGATGCCCAGGCAGAATCCCGTGCGGCGCGTTGCGGCAAAGGCCGCCAACAAGGCCGAAGACCTTGCCTGGAAGGTCGAGGACAAAATGAACGAGGTTCTTTGACAAGCAAACGCAGAACATCCCGGAAGGCTGTCCTTCCGGGATGTTTGTGTTTACGTGTCAGGTAATGTCCAGCTTGACGGTCTCTCCCTCCACCCGGATGCGGATGGCGGAAATGGGATGCTGGAAGCTATCAATGATCGCCTCGGAAATCAGGTCTTCCAACTCCTTCTGGATGGTGCGGCGGAGATTTCTCGCGCCATAGGTCACGGAATAGGCCTTCTTGACCAGCAGGCGGCGCAGATCGTCGTCCCAGGAAAGGGTCAGGCCGCGACTAAGCAGGCTCTCTTGCAGCTCCTTGAGCATGATGTCCGCGATGCCCAGGAAGTTTTCCTCCGTCAGGTGGTTGAAGGTGATGATCTCGTCCACACGGTTGAGAAATTCCGGCCGCAGGAAGCCCTGCAACGCTTTCATAGTCTTCTCCTTCACCTTGTCGCCGTCGCTGCGGCCAAAGCCCATACCGCCCACGCTGCCCTCGGAACCGGCGTTGGAGGTCATGACAATGATGGTGTTCTCGAAGTTCACTACCCTGCCCTGGGCGTCCGTAATGCGTCCGTCGTCCAGCACCTGAAGCAGAACGTTCAGCACATCCGGGTGCGCCTTTTCGATTTCGTCAAACAGCACCACGCTGTAGGGACGGCGGCGAATCTTCTCCGTCAGCTGTCCGGCCTCATCATAGCCCACATAGCCGGGAGGCGAACCGATGAGCTTGGAGACGGTGTGCTTCTCCATATATTCCGACATGTCCAGCCGAATCAGGCTGTCCACATTGTCAAACAGGTCGCTTGCCAGCTGCTTGACCAGCTCCGTCTTGCCCACGCCGGTGGGGCCGACGAAAATAAAGGACACCGGCCGCTTCTTGGGGGAAATGCCCACCCGACTGCGGCGGATGGCGCGGGACACGGCGTCCACCGCCTCGTCCTGACCGACGATGTGGGTTTTCAGGCGGTCGCTCAGCCCCTTGATTTGCTCATACTCCTGCGCCTTGATCTTGGACGCGGGAATCTTCGTCCACAGCTCGATGATCCTCGCCAGATTTTCCACGGTCACGGCGGGTTTGGGCAGCTTTTCCAGCTCCTCAATCTTTGCCGCCAGCTGCATCAGCTTGCTGCGAATCAGCGCCAGGCGCTCATAGTCCTGATTCTCCGTATTTTCATTGAGCATCCGCAGCTCCAGCTCATAATCGTCCCGCTCCTTTTTCAGCTCGGCCAGCTGGGAGATTTCCTTGCACTGCAAATTCACGTCGGAACAGGCTTCGTCCAGCAGGTCGATGGCCTTGTCAGGCAGGAACCGGTCGGTGATGTAGCGCTCGGAAAGCACGACGCACTGGTGGGCGATTTCCGGAGAGATCTCCACCCCGTGGAACTCGGCATAGGACTTGGCAATGCCCTGCATAATCTGGCTTGCTTCCGTGATGGTGGGCTCCGCCACGGTGACGGGCTGGAAACGGCGCTCCAGAGCCGCGTCCTTTTCAATATATTTGCGGTACTCGGCGAAGGTCGTCGCGCCGATGACCTGTATTTCGCCCCGGGACAGGGCGGGCTTCAGGATGTTGGCGGCGTTCATGCTGCCCTCCGCGTCTCCCGCGCCCACCAGATTGTGGACTTCGTCAATGACCAGAATGATGTTGCCGCACTCCTTGATCTCGCCGATCAGGCTCTTCATGCGGCTTTCAAACTGCCCGCGGAACTGGGTGCCGGCCACCAGCGCGGTGAGATCAAGCAGGAATACCTCCTTGTCCCGCAGCTTATAGGGGACATCCCCCGCCGCGATCCGCTGGGCAAGCCCCTCGGCAATGGCGGTCTTGCCAACGCCGGGTTCGCCGATGAGACAGGGGTTGTTCTTCTGACGGCGGTTGAGAATCTGGACGACACGCTCGGTCTCCACATCCCGGCCGATGACCTTATCCAGCTTGCCCTCCCGGGCGCGGCCGGTCAGATTCATACAATAGCTGTCCAGGAATTTATGCCGTTTGGACTTTTTCTTCTCCTTCGGCTCCCCCTCTTCCTTTCTGGAAGGACGGGGCTGGGGCGCGGGGGTATTGCCGAAAAGCTGGTTCAGCAGCGGGAACGTGGCGGTCTGGCTGTCAATTTCATCGTCGTCAGAGCTGTCGCTGTCGTCCTTCTGGCCGAACATACTGCTCATTTCATCGCTGAGCATATCCAGATCTTCCTCGGAAATGCCCATCTGCTTCACCGCCTGGTCGATCTGGGGAATTCCCAGACTCCGGGCGCATTTCAGGCAGTAGCCTTCATTCATGGTAACGCCGTTTTCAACCTTGGTAATAAACACCACGGCGATATTTTTCTTACATTTGCTGCACATTTTTGGCTGCATAACGCTCACTCCTTTTCGGTGCAGTATAGCATATCGGGTCTGAAAAAGGGAAAACAAATTATGAACGATGATGCCCTCCGTCAGACGTTCCAGTCGCTTCCGACCTCAAATTGTTCGATTCCATCGTCATACCACAGACGGGTCATGTACAGCCCTCCCGCCGGGACTGTCGGGCCGGCGGCGGTGCGGTTGCCGGAGACCAGAATTTCGCCGATCTCCTCCGGGCGTATCTTTCCCTCGGCGGCGTAGACCACTGTTCCCGCCATGGCCCGGGCCATGTTGTAAAGAAAGCCGTTGGCGCAGACCTTGAGAATGACAAGCTCCCCCTGCCGCTCCACATTGTAATAGTATACAGTGCGGACGGTGGATTTGACATCCGTGCCGACGCTTCTTACGGCGGCAAAATCGTGGGTACCCACGAACTGGTTTGCCGCCGCCTGCATCACGTTCTCGTCTAAGTGCCGGGGGTAAAACCATGCACGGTTGACATAAAACGGGTCTTTTAGACGGGAATTGTAAATCTGATAGGTATATTCCTTCCGGGCGCAGGAGCCGATGGCGTTGAAGTTCTCGTGAACCTCAAAGGCTTTTGTCACCACGATGTCGCAGGGAAGGTGGGTATTCAGCGCATAGGGCAGCCGCTCCACCGGGATGGTGGAGGACGTGCGGAAATTCGCCACGTACACCCGCGCATGAACACCCGCGTCCGTCCGGCCGCAGCCCGTCATATGCACCGGATGCCCAACCACCATGGCGGCGGCCTTCTCCATGGTCTCCGCTACGGTGGGCAGATTTTTCTGCACCTGCCAGCCGTGGTAATGGGTGCCGAGATAAGTCAAAAACAGGGCGATATTGCGCATATTTCCCTCACATACCAAACTTTTTCAGAATAATGACCGCCGCCGTCAGCAGCGCCGCCGCGCCAAATGCGGCAAAGTCGTTACGCTGATAATGCAGCTGCTTCATCTTGGTTCTCCCCTCGCCGCCCTGGTAGCAGCGGCACTCCATGGCGGTGGCCAGCTCGTCCGCACGGCGGAACGCGCTGATGAACAGCGGCACCAGAATGGGGATCAGTGCCTTTGCCCGCTCCATCAGCTTGCCGCTTTCAAAGTCGGCGCCCCGGGCTTTCTGAGCGGACATGATCTTGTCCGTCTCCTCAATCAGCGTGGGGATAAAGCGCAGGGCAATGCACATCATCATGGAAAGCTCGTGGACAGGCACCTTAATGGCCTTCAGCGGGTTCATCAGGCTTTCCAGTCCGTCCGTCAGGGAAATGGGCGAGGTGGTGTAGGTCAGCAGGAAGGTGGATGTGACCAGCATCAGAATGCGCACCAGCATAAAGGCCGCCCGTTCCGCGCCGCCGGTGGTAATGGTAATGCCCCAGAAATCCACCAGCACCCTGCCCTCTTTGGTAAAGAACAGATTCAGCACGCCGGTGAAAACCAGAATCATCACCAGCGGCTTCATGCCCCGGACAATGGATTTTCCCGGAATGGAAGAAATTTTAATAACCGCCAGCAGGAACAGGAGCAGCACACCGTAGGATACCCACCCTGAGGCAACGAAAAGCGTCACCATATAAACGACCAGCACGATGAGCTTCGTTCTGGGGTCGAGGCGGTGAATGACGGAATTGCCCGGGAAATACTGACCGAGGGTAATGTCTTTAAGCATGGCGGTTCCCCTCCTTGAGCCGCTTGATCTCCGCTGCGGCCTGGTCGATGGTGTAGACGTTTTTCACGTCCAGCCCCAGCTTTTTCAGCTCCAGGAAGACCTGGGTCACCTGGGGTATGTTCAGTCCCATTTGGGTCAGTTCTTCGGCGTAGGTAAACACCTGGGCTGGCGGCGCGTCCATGGCAAGCTTGGAGCCGTTCATCACCAGCAGGCGATCCGTCAGCCGCGCCACGTCCTCCATGGAGTGGGAGACCATCATGATTGTGGCGTTCTTCGCCTTGCGGTAGGACTGAATATTGCCCAGAATTTCCGAGCGTCCCACGGGGTCAAGACCGGCGGTGGGTTCGTCCAGAATGAGAACTTCCGGCTCCATGGCAATCACACCCGCAATGGCCACCCGGCGCTTCTGCCCGCCGGAAAGGTCAAAGGGCGAAACCTCCAGCTGCTGCTCCGTAAGCCCCACGAACCCGGCGGCTTCCCGAACGCGGCGATCGACCTCTTCCGGGGAGAGTCCCATGTTCTTGGGGCCAAAAGCGATGTCCTTGTACACGGTTTCCTCAAACAGCTGATACTCCGGGTACTGGAACACCAGCCCCACCCGGAACCGTGCCTGCCGGGTCAGCTTCTTGTCCGACCAGATGTCCTGCCCGTCCAGCAGCACCGTGCCGGAGGTGGGCTTCAGCAGTCCGTTCAGCTGCTGCATCAGGGTGGATTTTCCGGAGCCGGTGTGGCCGATGATGCCGATAAACTCTCCCCGCTCTACGGAAAAGGATATGTCGTCCAGCGCCTTATGCTCAAAGGGCGTCCCGGCGCTGTAAATATAAGTGAGATTCTTCACTTCCAGAATGGGTTTCAAGAAAATACCTCCCAGCGGGTCAGGCCATCACCATGTCGTAAAGTGCCTGCGCGCATTCTTTCGGGTCTAATTTATCCAGCGGAAGGTCAAAGCCCTCCTGATTCAGCTTCCAGCAAAGCTCCACCGTCTCCGGTGCGGCAAGTCCGATGTCGTGCAGCAGCTCCACCTGAGAGAAAACCTCCTTCGGCGTGCCGTCCGCCGCGACCTTGCCCTTGTCCAGCACCACGACGCGCTGCGCCTTGGCCGCTTCGTCCATGTGGTGGGTGATCAGAACCACCGTGATGCCCTTCTCCCGGTTCAGCCGTCCGATGGTGTCGATCACCTCTCGGCGTCCTCTTGGGTCAAGCATGGCGGTGGGTTCGTCCAGAACGATGCACTTCGGCTCCATGGCAATCACGCCCGCAATGGCGATGCGCTGCTTCTGTCCGCCGGACAGCAAATGGGGCGCATGGGTGCGGTACTCGTACATGTCCACCTGCTTCAGGGCGCTGTCCACTCTGCGGCGAATCTCCGGGCTGGCAATGCCCAGATTTTCGGGGCCGAAGGCAACGTCCTCCTCCACCACATTCGCCACAATCTGGTTGTCCGGGTTCTGAAACACCATGCCCACGTTTCGCCGAATGGTGATAAGCCGGTCTTCATTGGCGGTATCGATGCCGCAGACATAGACCTTTCCCCCGGAGGGAAGCAGAATGGCGTTGAAATGCTTGGCAAGGGTGGATTTTCCGCAGCCGTTGGTGCCGAGAACGGCCACAAAGCTGCCTTGTTCAACGGTCAGGTTCAAATCCGCAAACACGGGAACACCGGGCGTGTCCTCCACGCCCGGGTACGTGTATGCCAGATGCTCTACAGAAATTATGTCGCTCAAATCAGGCATCCTCCTATTTGTTACGGCGTCCACCGGCCGGTGGCACCGCAGGGAAGAACCAGCCCGGACTGCTTCACCGGCAGTCCCAGCTCACCGGCGGCCGTTTTGCCGCCATGCGCCGCCCCAAACACCACGTCGGAGGCATATGCCACGGCGGAGGGCGCAAGCCCGGTGGTATACGAATTGATGATGACGAACAGCGGCTCGTCGGAC